>WBZU01001520.1_pt1 | contig 17348 bp, 13 predicted proteins | sample 5204311 | NCBI WGS metagenome assembly WBZU01 (sample SAMN12344359, study PRJNA552823) | activated sludge metagenome | biome: Activated sludge suspended growth; feature: Nitrification reactor; material: Wastewater; isolation source: activated sludge from nitrification reactor of wastewater... | reverse complement strand
ATCATTATATTCTGTTGCCTTGAATCTTCTTGAATACATTTCCTTTCCGTCAAAAACAATATCAGACTCAAACATACTATTGAGACTGACAAAAGGAATTCCTTTGTATGATTTCATGGAAGCTTTTGCAGTAAATATATTTTTTTCTTTTTCAGAGAATTTACCTGTTACTTTCATTTTCACTTCACCTAATTTTATGAAACCATAATAGACAATATAATTTAATTCTTCACCTTCGGAAAGTACCCTGCTCTGGCTGTGAGATTTCACAACTGAAGAAAAGATGATCAAAAAAATCAATATGATTTTAATTTTATAATTCACAGCATAAATTTCATTTTGAAAAAGCAGGCGGTTTCCATGACTTCTTTTTATAAGATATTAATTCGCAGACAATATTTCCAAGAGAAGAATTGAAATATGCTTTTACGGGCACTCTGTATTCATCATCAGAAAGCAGGATCAGAAATTCCCCTTTAAAACCGAAGAAACCCGTAAAGTCAGAGATACCTTCCAGCTTTAAGACTGAAATATCATAAGGACAGTTTTCTATATTCACTACAGTCTTATTTGCATTAAAAGAATATCTGACGGAAGTTTCCTCTTCATTTGCAAAGACCGGAATATTATAATTTTTATTTGAGAATGAATTTATTCTGGATTCATACTGCCATGATAATTCATCCCTGTATAATACATTTTTCTTTACAGGAATATCTGAATTTTTTTCAACGCTGCCGTCAGTTTCTTTCAGAACTTTGACAATGTTTTTTTTGTGGTTGAATTTATAATCGGTACGCGTTATTGATTTTTCCTTGAAGCTGGTTTCGTAGAATTTTACTGAGGCAAGTTCATTTTCAGAATATTTCATTTCAGATTCGAAAATCTGATTTACTTTTATGAATGGAACTTCGGGATAACTTTTGATCTCAAGCTTTGAATTATAAACAGTTTTTTTTCCATCTTTATGAGAATTGGAAAGTATGAATTTAATATATCCTAACTTAATAAATCCGAATGATAATTCGTATTTCAGTTCTTCCCCTACTTCAAGTACCTTTTCCTGCAAATAAGCTTCTTTGGTAATTAAAGTAAATAATATTACAATTACAAAGAAGCTCATTCGTGATTTCAGGAGATGCATTACAGCACTTATTGTTTTAAATTGGCTAATTTTATAGCTTCATCAAATAAAGTCACAGCTTTTAAAAACTGTTCATCATTATTTACCCAGACAAGATAACTTCCGCTGTTACCCCAGATATCTCTTGCTATCTGAAATTTAATTGAAGTTTTGATAAAATCAAGATCCTTACTGTATTCATCTTCATTAAATGTTACTCCCTTATCTGATGCCATATTCTTCAGTTCCGACAGCATGCTTTCATCAACAATAAATCCATCCCTGAATGCGATAGGTGAATTGTAAGAAGTTTCAATATTTTTCCTGTTATTTGCCATATATCTTTCAGTAAAAATATAAAATAAATTCAATCTTCTCAGCTGAACGGAATAATTAGTAAGAGTATCTAATTTTAAAACAAAATCCGGTGTGATACCGCCGCCCCCATAGACTGTTCTGCCGCCAAATGTTTTGAATTCTGGTCTTGAAGTATCCTGAGTATCATTTTTATGATTCAGATTATCTCCTTCCACTTCTGTTGTTGAATTATTCAGATATTTGCTGCCTTCGTATGGTTTCTGAATCAACCTGCCGGAAGGAGTATAATATCTCGCAGTTGTGACTCGGAATGCTGATCCGTCAGGAAGATCAAACTGCCTTTGGACTAATCCTTTTCCGAAAGTTGTTTCTCCTACAATAAGTCCTCTGTCCAGATCCTGAATCGCTCCGGAAACAATTTCACTTGCTGATGCAGAACCACCATTAACCAAAACTACAAGCGGGATCTCAGTGTATTTTCCGCCACTTGATACATATTCTTCATTGAAATCATTGATCCTGCTTTTTGTAAATACGATTTTCTCGCCTTTGGGAATAAACTCACTTCCGATTTTAAATGCCTGATCAAGGTATCCGCCCGGATCTCCTCTCAGATCAAGAATAACTTTTTTCATTCCCTGAGCCTGAAGATCACTCATTGCTTTCATGAATTCATCATAAGTTGTACCTGCAAACCTTGAGATCTTAACATATCCTATTTCATTATCATACATAAAAGAAGCATCAACACTGTAAATAGGAATTTTGTCTCTTGTTATTTCAAAATCCATAGGCTGAGTCATACCTGCCCTGATAATAGATACATTTACTTTTGTACCTTTAGGACCTTTTAGCTTTTTTGGGACATCATCCCTTGAAATTTTAATCGCACTTTGTCCGTCTATTTTTAAGATCTTATCTCCGGCTAAAATACCTAATTTTTCGGAAGGTCCTCCGCTGATTGGTGAAACTATTGTCAGTGTATCGTTAATAATATCAAATTCAACACCAATTCCTTCAAAACTTCCCTGAAAATCCTCATTGACTCTCTTAAGCTGATCAGCACTAATATAGACGGAATGAGGGTCTAAACCTTCAAGCATGCCTTTTATTGCATCTTCAGTAAGTTTTTGCGAATCCACATCATCTACGTAGTATCTTGAAGTTACCTCAAGTGCATCATTGAATTTCTTAACCTGAGAAGTAATTTTATCATCGGAGACAGCGTTTTGAATTTTCATTCCAACAAATATTCCCAGTAAAATAAGTACTATTGAAACCGGGAGAATAAATTTTTTGCTCATCATTTTTTTGATATTTTGTTTTCTTAAAAATACATTTTAAAGTTTACATAAGAAATACTATAGTTTTCTTTAATGTTCCTGAATAATCTTTCATTAAAAAATATGTTCGGTTTACGGCTTTAAAAAATAATAGTTTTAAAATATTAATTTAAGAAATTTTATATATTGAAATATAGTTCACAGCAATAACCTGTTTAATCACAATTACATAAAATTAAATTTTTAAATACAAAATTAAATAATTTTGTATTGACTTAACGAAATAAAATAATCATTATTGAATAACTTTTTTACAAGGGGGATAATGATAAATTGTTTACTAGTTAAGCCTAATTAAAAGTAAACCAAATCCAAATTATGAATTCTTTCAAAACAAAAATCATCCTTTTAGCATTAGTATCACTAATAGCTTTGCAGGATGTATATTCTCAGGGAAGTGGCAATAAATACGCAGGTGAATTCCTGGCTTTAGGAGTTGGCGGACGCCCCAGAGGAATGGGTGGAGCATACGTTGCTCTTGTGAATGATGTAACATCAGGATACTGGAACCCCGGATCACTTTCAAAAGAAAATTATCCTCAGTTTGCTTTAATGCACGATGCACAGTTTGGTAATCTTGTGAATTATGATTACGGAGCAATAGGAATTCCTTTCGGTAAGAATTCTTCTTTAGGACTGAGTCTGATAAGAATGGGTGTTGATGACATTGCCGATACAAGAAATGCTTTAATAGAAGAAAACGGTAATGGAATTTATGAACAGGAACTTGGCGAGAGAATTGATCCTTCCAGGATCACTTATTTTAATGCTGCTAACTATGCACTCTATATTACTTATGCTAAAAGACCTTCCGAGAAATTTACTTATGGAGCAAACCTTAAGATCATTCGTGAAAATTTAGCTGAAGCCGGTGCCTGGGGTTTGGGTTTTGATATAGGAGCTTCATATAATCCTTTCGGTGATTTTTATCTCGGAGCAAATCTAATGGATATTACAACAACTTATCTTACCTGGTCAACAGGTAAAAATGAAGTAATTACTCCAACAGCAAAATTAGGAACAGCCTATCAGTTTGAATTCCTTAACGGAAGAATCACCCCTGTAATGGATTTTGATATCAGGTTTGAAAACAGGCAGCAAAGTGCAAATGCAAATCTGGGACCGGTTAGTTTTGACCTGCACGCAGGAATTGAATATACATTTAAAAATCTTATAAGCTTAAGAACAGGATACAATGATCTCGGAAATCTTACCCTTGGAGCAGGAGTCAAATTACCAAAAATCAATATTGATTATTCTTTTTCAAAATTTGACGGACTGGAAGAACTGGGTAACAGTCATCCCATCTCCCTTATCTTCACTCTTGAAGATGAAAAATTTCAAAGGAAATAATTTTTCGTTTTTAATTTGATTTTATAGAACCCTGTTAAAATATTGACAGGGTTTTTTTTTTTATTGAGATACTAAATAAATAAAAATAATATTGTTTTTTTATTTTTTTACCTTTTGATTTCTGTTTAATTGATTGCGAAGTAAAATTATATAAAATATGAAAAACATAGGAATTGCAGTTCATGGAGGTGCGGGAACGATCTTAAGGACCAGTATGACTCCTGAAAAAGAAATATTATATAAAGAAGCCCTTAAAGAAGCGATACTTGAAGGCTGGAATTTACTTAATTCAGGGAAAAGCTCAGTGGACGCGGTAGAAAGATCAGTAGAAATACTTGAAAACAATTCTTTATTTAATGCAGGTAAAGGTTCAGTATTCACTAATGAAGGAAAGCATGAAATGGATGCATCAATAATGGATGGGAAAACACTGAATGCAGGCTGTATTTCATCAGTAAGAAATATTAAAAATCCAATATTACTGGCAAGAAAAATTATGGATAATTCTGAGTTTGTTTATCTTAACGGAAAAGGAGCTGAGGAATTTGCGCTGTTACATAAACTGAAATTTGAGGAGGATGAATATTTTTACGATGAATACAGGTATGGTCAATATCTTAAAGCACTGGCTTCCGATAAAGTGGTACTTGATCATACAGAAATGGATAATATTAAAAAATTCGGTACAGTTGGTGCTGTTGCACTTGACTCGTATGGCAATCTTGCTGCAGCTACTTCTACCGGAGGCATGACAAATAAAAAATACGGAAGAATTGGAGACAGTCCTATTATAGGTTCAGGTACATATGCAAATAATGCAACCTGTGCAGTTTCATGCACAGGTAATGGCGAATATTTCATCAGATCTGTAACAGCATATGATGTTTCAGCCTTAATGGAATACAAGAAGCTCACATTGGAAGAATCATGTCAAATTGCAGTTAACGAAAAACTCATTGCTATAAAAGGCGAAGGAGGTTTGATCGCAATTGATAAGAATAATAATATTTCCTTAACATTTAATTCGGAAGGAATGTACAGGGCTTTTACTAAAAACGGCAAAGATGTATTTTCGGAAATATACAAATGAAAAAAGAAATATTCATTTTCATTTAAAATTAAGATGTTTATTAGTGTAAAAAAAAATATTCTCTAATTGAGTTTATAATATTATTTTAGTATTTTTGTATAAGATTCATTAAACCAATTTATTTATGAAATTAAACCTAAACAACATGTTTGGAAACAAATCTAAAGAATCTACTTACAAAGAGCCATCTTATAATGAAGAGGTAAGAACTCCTGTAAGAACCAGTGCTCCCAGTCAGGATAAAATTTTAACTTTGATCAGTGAAGGCTGTAAATTTGAAGGTAATCTTTCATCCCCTTCCACAACAAAGATCGATGGTCATGTAGTCGGAAATTTAAGAGGAGAAAGCGGTATAATTATCGGTGAAAAAGGTGTGGTAGAAGGAAATGTAAATGCAGTTGATGTAGCAGTTTACGGAACCGTAAAAGGTAACATCAAAGCGCATAAGCTTGAATTAAAAAGATCGGGAACTCTTGACGGTGATATAATTGTCGAAGAATTAGTTACTGAATCGGGAAGCAAATTCAACGGAACCGCAAAAATGGGTGATAAATCAAAGAGCAATATTATAGATATGAAAGTTGATATGAAAGAAAATGACATTGAAATTCACAGCGAAGGAAAAACAAAAGATAAACCGGTTTTAAAATTTCATTAACATTTATGAAATTTTTCTAAAAATAAAAAACCCTGTTAAATCAGTCAGTTCTGCTTTAACAGGGTTTTAATTTTTTGAATACTATTACTTAACTTTTAACCCGAAGTTAATTTCATTTCAATTTCTTTTTCAGAACCATTTCTGATTATTTTCATATTCAGAACATCACCTGTTTTAAGATCATTCACTATAAACAACAGATCTCTTTCGTTTTTAATTTTTTCACCGTTAGCTTCAATAATAACATCTTCGGCCTTTAATCCTGCATTATCGGATAAACTTCCCTTCATTACATCGGTAACGACAACTCCCTCAGTATTATCAAGCTTCAGATATTTTGCAATTCTATCATCTATACCCTGTATCCTGAAGCCGACATTAAAATTTCTTTCTATCTTGCCATTTACTTTTATCTCTTCCATTAGTTTTTTTACTCTGTTGATTGAAATTGCAAATCCAACTCCAATACTTCCATTACTGTATCCGCCTCCTGTAAAAATTATTGTTTTCATTCCTATCACTTCCCCTTCGGCATTTACCAGCGGACCACCGGAATTACCGGCATTGATAGAAGCATCTGTCTGAATCATATCTTTATAAACCCTGTTTCCTTCTGCATTTACTTTCATATCTTTAGCGCTCACAACTCCGACTGTTACTGTGGGCTTATCATTTATCTCGAATAATCCAAAAGGATTTCCAAGTGCTATCACCCATTCACCTATTATTACATCATCTGAGTTTCCTAATTTTACATAATCAAGATTATTTTTATCTATTTTCAATAGAGCAACATCACTGTTCTTGTCTGATCCGATCAGCTTCGCTTCTATTGTTTCTCCGTTTGTCATTGTTACTGAGATCTTAGTAGCATTGCCGGCAACATGGTCGTTTGTAAGAATGTAACCGTCCGGTGAAATAATATATCCGGAACCGAGCTCCTTAACTACCTGCTTCTGAGGTCCTCTGTTTCCAAAGAACTGCTTAAAAAACGGATCATTATTGAACATAGAAAACGGATCCTGAACTTCCCTTACTTCTTCTACATTAATACCCACTACAGTTGGTGAAACCTTCTTTACAGCTCTTGTAATTGCAGTCTCTCTGGTCTCTGATATGTTGTTATTTTTTTCCTGAAGTGAATTCTGTACAGGAGTAACATTCTGATCTGCTCCCGGAGTATTATTACTTTTAAAAAAATATTTCCCAATGACAATTCCTGATGTCAGTATCAGTAAAATTATAATACTTAAGAGGATTTTCCTGCTCATAGATAAATTTATTGATGTATTTTTATCGTTAATAGAATATATAACAGTGTCTGATTTCATTTTTATTAATTCTTTTTATGCTTATATACTGTTTATTTTTTTAAATGTTGCTTTACTTTTCTGTAAATTGCTTCTTTATCTATATTATATTTACTCATTAACTCCGAAGCAATGATTCCGCTTTCTCCGAATGTATCATCAATAGCTATATGATCCATTCTGGTAGGATGATGCACTGCAAGTACTTCAGCCACAGCACCGAATAATCCGCACTGCCATTGATGATCTTCACAGGTTATCACTAAACCTGTTTCCTTTGCACACCTAACAATTGTTTCTGCATCAATCGGCTTAATTGTATGAAGATTCACAACCCTTGCACCTATACCTTCTTTTTTTAATTTATCAGAAGCCAGGATTGCTTCCCATACAAGCAGTCCGCTTGCAATTAATGTAACATCATTTCCATCTGCCAATATGTCCGCTTTGCCGAATTCAAACGCAGCACTCATATCGGTAAAGTTAGGTGATTTCTCTCTGTAAAATCTTATATAAAACGGGCCATTTGTTTCAAGTGCAAGTCTTACTGCTCTGTAAGTCTGATTATAATCACAGGGAGTTACAACATTCATATTCGGTAAAACTCTCATTATCGCAACATCCTCAAAAGACTGGTGCGTTGCTCCGTCAGGTCCGACAGTAATGCCGCAGTGTGATGCGCAGATCTTTACATTCATCCTGCTGTAAGCTACTGACTGCCTGATCTGATCAAATGGCCTTCCTGTCGCAAATTCACCATAAGTAGACGCTACAGGAATCTTTCCTGCAAGTGCAAGCCCTGCAGCTGTTCCTATCATATCCTGCTCTGCTACTCCTACTGAAATAAATCTGTCAGGATAAGCATCTCTGAATAAATTTGTTTTTACCGATCCTGTTACATCTCCTCCCAGTACGACAATATCATTATTTTCTTTTCCGGCATCCACTAATGCATCGGCAAATCCCTGCCTGGTTTCTTTTAATTCCGGAGATTCTAAATTAAATTTCATTTTGAATAATTAATGTTATTAATAAATGTAAAAATACTTTTTCTGTAATAGGTTTTCAAATGATTAATACATACTTATCAAAAAATATTTGTTAATAATTCAGATTTGTTACTATATAAAATCTTATTAAATTTTATTTTTCAAAATTCTTAAATCTTATGTATCTGTAAAATTATTAAATTTTTTTGATTTATAAAAAATCCCTGTTCTAATGAGACAGGGATTTTCATAATTGGATCAACCTGTAGTATTATGGTGTGCTTTTTGAAATAAAATTTGAATTATTATTGAATAAATAAACCAGATCATCGAGGTCTACCAAATTGTTATTGTCTATATCTTCTGTCAAATATCCGGAACTGAATAAATTCGCTGAATTAGAAATACTGATCAGATCATCTCCGTCAACTATTCCATCCTTATTTACATCCCCGCAGTAAATATTTGACTTTCCGTTCTTCATTATCATATTGTTTCCGTAAGCCATGTTAATATCAGATGTAAAATCGTAAGTAAGATCATAATAGCTGAACTGTTCACCATTTTCTCTGCTCCATGTTTCTATTGAGTTTCTGTGTTCTAACTGAATATAATATCTGTGAACATCCGTAGGTATTGTAAAAAAGTCTTTAACTTTACCATTTGTATCGGGATACATTAGTCTTGACTCAAGCATTTCATATGGCGATTCTGAATCTCTCAAAATTATCTTTACTGAATCTCTTCGGGGAAAAACAGCTTCCAGCCTGAAAGTGACTTCCAGCTCAGAACATTTATTATTTAATTTTAAAGGATCTGGTCCGATCTCGAGCGCAAGAGATGAATTAAAAATCGGCCCGTTGATAATTACACCGGAAGTATCTTTGGACCTGTACAGTAAATAATTATTACCATAAACATTCTTCATACCAATTAGATGAGAAGGTAAAGTATTGTTATAATAATTTGTAATGAAATTCTCTCCTGATGAATACTGGTCATACTGGACAAGCAATCTTGAATTCTGTGGCATTGACTCTCCGAATTCAATTATCACTTGAAAACTCACATAATCCGAATTACCTCCTGATCTCTGAGGTGCTTTATCAAAAGTTATTATAAGCTGGTTTCCAGCTGTTTTATAGCTGAGTCTGCTGCCAGCAACATTTGAATTTCCAAAATCCATATCCATCCATAATGGGGAAAATGCTGGCACCGGCTGAGACATCAGATATCCGATCTGACCCGGATCAGACGAAAGCAAAGCATTGTTATTTCTGAATCCGATTACTCCGTTAGTTGAAATAAATACAGAATCATATTCGCCATTGAAAAATTTTATTTTCTTCCCCTGCGGCAGAATTTCTCCTAAACGAAAATATCCGTTATCAATATCTCCGGTAAGCAATCCTCCGGAATTATCCTGACCGTTTAATAAAAGACTTTTACTGCCGGTTGTATCTTTCCAGCAAAATTCCGGATGCGAGGGAGCTGTCATTGTACAGGAAGATGAGTTCACAAAATAATAATTCCCGTTGACCGGCTGTCCACCTCCAAAATTTGTGTTAACAACCGAAAATGAAGTGAATAAAGTATCATTAAGAGGATTAACATCACCTTCAAGTGAAGTATATATTCTGACATTATAGCTGCCCGGAACAAGTGAATGTATTGTATCAAAGAATATTGTCTTCTCGAAACCGGAATTAAGAATATCACTCTTGATACTTAGATAATTTACAGGTCCTGAAACTGAATATATTATATTGAATGGAATAGTCTGATCAATTGTACCAGAATTTTTTATGACTGCTTTTGGAATTATACTCTCGTTAGTACATGAGCTGAGAATCCCTGCCGGATAAAGATTGGTGACAACACTAACCTCAGAAAAGCCCGGCTGTCCGGCACAGATATCATCCAGTCTGATGTTCTCTCCGTCTGAGTTTATATGCTGAAATCCGATCCATATTTTCTGACCTGCATACTCATTTAGACTGATTGACTTTCTTCCATAACTTACCGGGACAGGATATGAAATACTGTCTATGAACTTATTAAGCAAGTGCGAATCTATACTGAAAAGTGAATCTGATGAAGATATCAGAATATTAAATGTATCCTTATAATTATTCCAGAAAGTCTGTCTGAAATAAAATACTAATGAATCTCCTGCAGCCGGTATAAAACTTTTTGTAACAAGTGTGTTTGTTGATCTTCCTGAAGTAAAATTAGATACTGCACACTTGCTTCCCGATTTTGAATTCCGTACAGAGCTTTTCCATTCACCAACTTCAGAGCCCGTATTTATAAGGCTCCATCCGGCAGGTGGAAAGTAATCTCCCTCAAAGCTTTCGTTTAGCTTCAATTGTGCGTAGATTTTCCCACTGCCAGAGATTGAAATCACTGACAATAAGAAAATTAAGATGAAAAAATTTTTCATTTAACTCTCTCCTGAATTAATTAATAAATATTATTTAATTCTTGGGGTTATTTTGGGGAGAATATTACTTCAGGGAAGTTTGTACAGTAAAACTGTAATATCCAGGATAAATATAAATTAAAGATATTGGGTTATCTTTATTTCCTTTCGAACATTATACTTATTGTGAAACAATATCATAATTTCAATTCTTGTAATCAAGATTGATTTATACGTCTTTTTAAAAAAAAATTATAAACAAATATATGCCTTATCTGTTAAAATAAAATCAGAGATAAAATTTATGCACTAATTTTAATAATCCGGATGAAACTTATTATTAAGGTATTACACTTGAAACAAATGAAGATGAATTATTGTAAGCGATGAGATTATCACTGAGATTCACAATGTTGTCTCCGTTTAGATCACACACTACATAACCTGATGTGAAATTATAAGCACTGGTATAAATAGCAATAATGTCACCTAATTCTATTGCGCCGTCATTATTTACATCACCACTGTACATTGCATACTTAACGGGTGAATTGTCGACAAGTGCCATGTTATTTCCGTATGCCTGCAAATCTGAAACAGTGAAATCATATGACATCATTTTCATGGGATCATAACTGTATCCTGATGCCTTACTCCAGGTCTCTATGCAGTTCCTGTGTTTTAATTCTATATAATAAGTCCCGGCTATAGCGCGGTTGAATTTAAAACTTCCGCTAAATGAAACTGAATCAATGACCGATTTTGAAGAATCAATAATTGTATAAGGAGCTACGGACTCTCTTAAATATGCACGGACGGTATCACGCATAATCATACGATTAGAGCCGGAATTATAAAGCCCTTCCATTACAGTGTTAATATTGAAGAAAGTTTTAACAACATACAATCCTGTTGATCTGTCTGAAGCTGCTATTTTTCCCGAAGGGAACATATAGACACCCCAGCATCCTTCATAGCTCTGATTGTTGTCAGAAGGATAAGTGTCATACCAGGCAACTTCATTTGGAGCAGCAGGATTGGAAATATCAACCAATCTGATTCCTGAGCTGTAGTGTGCAATCAAAGCATAATTTCCGTAAGTCTCAACATTATGTACTATTGAAGTTGTGATTCCTGTTGGCTGCCATGCTGAGACAAATGTAATGTTTCCGAGATCTTCTATATTCCAGATCTTTAATCTGTAAGGAGCTGTTCCGATTTCATCAGTTACCAATAAATATTTTCTGTCGGATGTCACGGCAGTATTATGAGGACCGGCTCCGGGAAGATTAGTAAACGAGGTGACAAGATTTAAACTGTTTTTATTTACTGCGTTAATTATGCTTACCTTACCTATATATACATTTGCTGAATAAATAGTATCATTTACTATTCTGCAGTCATGAATATAATCATTATTGTATGCACCTCTTTTTATGGGCGTCTCAGGATCTGCTGTCAGATCATAAACTGTTACTCCCTGCCCTATGCTGGCTCCGTTTACATAAAGATACGGTCCTGACTGTGATATTGAGTGAGTGGATGAATATCCTGCAGGAAGAAATTTCTTAATATAGTGAACAGAATCAGGAAGATACTGCAGATCAACAATCTGAATGCCGCTGTTTGCCACTTCGGAAACTATATAAGCATAATGAGAGTATGTTTTCATTTCACGCCATAAATTGTTTCCGTTACCGGGACTTGTCGAAAGGACAAAGCCTACCTGATGAATATTATCCGCATCTGTTATATCCACAAAAGATGTTCCGTCAAAACATCCCAGTATAGCATATTCCCTTCCGTCAGGCGCTGTGTATCCCCAGACCGCTGAATACGGAGCTACGTGCGTATTTTGATTAGAAAGTAAATACATATTTTTGTTTGCCAGCTGGGCTGTAGAATTTCCAGAAATGACAAAGAAGGAAAAAAAGAGAAAAGATAAAAATTTCTTCATAAGAGATTTATTATTAACCATTAATGTTTTTTGAAATATGACAATTAATTTACTTCTTAAGAAGAAATTGCATTTTGGGGACTTAATGCGAAGTGGGTTAATATATAAAAAATAATTTATAAATTCTCATTATTTTTTTTAACTCTTAGTAACTACAAATTATATATCAGACCGGTTTATTTTATTTTACATCTGTTTCTTTATAAAATTGTATTAAAGTACAATCTGATTTTTCGCATTATTACCAGAAAATGAATTAGTACTGTAAAAAATTCCGCGCAATAGCGAATTAGTTTATCAGTTTAAAAATTTCATTTAGGATTTTATTTAAAAAGGAAAATTGTTGAAGCTGACAGAGAGTTATCCTATTTTTATAACCGTATAAACTGATGTCTGAGAAAAAATTATATAATCATCCAAGTTTAAGAATTGATTCTTTAGCACGCTTGTTTTCAGGTCTTATCTTTAATGCCTGTTCATAACACTGCTTTGCTTTTTCTTTTTCATTAAGAAGCAAATACGCATCACCTAAGTCATTCCAGGCAACCACAATAGAAGGAAATTCCTTTGTATAGACTGAATATAAAGCTATAGCATTTTCAGCATCATTCTCTCTCAGAAATTCCCTGCCGGCAAATAACAGTATCATATCATTATCAATATCAATTCCGGCAGCAGATAATTCTTCTTTATAGTTAGAAGTAAAATTATCAGCACCTTTTTTCTTTATGATATCATAAATTAACTGAGCAGGCGGAGGACTGAATGGCTTGACTTCCCTGTCATTAAGTACCGCTGAAAGTCTTTGTGATACTTCTTCAGCCGTTCCTTCATCAAAGTTGGACAGTACAACCATTACATATTTCTTTTCCATATTGATACCGAATACCGCGCTTATTCCCGGAGCGCCGCCTGCTATTGCAAACCTGCCTGTGTTTAAGAATTCATTCCAGTCTTTATACTGAACGGGAAAAAGAGGTGAATTAAACAAACTAACCTTACCTTCATCTGAAAGAAGTTTGTTATCATTGATCAGAGACTGAGCAAATCTGTTCATATCACCAGTAGTTGTATATATACCTCCTGCCCCAGCACCGATCAGATTCATATCTGAATTATCCTGCTTTGGTCCTATCTGATTTGAAAGATAGCCTTTTGCTTTTCCATCCACGTTAGTTACGGTAACTTTAAATCCGGTATTGTCCATTCCGACTTTGTCAAACACTTTCTCTTTAAGTATTTTATCCAGAGACTTTCCACAGACTTTTTCAATTACAGCAGCAAGCACTACATATCCCGAATTAGAATACTGTACTTTACTGCCCGGAGAAAATTGTAATTTTTCATTCTGAATGACTTTCAGAACATCAGTTATGCTTCTGGCATTGTTCAGATCATCAGGATTCATCGTATCCCTGAAAAAATCTCCGAATCCCGATGTGTGATCCAGAAGTTGCTGGATAGTTACATTATTGGATATCTCAGGAGAAAATCCATCGAGATAATTTTCCAATTTATCTGACAGATTTATTTTATTTTCTTCTGCAAGCTGATGAACAAGAGTTTTTACGAAAAATTTAGTAATTGATCCGGTTTCAAATTTTGTAGAAGCAGAATTCAGAATGCTTTTTTCATAATCAGCATCTCCGATTGAAAATTCAAAGGCTGTCTTTCCTTCTTGCACTATAAGCACATTTCCGGAAAAAACATTTTTTGTGTATCCCTCATTAACAATGCTTTCGAACTTATCCGGATTTGATATCCCAATTGGCTGTGAATGTATCAATGCAGGAAGTATTATAAGATTCATCAGAATTATTCTGATCATTAAATTTTTCATATTTGATTTAAAATGTATTTATAAAATTAATTAAGTTGTACCATATCCTGTATGGCTCAGTTTATTAGAAATATTCAGCAGGCTTAAAGCCTGAGGCTACGATATTCTGAAAAACTCCGATCATGAAAGAACAAAAGCACTAGAATCGAACTATTTAAAATCCGGTACAAACCTCTGTTCATACCGGATCATTACTTGTAACTGATAACTATTTAGTCTCCATTTCTCAATTTCATTCCCGTTTCAATTTTATTGACCTTTACCATCACATTTCCGTCTTTTCTGATAATTTCGATCTGCCCATCTTTCAGATCAGGCGCATTAATGTCTTCTCTTACCATACTTCTAATTTCTTCATCTGTTTTTCCTTTGAATCTGTCTGCATCTCCCGGTCCTGTTTTTCTGACCTCTTTCATTTTTGTGATATTGTTTCCGTCTTTTACAGTCAGATCAAATCCGCCATCCTTTATAAGCTGATTGTCAGGAATTACAACTTTCATAATTCTGTGTCCGTCCACGTCGGATGTGAAATTTACTGTTTGCACTTCTATCCCTGCTTTTTTCAGCTGATCGGTAACTTCTTTTTCCAGTTCGGCATCGCTCATGTTAGTTGCATTGATGTCTATTTTGAAGAGATCATTCAGCACTGCCGCATAAACCGGTCTCTTCACTGTTTCATTCAGCGGAATTAATTTTAAGTCATTCACTCCGTTTATAGCCTGCAACTGGTTTTTATAATCTGTTACATTTGCATGGCCGTCTTTGGGTATGATCAGATTATAACTAACTATTTCCTTACCGTTAATATTTTCTACATTTACATTGTAGCCACAGGTTTTGAACATTTCTAAATTTTCAATTTTGCTGATAGCATCAGTATTGTCCTTACTGACAGACCATTGAAGAACATCACCTGCAGATTCTTCCTGTGTTACCGGATAATTGCAGGCTGCTGTTATAAATGCAAGAATAAGAAAAGTATAGGCGAGCCTGAACTTGTGTGCTGAAAAATAATTTTTAAATTTCATTATGATATTCCTTTCAGATTTTTTTTTGTTTAATAGATTTTCGTTTACAGTTCTCAGCCAGGCTTCAGTTACCTGAAAAGTGTTTTCGTAATTCTCTTTTCGTAAATCATCGAAGTATTTACTTTCCTTCGATCTCTGTGATGATTCGGATTGTTTCATTGTTTATATCTCCTATTATTAATGAACTTTTGATTTTTGTATTTGAAATATTGTTTTCCATATCTTCGATAATCCTTCTTAGTTTTTCCCTTGCACGGCTGAGTCTTGATTTGACTGATGAGATGCTTCTCTCATTTTGGATCTCTTTTATCTCTTCCATTGAAAATCCGCCGAGTTCAAACAGCAGCAATGCGGATCTTTCTTTAGATGATATTTTTGACAGAGCATTGTTAAGTATAGCTTTTGTTTCGTCATTCTCTGATCTGTTGAAAATCTCAGGAATTTCGAATGCCGACGGAAGATTGTCAGACGGAAGAAATTTTTTCCAGAAGTCATTTCTTACAGAGTTAAAGAATTCACGTGTAATTATTGTAAAAAACCATGATCTGAACTTTGATTTTTCGTTTAATCTGTCAAAGTTTTCTAGAGCTTTCAGCAATGACTGCTGCAGAACGTCTTCCGCATCGTCAGGTGACCGCTTTACGCATAATGCCCTGCAGTACTTCAAAGCATCATTGTAACATGATTTTAACAGATCAAGAAATTGATTGGTGTCGCTGCACATTAGTTTATATTATAACATAACGTTAAGTTACTTATTAGACGTATTGAATGATGGAAAAGTCGCAAATCAGTTAACAGTTAACAGTTAACATTTATGGATTTTTCACATTTACTATTTTACGTTTCACGTTTCGCGTCCCGCTTTTAATCAATTTGTCAATTCTATTTTTAAAAGTCCATACTTAATACGAAAACAGTTTAGTTTTTTATATTAATAAAATTCGTCAACTTCATTTCAATCAAATATTCATATCATTAAAAGCCTTTTGAAAATAAAAGCTGTTGAAATTATATTTGCTTTTTCAACTGATGAGAAAGCTGAGTTTTAAAACTTATATTTTCTAATTAAAATATTTTCTGATAAATACTATTTTCAATCTGTGATTATTAGATAGAGTTAATTTTTATATTTTCGTATTTTGCAAGTACAAACTTAAACATTAAATTATGGCTGAAGTATTTCACAAGATCATTTTACTGGGAAGACCTGCATCCGGTAAATCAGAAGTAATAAATTATGTAAAAAATATATCAGATGAGGAAAGATTAAATAGATTTCATCTCGGAAAGATAAAGGAGATTGATGATTTTCCTATGTTATGGACCTGGTTTGAGGAAGATGCTATACTGGAAAAAAAATTCGGAAAACCAAGAATTCATACTACACCTGACGGATACTTTACAGAAGAATATTTATGGCACCTTCTTATAGAAAGAATATCCATGGATTACGCAAAGCTTATAAGAGACAAAAGTGACTTTCATAATGAAGGAACTGCTTTGATAGAGTTTTCCCGCGGTACTGAACACGGAGGTTATAAAGAAGCCTTCAAGCATTTATCGAAGGAAGTTCTTGAAAATTCAGCTTTGGTATATATTAATGTTCCTTTTGAAGAATCCTTAAGGAAAAACAGAAAGCGTTTCAATCCTAATAAACCGGATAGTATTCTTGAGCACGGTCTGCCTGATGAAAAATTAGAGAAGATGTACAAGGAAGTTGATTTCGAAGAAGTATCAGAGAATTCAAAAACACATATAAATATTAACGGAGTTGAAGTACCGTATGTAGTATTTGAAAATATGCCTTCTAAAACAGATGACCCGGATATTCTCGGACCGGCTCTTGATGATGTATTCGGCAGGTTGTGGAAACTTTATTCTAGATCATAAACCGTTTCCGTAAAATATTTTTAT
>WBZU01001519.1_pt1 | contig 17358 bp, 15 predicted proteins | sample 5204311 | NCBI WGS metagenome assembly WBZU01 (sample SAMN12344359, study PRJNA552823) | activated sludge metagenome | biome: Activated sludge suspended growth; feature: Nitrification reactor; material: Wastewater; isolation source: activated sludge from nitrification reactor of wastewater... | reverse complement strand
CGCCACCTTCGCGTCCGCTCCGCCCGCCAACGCCGTCGCTTCGAGCCGTTTTGCAAACGCAAGCGCATCCGGCAAATCCCCGGGAGGCGCCACGTCCGGCACGAGCGCATGCCACAACAACGTTTCACCACGCGCAATTTCGCGCGGAAGGTTTTCGTGCCAAACTCGGATCGTCGCGCTGAGTTTTTCTCGGTACGGCGCTAACGATGCATCTGCGGCAAACGCCTCGCGCCATTTCAACGACGCGGCCGGTTCGAGCAACCATCCTGTCGCATCCGCCGCCTGCACGTCCTCGTGGTTCCACACATCCGCCTCGGTCGACGCATCCGCCCAATGCGGCGGCAAAATGCGCCGAATCGCTCGCAATAATCCCGGCTGCAAAAGCGCCACCGGCGCCACCATCTTTGTTAAGCGATCCCGGCGCACAACAATACTCTCGTCCGGCTTGCCCCATGTGCGCCCGCGCTCCCACGCCTGCGCATTCCATACGCGCGTCATGAACACGGACATGCGCGAAGGCAAACTCGGCACGAGCGCCGACAAACGGATGCCTTGACGTTCCAAGCGTTGCCCCGTACGAAACCAGGCCGCGCGGTCGATTTCCGATCCGTACAGCCCCAAATCGCCCAACACCAGAACCGGCGTCTCGGGTGCACAGGAAAAACCTGCCGACACATCGCCCTGCAAACGTATCGAACGCATCAACGTCCGCGGCTCGAGCAATCTGCGCGTTATGCCGCTCTTGGGACAAACTTTCTTCAAGGCCTGCCAAACGTCCTGCTCGTCGCTCCAAAACGGCACGAGGCGCATGCTGCGGTCGATCCACACGGACAAGCGTCCCGCCCACACCAAACGCGTTTTACGGGGCACGTCATGCAACGTCTCGCCACGCGAAACTTTTCGCACGTAGGCATCCACGTCCACGTCGCGGCTGGGCAATGACGACGCCAACGCCTTACGCAAAAGCGGCCACAACCGCGACCACGGCGCAAGCGGCTGCGGACGCGGCGTCGCGAAAAGTGATCGTCCCGGGCTGCGCACATCGTCGGAGGTCACCGTTTCCAGCGTCTCCGACCGAGGTTTTTCCTGGGACGGTTCCTCGGAAAACTCCATCTGTTCGAAACGCAAAAGCGGCGCACGCACGTCCGCCATTTGCGGCACCTGCACATCTTGCGCCGGTGTATTTCCCGCGAAACCATTTTCCACGCCGGCCGAATCAGCCCCAGCCGCCGGACGCCTGACAAGCTCCGCCTCCGGTTTTTCCTGCCGCACGAATCCCAGCGCCGTCGCCGCGTGCGCGTGTTGCTCCCGCGGCACGCTCCCGAGCATCCGCACGAGGTCCGCGCGACCCGTCGCTGATCGGCGCACGACGTCATTCACCGGAGCGACTCCGATGGATGTTTCCCAAACATGAATTGCTTGATTTGTTCGAGCAATTCGAGCTGCCCGCGTTCATCGCCCGGACGTTGTTCGGTCAACGCTTGCAGCAAATCGATGTATTCGGCCAATCCCGGCGGAGACAAGTCCCTCCGCTTGTGCTCCTCGCGATCGGTCCACAATTGCTCGGCCGCTTTTTGCAATACCGCGTCGCTGCACGCTTGTTGCGAAAAATGCGCCCGGCCGCGCACGCTGACAAACTCGAGCAACGCGGCCTTGTCTTTGGGTACCTCCAAATGCAACACCAAACAACGCCGCAAGAATGCATCGGGCATCGCGCGCTCTTCGTTCGTCGTCATCACGATGAGCGGCCGGCGGTTTTTCATGACCACCGGATCGCGTCCTTCGACATCGAATCGACCGTGCCCCAGCGCATCCAGAAGTCCATTCGGCACCGACGCATCGGCCTTGTCGATTTCATCCACGAGCACCACGGCGCCTTTTTCGACCGTCCAGTCCGCAGGTTTGGCCGGGATACTCGTCCGCACACGCTTGGCTTGCGTTTCGGCTTCGTTCCAATCGAAGGCCCACCAAATCGGTCCGGGCGTGATGAACTCCAATGCCTCGACCCGCGCCAGCACCTTCGTTTCGTCCACTTCACGCAAAGCGCTCATCAATTGCGCCGTCGCCAATCGTTTTACAGCATCGAGCGTCCATAACAAATCCCGCGTTTCCGTGCGCGCATCCACGGCATGCGGCAAAAACGCGCGTCCCAAAAGACACGCCGCCGCCCGCGCCAATTGACTCTTTCCCGTGCCCGGTTCACCTCGCACCAAAAGCGGCCGACGCGTCGCCAATGCAGCATTCAGAGCGGCAATCGAAACATCGTCGATGACGTGCACCGACTCCGCCATACCGCCCATTTCGGGCAAACGAACGATTCCATCGGCGGGTTTGGTGAGAAACGGTGTGGACATGGGCTTTCAGCTGCGCCTCAAAATGGCATCGATGTGTTTGGCAAGGATCGTTTCGTGAAGAACGTTCGTACCGGTCAAACGGACGAGACGCAAGGACGGCAATTCCGCGCTCAATTTGCTGCGCGCCAATGCATACAAATGATCGTCGGTCCCGTCTTCTTGCACGAAAAGCAAGTAATACGGCAAGAGTTCATCTTCCGGCGCGAATTGCGCATGATATTGCAAAAGCCCTTCGACGGCTTCGCGCAAATCGCTGTAATTCTTGTAATGGTCGACCATGAATTTCGTCGCCAGGTCCTGGACGACACATTCGGCAAGGCGCGATCCATCGACATCGATCAACGCCGCTCGAGCTGCCGCGGGAATTCGCACGACCGCCGCGCCCAGAGGCATTTTTCCCGGTCCGGGCAAGGCGTATTGACAGGAGCGGTCATCAATGCCGGCCATCACGATTTCCGCAATCGTTTCGGTACGCAATGGCAATTCGACGAAGTTGGTCGTGGCCGTCGAGCGATCCGGAAAATCACGTAATGCCGCCGTGACCAACGATTGCCAATCGGTCGCCAATGGCAAAATACGCCACAGGATTTTGCACGCAATGATTCGATCCTGCCCCGCGGGCCTCGTTTTGGCCAAGTCCGCGTCGACTTGATTGAACACTCCGGCAATTTCGACCGCTTTGCGTTGCCTCACGAGCGTCCGCGCCACATCGTGCGCGCCTTGACCGGGCGCCAAAGAAAGCTTCAATCGTTTGCCCAACGCAACCACGAGATCCGGTGCATCGGCAAGCATCGCGGTGACGTCGACGATCAAACGCTGGATACGTTCATCGAGGATTTCGTCTTCTTTGCCAATGCCCAGCGCTTTGCGAAAATCGGGAACGTCCGCAAAAACGCCGACAGGCGTCGCTTCGAGGCGCTTGCCTCCCCAATTCATCGGCACCGCACGCAATACGCCGACGATCCGCTCGCGAATCACGACGGCCCCGCCGGACAAACCGTTGAATTTTTCCGGCGCAGCATCGACATCGAGATTGATCCGTTCTCCCCCTCGAATGTACGACGCCGCTTTGCCGCGCACCTGTTCCAATCGCGTGCTCGGTTGTGATTCGCGAACGGCGGGATACCCCAGCGCTTCCCAAGGCGTATCCGTCGTGATGGCCTCGGCGGACAAACCCACCAGCGGATGCATCGCCGGCGTCCGTTCCAAGGTGCATTCCACTACGGCGACGTCGAGCGCGAGCGATCCGGCCCAAAAGACAGTCGCAGGCGCCGGTTTTGTTTGCCCGTGAAGCCGCACGTGGAGGTTGGGTTTTTCTTGGCCGTGTTCATCGAAAACGACGTGGTACGCGGTCATGATCCGGCCCGGAGCGACGAGCGTTCCGGTTCCGAGCCAATCTTCGCCCGAGAGAATCAGCGCGACGTCGTGTGCGGAATACGGCATGAGCTACGATTACCGAGAATTTGCGCCGCGTTTTTGACCGTCGGAGATGAGCGTTTCCGCGCCGGGTTTGGCATCCCGAAGTTGCGGCTTGATTTTCAGCTTGACGGTCTGTGTCTCGTCGGCCTTGTATTCGCCTTTGCCGCCCACTTCGAGCACCCAGAATTTGGCTTTGGCATCGGCGCCCGCGGTCTTGGTCACGCCCACCTTCAGTTCGAGCTCGATGGCTTCCACGACAAACTGCAGTTCTTCACCGGCCGCGGTTTGGGTGAGCGAGGTGAGTTCTTCGCGAAGCTGATCGACGACCGCACGCAATTCGATGCCGTGTTTCATGGCGGCATCATGCGTCAACTTGCAAAGGAAAGGAAGAGATTTGTGGAAGCTCGAGGCGACGGGTCGATATTCGGCGCTCACCCGCCGTACGCGGCGACGTCACAATGATTCACGATGCGCCACATCGACGCTTTGTTGCGTCGGATGAAACAAGGACACGTTTGCAAATCGTTTGCGACAGGCATTGATTCCGACGGCCACGGCGCAAATCACCAATGCGCCAATCACCAAACGACCCCCCCGAGAGATGCGTCGTTGACGTCGGCTCAATTGAACCTTGTTATTCACGGCGAGCACGTTGCGACGAACCGGAACGATATGAGGATTCGCCCCTTCGAATTTCGGCGGTTTTTGCGGGGTGCCCGGCGAAGGCAGGGTATTTTTTGCCGGCGCATTCGGGCGATCGGAGGGCAGACGTTTTACCGTCGGAGGCTCGGGCGTCTCGTGCGCCATGACAATCGTACCTTTGCCCAAGTATTTCGGCTCGACACGCAACGTCGCTTCGTCATCCGAATTCGGCCCGTCATCGACGACCGGCAAAGGCAAAGGCGTACGCTCGGGATTCTGCAACGACGCGGCACGCAAGGTCGACGCCATAGCCTCGATATGCTTGGCCGAACCATCAACGCTCTCGCTTTGAAGCGGAAATTCCGTTCCCGGCAAGGACAAATCCACGGCAACCGGCTTGGCTGCCCCCGCTCCGGAGCGCCGTTCCTTGACCACCGGACCATCGCCAAACGGCGACAATGATTCATTCATGATCGGCCGCAAAGCCATCGCGAGCTCGACGGCGGACGCATATCGATCTGCGGGCTTTTTTTCGAGACACTTCTGGAGAACCGGTTGGAGACTCAACGGCACGCCTTTCATCGAGCACGGCTGATACCGAATGGCTTGCTGCATTTGGTACATGTCGTGACCTTGAAATGGCAAATCTCCGGTGACCAGCTCATACAAGACGACACCCAAAGACCAAATATCCGCTCGCGCATCGATATCCTTCGGCGACAAAAGCTGCTCGGGGGACATATACGGGAGCGTCCCCATCAACGTGTTCGTCCCGGTCAAGCTCGTCTTCAGCGGCACTTTGTCGTCCACCGATTGGATCATTTTCGCAATGCCAAAATCCAAGACTTTCACGACGATTCGTCCGGACGGTCCCTGCGCGAGGAACAAATTCGCGGGCTTCAAGTCGCGATGATAAATACCGAGCGAATGGGCTTCAGCAATCGCTTCGCAAGCTTGCCGAATATATCGTGCTGCATCCGCCGGATGCATCGGACCATCGTTGTCCAGCATCGATTGCATGTCCGACCCGGCCAAATGCTCCATCACGATATACGGCATCTGATCGTGCACGCCCAAATCGTGCACCTTGACCGCATGCTGGCTCTTCAACTTCACGAGCGCCCGAGCTTCACGCAAAAATCGCTCCGCCCCGCCGCTCGTTGCCACCATGGACAAGCGCATGAATTTGATCGCCACATGCGTCTCGAGCAAATCATGATAGGCTTGCACCACCAAGCCCATACCACCTTCGCCCAAAATGCGCGTCACGCGATACTTGCCGCCGACGAGATCGCCTACCTTGATCATCGGTTCTACCGTCCCCTCAACACCAATGCAGGAACTTGGTTTGCAATCGGCATACCAAAACGTTTTAGGGTCAAAACCCTCCTTTTGAGTAACATGGACTACTTCGGATGAGCTTTAAGCGTATCGGGGTTCGCGATCGTCTGCGAAGGGTGTTGCTCAAACACAGCGATCTCTGCGAAATCAACGCGATGCGCTAAGTGCCCGCCCGGACCGCGCCGCTCGTACGTTTCCAAAACCCAAATACCCTACGCACAAGCCTTGGCCCGTTCGAGCAGCAGTTTTCGCTCCCGCGAATTCTTGGTCAAAAACGCCGCCCGCTCGAATTCGTGGCTCGCTTCCGCCCGACGCCCCAAGCGGAACAACAAATCCCCACGCACGGCCGAAAGCAAATGGTATCCTTCGAGCGACGGTTCGTCCTTCAATTCATCGACCAATTCAAGACCCGCTTCAGGTCCGAACGCCATACCCAAAGCAACCGCTCGATTCAATTCCACGACCGGTGACTGCGTGATTTGCGCCAATGCATCATAAAGCGCCACAATGCGGACCCAATCGGTGTCTTCATAACGTTTCGCTCGCGCATGACACGCCGCAATGGACGCTTGCAAGGTATACGGTCCCAATGGATTGACCAACGTCGTCGCCCGATGCAACGCTTCGAAACCACGGCGCATCAACAAAAAGTCCCATTTCGATCGATCCTGATCCATCAGCAAAACGGGTTCGCCCGTAGGCCCCACACGCGCTCGATTACGCGATGATTGGATTTCCATCAGCGCCACGAGACCGTGCACTTCGGCTTCGTTCGGAACGAGATGCGCCAACATACGCCCGAGACGCAGAGCATCTTCGCACAATGCCGGACGAAGGCAATCATCTCCACGCGTCGCCGAATATCCTTCATTAAATACCAAATAAATGACTTCGAGCACCGAAGACAACCGCGGAGCCAATTCCGCGCCCACGGGAACGTCGAAAGGAACACGCGCCTCCGTCAATGTGCGTTTGGCCCGGACGATTCTTTGGGCAATCGTCGGTTCGGACGTGAGAAATGCGCGAGCGATTTCTTCCGTCGTCAAACCTCCCAAGAGCCGCAGCGTCAACGCCACCCGCGCCTCCGCCGATAAAACGGGATGACACGCGATCAACATCAATCGCAGCACGTCGTCACCGACGTCTTCGCCGAATTCAATGGGAGCGACAAACGGCTCGTCCACGTCCGCTGCGCGCCCCATTTCTTCATGTTTTCGGGCGAGCATCGTCCGGCGACGTAATTCATCGAGGGCCCGGTTTTTCGCCGTGGTCATGAGCCACGCACCGGGTTTCTCCGGGAGCCCCGATTTGGGCCATTGCTCAATCGCTTCGAGCAGCGCCTCTTGCGCCAAGTCTTCCGCCAAACCCACGTCGCGAACGAGCCGCGTCAGTGCGCCGATCAATTTGGCCGATTCGATGCGCCAAACCGCATCAATCGTTTTTTGCATATTCAAGGCACCGACGGCCATTTTCACACCTCACGCAGCATGACCGCAATCAATGTGGGGCTCGCCCCACACCCCACGAGGGCTCCCCGCCCTCGACCCGGCAAGGGGCCCGCCCCTTGACCCTTGCATGCGTTGCTTACGCAACGCACACGAGGGTTTGGGGCAAACCCCGAGGGATACGTGGGCAAGTTACTTTTGTTGCTGTTGTTGCTGGATTTGGTTGCGAATGCGTTCTTCTTGTTGCTGCAATTCGGGCGTGAATTCGGCCCCGAAATCGGCGGCGTCGAACAAGGGACGAATTTCCACATTCGTGTCTTCCGCGTCGAAGTGAGGATGTGGCATGCGACGAACCCATTCCACCGCTTCGTCGATGGACTTGACTTGCCAAATCCAGAAGCCGGCAAGGAGTTCTTTGGTCTCGGCAAAGGGTCCGTCGACAACCGTTCGTTTTGACCCGGAAAAAACCACGCGTTTGCCGCGAGCGGTCGGATGAAGCCCATCGCCGGCCAGCATGATCCCAGCCTTGGCGAGCTCTTCATTGTAGGCACCCATTTCTGCAAGCATTTGCTCGCTCGGCATCACGCCCGCTTCGGTGTCCTTCGTTGCCTTGATGATGATCATGACGCGCATGTCGGTTTTCTCTCTTTCTACGCTGAGTGATCCGGTTCGTTTTTCGCTCCGTACCACGGTTTCGCAGGGACGACGAACGGTGAATCGCCAGATCGACATGGCGAACAAAAAAATTTTTCGCCGCTCGTCCGCCATGGCTTGCAACGAGCGTCCGGCGTGGGTCGATGTGGCTCCCGTGACTGTCGAGTTGCTCCAAATGCCCGCCGACGTTGCCAACATGTCCTTGTAGCTTGACAACCTGTCTCGTTGCGAGCTTCAAATGAATGTGGGGGAGCTTCAAGGGCCTGTAGGCTTGCTCCAGTGGCCTGTCGGTATCCCCGAAATGGCGTGCGGTTGTGTTCCGATTTGCGTCGGGCGAGAAGAATTCATGGAGTGCCGACATTCTTGGTGGCTGGAGCAGCTTCAATGGGCAAGGTGATTGGCTCCAGGCCATCTCGGTTCGTGACGAGCGTGTATTCAGATGATTTCGGAGCGACTTTATCGACGGCAATGGAATCTGGGCTGGTCTCACCTTTTCGCGTTCCAGGCGTCTTGTGGCCCCCGGGCGACTGCAACGATGTTTTCTTCGGCGAAACCCAATGTCGAGCGTAGGCCATTTCAAGGTTCGGGTCCGCCGTTTTCGTGAAGCGCAGTGGGATTCGGGGGCCTTTGCCCCAGCGTACGTACGCGGTCATGGACGGCTTCAGGTGCATCGAGCGACCCAGATAGTCCACGATACGCAGGATGCGACTCAATTTCGACAAATTGCCCTGCGTGACCCGTTCGAGGTAAGGAATTCGCCCGAAGCGCCAATCTTCGACTTGGTTTGTGCGGAGCACGCCGGCATGCACGAGGACATCGACGGGAGCGACGAAGTTTTTCGTGGCCAATATCGCGATCACGGCGCGTTGGACGCGCGGGAAGAGCGGATCGGCGCGATATTTTTGGCCTGGAATGGACGGTTGTTTGTCCACGGCGCGTTTGGTGGCGACGGGCGAGGCTGTTGTTTGAGGTTTTTCCTTGCGCACGACGGCGAGGTACAACGGGACGAACGGGTTTGCAAGGAAGAACGGAGGAGGGGCAAAGTGATGGCATCGGAGGGCAGCAACGAACCGCCATTGAAGTCATGTTCCACCACGACGAACCGTCGCGATGGCGGCGCTTACCACGTATGCCCAACGTCCTTGGGTTCCGGCCATCGCAAGCCGAAAGGCGCCAAGTCTTTGGCGGGCACGAGCGCCACCAAGGCATCGTAAGACAAGCCGGCATAAGCTTTCGTACGCTGAAGCAGGCGCATACCTCGCTCGAACGCTCCTTGAATTGGGGTGTTGGTTGCCATCGCCTTTTTGAAATCTTCCACGACCGGCATGACCTCCTTGGCAACGTGATCGTCGTAGAGTTCGATCTGGTCCCAATCGTCGAGACCACAGATTTCGATCGTGTACTTGCCCCGAACATCTCCTCGTCGGGGCCTGGGAAACCAATGCTTCGTGGATTGCCACCCGCGCGGCTTGTCGCTCAACCGCCCCCTTGACGGTTTGAGACGAGCATAGACAAATTCGATGAACTCCACGCCGTTTTCTTCAGCAGGCTCGATCAACAATGGAATCTCCTGCCCAGGTGGACGTTTCCTGGTCTTGAGCGCAATGCTTCCGTGTTCCAACGGGAAGCGTGTCCGTTTATAGGACCGGTTGCAATCCGGGCAGGAAAAGTAAAGGTTTGACCAAGTAAATGCGAGCCAATGATACCCATGCGTCTCGTGGCTCCCCGGACGTCGATCCGCCTCGGCCTTGGGTCGATAATGCTCGTCGGCAAGCTCCAAATGCTCGTCGGCTCCCTCCAAATGTAGCTCCGCTCGCTCCACACGCGCGCCCGCCGTGTCCACGCGTGACACAACGCACGTCCCACACAAATCCGCTCACCGCGAAAAAATCTTGCTCCGAGAAAAATGGATGAACGTTTGCTTCATGGCCCGCAACAGACCCCTCGTCCTCGAAAGGAGGCTCTCATGGCTGCAATGGAATACGCAAAAATGGCTCGGATGTTGACTCGGTGCGCGGAAATCGCGGAAGATGCAATGGTCAAACCCCTTGTCAAAACCACCTACCTCGGAATCCTCGAAAGTCCCGCCGTCTCGTTCTTGAATGCCGAACGCGCCGTGATGAAAGCGGAATCAGCGTATGCAAAAGAAGCGGCGGAGGCCAACGCCGCGCTGGAAACCTTGGATCAACCGTATCGGGAAGCGCGAAGTGTCGTCAAAGCCTTTGTCCCGACAACGAATGTGCCGGCAACGCTGAAACAATTACCCACCGATACGGATCGGTTGGTTGCCATCGAGACCTTGGTCGATGTCGTCGACGATTACGAAACGACGACTTGGGCGTCGGAATTGTTGAATGGTCCATTTGGGCAAAAAGCTGTGGCAACGATGACGGAATTCGAAGAAGCCATCGCCGCCAACAAACGGCTCGGAGAAGCCCGGACAACTCGCGCCGCCGCATTCGACCCGGCGTACGAAGCGTATTTGCGGTTCAAACGGGTCGTGCGGGATGCATACGGGGCTACGTCGGTCGAATACAAGCGGATCCACTTGCGGGGTTCGCCCAATGGCGAAGCTGAAGCGGCGCCTCCAAGTTCCCCGACGTAATTGACTCGGCCAAACGCATTTTATGAACGGGCGCCGTGCATGGCGCCCGGCTTGTTTCATCACCGGTCGGCCATTTCGCTACGCCGACAATGAAAGCTCCCGCCATTCCACGTCTTTGCCCCCGACAAACAACAGCGTCCCCGTTTTCAATTGCAATCCGCGCGTCAACATCGGCACGAGTTGCTTATCCGACGCATATCGACGCAATTGCTCTTCCGCTTGGGCCAATGCCGCCTGCTGTTCGCTCTCGGACGCCCCCGTCGCCAGATACTTCAATTCGATCATCCACGCATACTTGGCTCGAGTCACGCCTTCCGCGGGTCCCAAGAACAAATCGTTGTACCCTTGGGCAAATTCCTTTTCGCTCAGCACGTGGAGCAAGCCCGTCGTCACGATCAGGCCGATGAGCAACATTTTCATCGCCTTTTCATCGTGTTTGCGCAAATCCCGATTGCTCAGGACAGGCAATACGTATTTACGCAGCTCGACCAAGAGCGGCTCGATGATCCCTTTTTTGGTCATCTCGAGCAGGCTGAGAGCAATGCGCCGGCCGGTCAAGATCACGCCCTCTTGATCTTCCAGCAATTTGGTATAGTGTTCCCAGGCAAGTTCCCGAATCACGCGGTTGGGCGATTCAAACAAATACGTGTCCGCATCGGCCGGTACGGGCGCCAACGTGAGCATCCCCGTGTAATACATGAGCGATACGAATTCCGCACTGGTTGTCGAAGATCGAACGCCGAAACTGTCCACGAGCGGACTCCAGACTTGACCTTCGGAAAACAATTGCTCCAATACTGCGCGCCGTTCGTCCACGGCCGGTCCCGCAGAAGCCCATAACCCGTGCAGCTTTTGATAGTCCGTACGGGCATTGACGTCGAGCATCTTCGCCGGGAACTCGCCCAAATCCACGAGTTCGCGAAGAAAGTAGAGCACCAGCGTCGAATTGAACATTCGCTCCTTCGCTTTGACGGAAAAACGATAGCCGTTGTAATAACGTTCAAGCATGTCCAGCAAGGCGTCGCGATCACCAACGGTGCCGGCCAAGTCGGGTCTGTCCCGCAAGACCCCGTCCACCGCACGTTCGACATCCGCACGTGTAAAACCCGCCATTGCATTGTAACGAGGATGGTTGGAAATATTGCGAACCACGTTGAATCCGCTCACCAAGTCGTCGAGCAATATCGGCGTCCCGCCTGTGATGAAGACGCGGGCTATCGCGCCCGAGTCTCCTCCCGCCTTGAGCGTGCGAAAAAAAGCCCGCACAAACCCCATCTTGTCCGTAACTTTTTCATAAAGTTCTTTTTGATCGGCCGACAAAAGCGCATTGGCAAACGAGTCGTATTCGTCGATCAGGATATAAAGCTTGTCGTTCAGCCCGGCAAAAATACCGAGCGCGTCCTCGACGAGCGCTGCCGGATCCTCGATTTTACGCATCTCGTCGAAAAATTCGTCCAACTCGGGATAACGTCCACGGTAACGACCAGCCATCGCGCTAAACCCGCTTCGAACACTCGTGAGGACGTTTGCCCTGAGTTCCGCTTCGTTCGGACTCGGATTAACTGTCGAAAAGTTCAATTGCAACACGACATGCTTGTTTTTTTCAGGCGTCGGATGCTCGTACACCCACAAGCCGCGGAAGAGTTCGTCGTATTGGTCCGCCACGGAAATGTCGTAATAATGGCGCAACATGCTCAAGAGCAACGACTTGCCGAAACGTCGCGGGCGCAGGAAAATGAGGTTCTTGCCGCCGACTTCCGGATCTTCGAGCAACGGCAAAAACGGCGTCTTGTCGACGTAAAAGCCTCCACCCGTGCGGATGGAGGCGAAATTCGCGTCGCCATAGAAAAACTTGACCATGAAAACCCTCGGGAACCCCTGCGCCGCGCGACCCTACCACACGGAGCGGATAAGGCCAAGACAATTTCCTTGACCGGCCGATGCCTCGGGCTTGGGTTGTGATGGCGAAGGTGTACGCGACGAACGGGGTCGTCATGCGGTGGGGTGCGAAAACGTCTCGCGTATTATGGATTTGCGAAGACAGCGACTACAGGTTGTTTGTCACCGGCTGTCTCGCTCACGGTTGTTCGCACGCAAGAACCCCCGGATCGGTCACCGGACTCGGTTGAAGCGAGGGAGCAATCACCAGATGGGTTGGTTCGGGACCACCGCGACAAACCTGTTTACAGACTTCCTCCGGCTTGTTGAAGTCGATTTGCCACATTTGTGGTCGCTGAGGCTTGGGCTCTTTTGCATCGACCCCACAATAGGCCCACACCTGGGGGTCGACCTGCGGCTTGAATGCTTCATCGGGGACGGTGATGCGCAAAGCATCGAACGAGGGGTATTTTTCGAGCGCCGCAGGACATGCCAGAAGCAGCACGGACCCACACAAGGGCTCACTCGCATCTTGGTTCTTCCTCTCGAAACGAATCAATTGGTATTTCTTTGAAACGTCGACCGAAGTCATTAACCGGTCCGTTCCGTATTCCGTCATTTCGCGAGCGGTGCGGTCCGAGCTCGATGAGTTGCAATTCTCGGGCGGCTCGCCCAACGGCCACTCCGTGCAGGTAGCCTTGGCAATTTTCCAATTCGCACCATTTGTGGGTTTCTTGAAGACCTGCACGTTGATCTGTTTTGCGCAACCCATCGAAACAACGCTCGCCGTCGCCATGACCACCACGGGCAACCATGTTCGCGTTTTCATCGTCGGCTCCTTTTTTCTCGGCAAGGCCCGCTTCAAGGTTTGACCGTATAGGTCCCGCTCGCCGTTTGTCCAAACGGATCCCGGCACGTAATGGTGACATTCGATTCCATATCCACCACGTCCGCCGCCGTGATATCGATGTCGATCGTCCCGTCATTGTTGACATCCGTCGCCCCGGGCATCGCCATCAGATCCACATTGCCGCTCTTGACCGTCATGAATTTCGCCGGCGTCGCTTGGCACGATTCAATGCGGCCGTCCGTCGTCACGGCGATCCGCACCGTTTGTTTTGCGGCCAGCGTCGACGTCGACGGAAACAACGCCGGGGCGCCCACGACGCGCACTTTCTTGGGATTGGACGTCAACGACTCGATCTTCGCCGTAATGAACGACTCGCCCACCTGCGTCGACGTAAACAACACCGTCGCTGTCGCATCGGTTTTTCCGTCACCCGAAAGCCCGATTTGATTGCCCACCGTGCCGGCAAACGTTCCGCCATCCGAACTTTGCAGCGTCACCTTTTCGCCCGCCGCGCTGGGACTCGCCGCAATGGCAATCGTCGCCCCGAACTTCCCATTGGCCGGAATGTACGATTCTCCCTCGGGATAAGTCGCATCGACCGTGATCGCTTCAATCGGCAAAGCCGCGCGAATCGGAAAGTCCGTTACGAAGTCCTGAAAACACGTGTCCGTCGCCGTCACCGGTACCAGACGATCGCCATTTTCATCCGGCGCCAAGTCCATCAAGACCCCCAGCGGCACGACGACGGACCACGTATTGAAGTTGAAGCCGTCTTTTTTGGCTTCAATACCGCCCACCGTAATGCGCTGAATGGTCAGATCGCCGGAATGATCCGCCGTGCCCTTGACGCTCAAGTCGCCACGTACGGTTTTTCCACCATTACTCGGCAACGGTACGACCGTGATTTCCCCGGTGCAATTCGCTTTGTCGGTGGGGAGTTCGTCACAACCGAACATCGCGAACGAGAGGGCGAGCAGCCCAAAAGACAGGTTGAGGTTTTTCATGGTCGTCCTCATTTGAAGAATTTGGAACTGCTGGTGGTGGCGACTTTGAAGAATTCGGGGCTGAAGTTGGCCACGAGGCCCCATCCCCAATTGTATCCGGTCGTGGTGGGAACATCCGGCCCGTTCACGGGCATGCCCACGTGGTATCCATCGGCCAGGCGCGTCACGCGACGCATGACGAACGTCGTGGCGAAAGAAAATCCGGGCGAAAGCTCCAATTCCACGCCGAGGTGCAACGATTTGAGCAATTCGAGGCTATTTTCTTTCGCATTGACGAGGCCCAATCCAACGTAAGGCGCGATGTACGACGTTCGCCGCGATATACTCGCGCGACCGCCGCGCTGGTAATAATCGAGCAAGTACGGGGCGAAGCCGAGCACCAATTCGAGGTCGGTGGTGCCCGATGTTTTGGCCACGATTTGCGCTTGTTGACTGCCGGGCATCACTTCCGCGGCGTACGAACGCTCCACGGCGCCTTGAAAGACCGGCCCCAATCCGAGGCGAAATGCACCAATGTAGAGTTCTTCGACGGTGACTTCGGTGCGGTAGGTCGAGATAGCCCCTTTGACTACATTTTCGAGAACGACTTTGATGTCGCTTTCGCCTGGCAAACGCGGCCCGAAGCTCACTTCGGAAACCACGTCGGAGTAAATTTGTGTGGGAACCGGTCGCCCCTCGGACTGTGCATCCGTCTGGACTTGCTCCGGTGTTCGATTGTCGATGATGCCCTTGGACAAACCTCGTTTGCCGTCCATGGAGATGCTCACGCGCGTACCGCGGGCATGACGCACGCGAACGACGACGGCGCGATTGGGCAAAAGAATATGCCCGCGCGTTTCGGGGAAGAAGCGGAACGCACCGCCGCTGCCATTCTCGAGGGTGTCTCCGTCGCCATCTTCGTAGAGGTCGAGACAAACGATGTATTTGGTGTCCTCGACGTTGGGATTTTCGACGTTGCAGAAACCTTCGTAATTGGGCGTGACTGTTGGTTTTTTCCCGTCGCCGCTACCACCACCGCCACCACCGGCGCCGCCACCGGCGCCACCGCTACCGGTTTCCAAGTCGACCGAGTTCCACGTCGATGATATTTGATATGTCTTGTCGAAATTGACGTATACTCGTGCCGATGCTGCATTGCCGAACACGTCGGAAGGTATTTCCGTCGGATTTTTCTTGAGTTCGTGAGACTTCCATTCTTTGTTGGAGGTGAAGTAAACCATGAGCGAATTGGCTGGTGGGTTCCCCTTTGTGAATGTGAGCTTATCCCCCTCGAGTTTGATGTGATCGGTCGATAACGTCTCAACAGGTTTGGCTTCGATTTTGAGAGACGGACCGAGAGGTACAGCGTTTACGAATGTAATGGACACCTGTTGTGTGAGGTCTGTATTCTTCCACAATGCGTCGCAAGCCAGCGCCTTACCCGTATTGTCTTTTGACTGGATCTCGGTTGCGGTCACCCACAATTCACAATCGTCAGTACCAATTTTACCTTGGACTTTTGTGGCTGTAGCGGGAGGAAGTGTTTTGCCGTGTGGCATCGCCCTCTTCACCAATTGATCGGGTGTGTACTCAATGTCCGGCGCCGTAGCCCATGCGAACCCAGCGCTCATCATGATGGTTGCGGCGACCGGTAACGCTATTTTGCTTCTCAACATGTCACGTTTCCTTGAAAAACTTGTTGAACGTCTTTGCACCCAAGTAAAACCGCAAGCTCCACACAGGCAGCACGTAACTCAAGGGTTTGGTCGTACTTCCCCCAAGCAACGAACCCACGATGCACTCGTGCGCGTCACCAACGAGAGATCCTGAATCACCGGGAATGCTGAAATTCTGCCCAGCATCGCCTTCAATCTCGAGCGCATTCGAGTAAAGGTGTCTTGAGCCGTCAGGCAACCTCACCCAAAATGGCGTAACCGCACGTCTGCAATACGTTCCCCATCGAAATTGAGGACGCGACTGCAGCGAATAGTGGCGAAACCGCATCCCTTTCGGGGGGAAGTCTCCGTACGCAAGATAGGGCGGTTTGTCCTCTCCAGAGGGATGCTTCCAGTTGATATCGACCTCCGAGACATCAAGCGTGGCAAGAGCGAAGTCCACTGGCAATTGGGCTCCAAGCTTCCCCTCCAAAAGCCGCCCTCGTACAGACTTACCCAGTCCATCATTGAATTGAAGCGATGGTGACGCATCTTCTTCAGAGTATGACGTGGCGATTCTTCCGTTGCGCAGTGGCAATGTCCCGTGTCCTGAAAGCAGTACTCGAAACTGGCCGTCGATAGGCGCAATTGCCGAGATGGTTGACTTGCGAGCGAGTCTGTCCAAGGAGACGACGGAATCACGCGCATCGAACGTGTGAGCCAAGATCTCGCCCACCTCGAGCACATCCGTCCGAAACCCCCTGAACGTTGGCTGTATGAATTCTGATGCGGCCAACGCGTCCTTTTGGCGCTTTTTTTGCACGTGCACGCAAAGCGTGCGCTCCGGAATCCAACGCCCTTCGCTCTCCTTGTACCGATCGCCCCAAAAAACCCCGACCACACCCTCCCTTTTTCGCAGCTCTTCAGCCGCAGCCAGGACCTCGGGCGGCAACGCAACGTCTTCGTCTCTCGTCGGCATGACTCGCGCCAATACAAAGCGCGTGCCAATTCCGTTTCAAACGTTGTCCGTTTTGAAAACCCCGTGAGTTTCTGCGCCCCACGTCCATTGCCGACGACAACGTGTCCACTCCATTGAGCACCCGTCCAATGGTTTGGAAACCACGGCGTTCGCCTCGCGCCATGCTCCGCCCAACCTCCCCGCATCGTAACACGGCGCCCTTCCAATGGCCTCGTGCGCCAAACGCTTTCTAACAGCCACCGCGGCAACGCCGATCCTCACGGATTCGCCAATGACGCGTTCTCCCGCAGAATGGCCGATTCCAAAGGCGCTCGAAATCCCGGCGCAAATTCTTCAATGGTCGGAAATTCTTTCGGATACCGCCGCTCGAGCCAATTCCGACAACGCTTCGTCGCGTTGCTCCATTGCTGCTGCTCATTGGCCTGTTGCAGACACACGCGCGCATGACGGTCGGCTCGATCCAACGCTCCTTCCGCAGCTTTCTCGACGGCCCGTACATCCGCCGGCGTCGCTTTGGCCTTTTTCATCGCCTCGATCCCGCGCTCAATCTCCT
>WBZU01001518.1_pt1 | contig 17359 bp, 9 predicted proteins | sample 5204311 | NCBI WGS metagenome assembly WBZU01 (sample SAMN12344359, study PRJNA552823) | activated sludge metagenome | biome: Activated sludge suspended growth; feature: Nitrification reactor; material: Wastewater; isolation source: activated sludge from nitrification reactor of wastewater treatment... | reverse complement strand
CCCGACACCGAGCGCACCGTCGACGGACCCGAGCCCCGCGCCGAGCCCGGCCCACCTCGAGATGGCCGAGGCCACGCTAGAGGCGCTGGCGTACCTGAACGACGCCCAGGAGACCGCCCGCCGCCTGGCTTCGCTGATGAGCGGAGGCATCGAGCCGCGCGACCTGCCCGACGCACAAGACGACGTGCGCGACCTGGCGGTCTGCCTCGACCAGCTCGCCGCCGAGCTTGGCCGCTGCTGCTACCAGCTCACCGGCCACGGGGGCGGCTACCGGCCCCGCGGTCTGGTCAGCAACGCCCTCGACCTGGCCGGCGTTGTCGAAGGGACGTCCACTCAACCCCAGGTTATTGAAGCTGTTGATCTCGGTGATGTGAACCAGGCTGGTGTCCGGCCCGTTGCCGAAGGGGGTGAAGTTAGCGTCGAAGCCGCCGTCGCCGCGGTCGTCGTGGTAGAGGCGTATCCACTGGTTCGGCGCGGCGTCGCCAATGCGGAAGCTCTGCTTGATGTTGTTGACGCCGCGTGGGGCGAAGGTGCTCTTCCATACGTTGCCGGCGCCCGAATCGGAATTCAAGTTGAGGCTCAGACCGCCGGTCGCTTCTGTCAACTCCAACCGGTCCACCCAGGGATAGCCGTAGTCGTTGGGTCGGCCGATGAAGAAGTTGGCGACGGTGGGCGGGGTCACCCCGGCGCAGCTCTGGCCGGAGAGGCCGCCGGTCACCGCGCGGCCGTCGACGTAGAAGGTGAAGTTGGAGCCGTCGTAGCTCACCACCAGGAATTGCCAGCGATTCTGCTGCACCACGTTGGCGGCGTTGGTGGTGAGTTGACAGGTCGCAGCGCCGTCGCCCAGCAACATGCGCAGCGCGCCGTCGCTGCTGACGAAGAGCGACGGGTAGATGGTGGACGCCTGCGGCCAGCTTGCCTGGCTGTTGTAGACCATGTTGCCGAAGACGCCCTGCCAGTCGCGGTCGGTCTCTTTGCCGTAGGCCGTGGCGACTTCGGGGTTCATGGGCGCGCGGCGCGGTTGAGGCTTGATCCACATGGCGAAGGCGAAGGCGTCACCGCTGAGGTCGGGTGCGGTCGCGCTCAGGTAGTGTTCCTGGCGGAAGGCGGCGCCGTCACCGCCGGCGCTGGGACAGCGACTGCCGCTACAGGTGACGGCATTGCTGCCCCAGGTAGTAGCGTTGCGCAGGTCCACTTGCAGGGCGGGCGCACCGTAGCGGGCGCTCACCGTCCCCTGATCCAGCGCTAGGGGATAAATTTCCACCTCGTCCATCTGGCCGGTAAAGGGAATGAAGCCGACAACCTGCCTGCCAAGGGAGACCGGGTTGGCTTCTCCGCAGAGACCGTTGGTGTAGGCTCGGCTGTTCACCAGCGCGCCGTTGACATACAGCCGCTTGGTGGCGCCGTCGTAGGTGGCGACCACGTGGCTCCACTGGTTCAAGGGCAACCCAGTGGGCGAGGAGAGAACGTCGCCGTTGCCGATGGTGCAGGGTGCGGTAGCGAACTGCACGTAGTTGGTACCGGCGCGCAGGGTGAGCTGATAGTTGATGCCGGTGGCACCGCGCCTGTCCAGCAGATTGGCGCTGCTGAACTCGTTCGTGGCGGTGGGCTTCACCCACAACGCCACGGTAAACTGCGCCAGGTCCACGGCGGCGCTATGGGGGATGGTGACGCTGTCGTTGCCGTCGAAGGTCAACGCGCTGCCGTTGGCGGTGGGGCAGGCTGCGCCCACACACGAGGCGTCGTTGCCCAGGAAGGAGCTGTCCACGAAAGTGGTGCTGCCCACCGGCTCGTTGAAGTGCAGCCAGAGCGAGCGCCCGGTGGGATCTTCGATGATGGCGCCTGCGCGCACGCCCATCTGCGTCGCACCGCTGGCGGTGAGGCCCGCCTCGGCCAGGGACACGTTGCCGGTGAGGGTCACCGCGCTGCGCGGGGCGATGACGCCGGTGGGCTGGTTGCGGCGCACACTGTCCAGCGGCAGTTCGGCTTCCAGCAGTCCGCGGGCGTAGGGCAGGGTCAACTCGTTGGTGATCACGGCGGTGTAGCTGACGCTGCCACTGGGCGCGACGAAGGGCAGCGCGCCGCTGCTCGATTCGATGGTGGAGTAGAGGCTCAACACGTTCAAGTCGGAGGCGACGTTGGGATTGAAGGCGTAGATGCGCTCCTGCTTGTCGTTGAGGGTGTCGTCGTCGCTGTCCGCGTCCAGCGGATCGGCGCTCACCCAGGTGGTGAGTGGGTTGCCGCTGCCATCGTAATCGTAGACGATGGACCAGCCGCCGGTGTAGTAGCTCCCCGCGGCCGAGCAGGTGGTCGCCCGGTAGTTTTCCAGATCACTGGACTCATACGGGTACAACTGGTTGGGGTGGAAGTGTTCCTCATTGTCGGTGAGGCCGTCGCCGTCGCTGTCGGGGCGGCTGGGATCGGTGCCGTAGAACGCTTCCCAGTAGTCGGTGAGGCCGTCACAATCGCTGTCGGAGTTGAGGGGATCGAAGCCCGCGTTCAGCTCCTCGAAGGCGTCGGAGAGGCCGTCGGCGTCGGTGTCTGGGTTGTTGTCGTCGGGGTCGATGCCGCCCTTTGCCTGGCTGCGCAGACCGTCGTTGTCGGCGTCGGCCAGGATGGGGAAGGTGTCGTCCCAGGCCAGACGATAGCCCGGTTCGCCGGCGCGGTTGTTCTGGGCAACCAGCGTGCGGAAGCCGTCGATGGTGCTCGGGAGCACGTCGAAGACGAAACTGTTGTCCATGGGGATGTGGACGGTGTCGTCGTAGGTGGTGAGCCAGCAGAAGTAGGTCACTGTGATTAGCCAACAACTTTGCTGACGCACCGCGAATCCTTCGGCCAGGTTCATAGGGATGCTCTGATTGCTGCCTGGCTGGCCGAAACTTTGCTTCAGCGATTGGATGGGAAGCTGGGCCAGGAAGCGGGGGTCATTGACGTAGAGGGCGTCCCTCCTGCCGGGGTACGGCTGCCAGGTGGTGCCGTTCAGGTCCAGCGGAATGTCCTGTTCTTTCGTCTGGAATTGGTAGGCGAAGGTGGCGTCGTCCAGGTTGTCATCGCTCCACTGACCGCGCCAGAGCGCGCTCTTCCAGCTTGGATTTCCCAGGTAGAGCGTGTTGGTCACGGTGCCGCTGAAGGTGATGCTGTTGCCTGCCACAATGCCGTCTACACCGCTCTCGTTGCCGAGCGCGGGCGGATAGACCTCCATCTGTAGACGGTTGGGGTTGGCCAGATCGACCAGGGGCGTGACGTCGCCGATGATCAGGGAGAGCGCCTTGGCGAGCGCACCGGCGAAGCCGCCGCAGATCCACGAGGCCAGCGTCGGATCCTTCTCATCCAATTTGGTGGCGACGCAGACCACCGCGATGACGAGATCAATGACGGCGAGGATGGCCAGCGCCGTCCCCAGGCGGGCGAATTGGGCGACGACCACCAGCACATCCAGCACCGCGATGAAGCTGTCGATGATGACGTTGCTGATCTGCTCGGCCACAAGCTGTCCAAAGGCAGGCGAATCAGGATCGATCGTGCCATTGGCGAGCGTGGCGCCGATGGTCAGGCCCGCAGTAGCCACCGATGTAGCGACGCCGATGACACCCCACTTGGCGGCGGTGCGTCTGATCTTCAGCGCCGCTTCGGGCGTCACCTGGTCCAGACTGACGCCTAACGAGGCAAGCGCGCCTTTTCTGCATTGAGATCGCCGATCAATAGGTCGCGTGATAGTTTCGTGCTGGCTAGGTCACCGTTTAGCTGCTCATATTTCAATCGTAGATCCGGATTCCAGTTAGGATCTACGATCCATTTCAATCCGGCGTAATCTGCAGCCAGCTCCTCGGCGCGTTCTCCATCCAGAAGATAGAAGGAGATAGCCGATCTGGCTTGTTGTTTGTATTTGAAGTTCCCAAAGTCTAGTGAATTGGCATACGCCGTAACTTCATCTGAAAGCCGACTGATTGTGCCCTTCAATTCACTGACGGTTGTCTCCAGTTGCTGAATGTTGCCCAACACCTGCCGCCCGGCCGCGCTGAACCTCAGCACTGAGCGCAGTTTTGTCATATTGGCCATTTTCACGTACCACAGGTGCGAGTAAATGGCCAACGCTGGCGATCCAATCGCCCAGGTCGCACTGATCGCATTGGCCAATCCACCGGAGACGCCCGTCTGCACGCCGGCCGTGGCGAAGATCAGGCCACCGTCGTAGAGATGCACAAAGTCGTCCGACTCCAGGCTGATCTGCGCCGATTTGTTCATTTCGGCCAACGCCAGGCTCATCACCGACGAACCCGTGCCGCCGGACACCTGTCCATACGCGGCCAGGACAGCCGCCCGGGATTGGGAAAGCCGCTGCCAGGCGGAAGCAGCCTTGCTCTCGATGTTGGCGTCGACGGTCGGAATGTCCACGCCCGTCCGGTTCAGCACGGTGAAGACATTCTGGACTTTGCCTGCCATCGCCTGCACGATGGCGAGCGCAGGGTCGCCGAGCGCGGCGTAGAGGCTGTTGTCCAGCGGCGCTGACCCAGCACCGGGGACGCTGCCGCTGCCCACCACGGTGTTGACGCCCGCCATCGTCGCCATGTAGAAACTCTGCGCCAGGAAGACGGCGCCTGCCTGGATGTCGGCAAGGGCGTCGGATGGATCGGCCCCATCGAGCAGGCCGTATTCCTGTAACTTCGCCTGCGTGAAGACCGAAGTCAGCGCGGTCTCCAACTCGGTGAGGTAGCTGCCCAGGTTCGCGGATTGCCAGCTTGCCCCGTCGAAGCGGTAAGGCTGCCAGCGCAGGATGGCCTGGGTGGTCACCGCTGCGCCGGTGAGGTCGACGGTGAGCACCGTGTTGGTGTACGACGTGCGGTTGACAAGGGTGGGCGTGCTGTTGATGTTCACTTGCTCGACGCCGCCGAGGAAGGCGGAACGCGCGCTCTCTTCGCCGGCCAGGAGCACCGTCGTCGTCTTGCCCGCGGCCGGAGCCGATGGGTAGAGGTCGGACTGGATGAAGCTGCGCGCCGTCTCCAGATTCACCGCATTGAGCAGCGCAATTTCGTCGCCGAGATTGGTGAGCGTGCGCGTGGACAGACTGTTGATCCCCCAGGCACCCAAAGTCGCGGCAACGTCGGTCAGCGGGAAGCGCGTCCCACTGACCGAGGCGCCGCGCAGCCAGGTCTGTTGCAGCACGTCGGCCAAATGCCAGAGCTGATCCGGGTAGGCGGGGCTGTTGCCGCTGATGGCCTGCCCGGCGAGGAAGGCGGTGGTGTCGTGCTGCTCGGTGATCGACAACCCGGTAATGCGGAACGATTCCGGATAGGTCTGGAGCACGGTCTTGCCCGAAACCCAGTTCTCAGTTTTTGTGCAATAGTCGGCGGCGGCCCCGGCGGGCGGCGTACAGGTGTCCACCTGCCCCTGCACATACCAGACCACGCGCATCTCGTGCGCCGCGCCCCAATCGGTGATGCCGGACTGGAGGCGATAGGGCATGCGCGCCTGCCAGGCCACAGGCGCGCCGCCGGTGGGATCGGTGACCAGCATCAGCGGCACGGCGACGTTGCGCGCACCGTCCTTGCCCAGCCAGACGTTGATGGCGTACGGCGCGGTGAGCGACGTGTCCAGCCAGGTGCTGATGGGCGTCGTCGCCGTGATCGTGGGTGTCCCCGTCACCGGCAGGCCGGCGGCGGGATTGGTGGGCGAGTAGGGGATCGTGATCTCCAGCATGGGCATGAGTTGGATGTCCCCCGCACCGTTGCCGAGGACGTTGGGTGTCATGCGCTGGATCTGGCCCTGGTCGTCCTTTTCGCGCCAGTCGAGGATGCTGTTGGTCCAGCCCAGGTGCGTGTCGTCGATGGGGCGGAGTTGCAGATCGACCAGGAGGTTCCTTCCCGTCTGCGCTCCCACCAGGTCGAGTTGGAAGCGCTGGTTGTCTTCCACCACCTGGGCGTCGTTGGGGCTGACGTCCACGGCGTCGGGGACGCCGTCGCCGTCGTTGTCGAAGTCGAAGGCATCGGGGATCTCGTCCATGTCGCGATCCAGACAGGGGACGTCGTCGGTGGCCGCAAGGCTGGTGCCGTCGAAGTCGACGCGCACAAAACATTCCTCGCCGTCGTCGATGCCGTCGCCGTTGGTGTCCGCCTTCAAGGGATCGAGGGTCCAGGTGCCGAACCACTGGAAGGCCTTCACCTCGCGGCCGTCGCTGATGCCGTCGCCGTCGGTGTCGATCTTCTCGATGTCGGTGCCCAGTTCGTAGATCTCCACGTTGTCGGTGAGGCCGTCGCCGTCGCAGTCGCTGGTGGCGGTGATGACACAGGTCGAGGTCAACATTGGCGCGGCCAGCGCGGACGTGCTGAGAATAGAACGCGACTTGAGCGGGTCGAGCGAATTGGCGCGAATTTCTTGCGTTTCAATCAGCTCGGATCCGCCCAATTCGCTCGATGCGCGTTCTATCCCCGCTTGATCTCTTGCTGTGCTGATCTTTTTCAGACGCGCGTCCAGGCGATCATAGCCGGCCACGGTCTGGGTGGACTGGAGCAAGGGTACGACGGTCATCGACGCGATCATGGTCGCGTAGAGGACGCGGCGCAGGATCAGGCTGTGGCGATGGCGCAAGCTGACGGCGCCAAAGGCCAGCCCGAGCAGCAGCACGGCCAGGTAGAGCGATAGCTCCTTTACCTGGCGGGTGTCGACCTGGCTCAGCGCCGCCCCCAGCGCGTGCAGGGGATCGCTCCAGTCCAGCGCCATCAGCGACGCGGGGGACTCACCCCAGTTGAAGAACTCGGTGGTGACCGTCGCCTCCACCCATTCCGCCGCGCCGTCACGGGCGGGAAAGCGCAGGTGCAACATCTGGCGCACCGGCAGACCGCGGCTGTTCACCCAGATCTCGCCACTGCCGATCATACCCACGTAGTTGTCAGTCATCTGCAACGAAACGCCGGCGGGCAGCGCACCCTGGCGGCGCAGTTGATCCTCCATCGCGGCGCGCATGTAGCGTGCGTACTCGACACCGTTCAGGTCGAACGCGTAGCGTGCGATTGAGGCGCTGAGCGAAGCGGGTAGCACACTCTCGACGAGGGTATGGTCCGCGCTCTCGGCGGCAGCGATGTGCACGTTGTCCATGGCCGAGAGGTAGCCCAACGGATCGCCGCCCGGCGCAAAGAGATCGGCGGCGACATCGACTTGCGTCCACGGGTCGTCCTGGCTCAAGCGGCCATAGCCCACACCCTGCTCAATCTTGATCTCGACGGGGGGCTGATTGGGGGCGGTCAACTGGAGGAACATGTGTTCCGCAGGCCCGTCCATTTCGCCTTCCAGTACGAATTGTGCCGAGCGCGCCGTACGCCCCACGTTTTCCACGCTCAGGGTCGGGTGTGTTGTCTGCAAAATGGTGCTGCGATAGTGGTACTGTCCGATGCTGGTGGCCGACTGCCACGCCTGTTGTACCTGGCTGCGTATGTCCGCGCTGCCGGATTCGGCTTGTAGGCCCGGCAGATTCGACGCCAGGAACAGCAGGGTCAATGCGGCCGCCAACAGGATGGAGAGGGGGGAGATCTTTCTGAACTTGAACATGGAGCACCTTTGCCTGTGTTATACTTCGGGTGTCGAAACGTCTGTGTCGACGAGAGCGGTGGAGAGAATGTGCAGGAGTGCGCGCATCAATTCCTGCTCTGATTCAAAGTGGATGACCTGCTCGGAGCGAACGTCCTGTAGTGTGGCCCGCCAATAGCGTTGGTCCTCTCCGCGATGAAAGCGGACCAAGTATGACTTGTGTTGCGTTCGGCTTGTCATAGGGGACAGTTTATTGATTGAACGTCCCTTGAACGTCCCTTGGCGACGAATCCGCAAGATGGGTTTCGCCGGCCCAGGTTGGCGGGACGGCCCGTGTGCACACCAGCGGCTGCACGCCATCCTTCCGCAGGACAGGAAGACGCCCTCCGTGGAAAGATCGCCGTGATCGACAAGATCAGCCTGTTGGGCTCTCTCGAAATCGAGCGCAATGGTCAGCCAGCCGAGATCCTCAAATCGGCGCAGGGCTGTGCACTGCTGAGCTACCTCCTCGTGACCCGGCAGCGTCACAGTCGCGAATCTATCGCCGCGCTGCTGTGGGATGGCCCATCCACAGCCGATACTCTTCGCTTTTTGCGCAAACTGCTCTATCGGGTGGGGCCGCTGCTGCCCGACCTGGAAGTGACGCGCCACCAGCTTACCTACCGCGCCGGCGCCGGCACTATCGTGGATCTCTATGTTTTTGAAGAAGGGCTGGCCGGGCAGGATATGGAGCGGCTGGATCAGGCACTGCAAACCTACCGGGGCGATTTGCTCGCCGGCTTCTACCTGGAAGATGCAACCGGCTTCAGTGAGTGGCTGGCCGTCGAGCGTGAGCGTCTGCGCCATAGGGTGCGCGACGGCTTTCGCCGGCTCTGTTCATGGTGTGAAGAGACAAACGCCTGGTCGCGCGGGATTGGCGTGGCCAGGCGTTGGCTTGCCCTCGATCTCTATGACGAGGAAGTGCATCGCGCGCTGATGCGCTTCCTCGTGGCTGACGGGCAGATCATGGCAGCAAAACAACAGTACCAGGTCTGCCGCCGTCTGCTTTGGGATGAGCTGGGCGTGGAACCTGAACCCGCCACCGTCGACTTGTACGAGCAGATTCAGGCCGCCAGCCTCGAGTCGGGCAAGACAACGGCGCCGGCATTGGTCATCAGCAATCGTCAAGCCTGGGGCGAGGCGCCCAGCACCGAGCTCTTCTTTGGCCGCCAGGCAGAGATGGAGCATATCGGTCACTGGATCACGACCGAACCGGCGCACCTCATCGCGATTCTGGGCATCGGCGGCCAGGGGAAGACCACGCTGGCGGCAAAGACGGCTCGCGTCCATGCCGGTCAGTATGCCACTGTCTACTGGCGGTCGCTCATCAATGCGCCGCCGGTGGAGATGCTGCTCGACGAATACCTGAGCTTCCTGTCGCAGAATCAAGGCGCGCCACCGGAGGGCACCCCGGCAAAAATCGCTGCGATTCGGGGATACCTGCAACGGGAGCCACACCTCCTGGTGCTCGACAACCTGGAGACTGTCCTGGATGCAGCGCGGGCCGGTTACTTCCGCACCGGATACGAGGAGTTCGAGCAGGTGCTGCAACTCTTTGCCAACGGCGGTCATCAGAGCACACTGATGGTGACGAGCCGCGAATTGCCGCTGGTCCTAGGCAGGCACGATGGGGCTGACGGTCGCGTCAAGACCATGGCTCTGGCTGGTCTCTCCGCCGACGCCGGCGCTGACATGCTGGCTACGAAGCAGATCGCGCTGAACAGCAACACGGTGACGGCCTTGACACAGCGCTATTCCGGCAATCCGCTTGCGTTGCAACTGGTGGCGCAGACCGTCGAGGAATTCTTCTTCGGCGACGGGGAGGCGTTTCTGGCCGCAGAGACCTTCATGTTCGAGGACATTCGCGATGTGCTGGAGCGGCAGATTGGCCGCCTGACCGAGCCGGAGCAAGAGATCCTGTTCTGGCTGGCTGTGGCCCGTGTACCGATAGCACCGTATGATCTGCAAGTGCGCCTGATTCAGAAGAGAAGCCAGCGCGAGATCGTCGAGGCGCTTCAGTCGCTGCGGCGGCGCTCCCTGCTGGAGAGAACGGCCCGGGGCTTTGTCCTTCAAAACGTGATCAGCGAATATCTGAGCGAGCGGCTGATCGAAACGATCTGTCAGGAGCTCACGCCCCCTGTTCGCAGCGGCGCAGAGGGCCGCTTGACCGTCACCAATCGCTTTGCCCTCCTGGACATGGGAGAGCAGGAGTACATTCGTCAGAGCCAACGCCGGCTTTTTCTTGATCCCATTGGCCGCTATCTCTTGGACAGAGCGCCTCTGGCAGTGATTCGGGAATCCATCCAGGATCGGCTGACGAACCTGCGCGCAACGACCGATCTGCCTGCCGGTTACGCGGCGGGCAATCTGCTCAACCTGCTCCTGCACATGAACGTTGACATCACTGGATTTGATTTTTCCGATCTCAGCGTCTGGCAAGGAGATACCCAGGGGTATTTTCTGCGCTCGGTGAATTTCAGCGGGGCCGATCTCACCAACACACGCTTTTCCGATGCCTTTGGGTTCGTGTGGTCGGTGGCGTGTAGCCCCGATGGGCGCTATTTTGGCGCAGGCACCAGCGACGGCAAGATCCGGCTCTGGCTGATGGATTCGGCCCAGCCGGTAGCCGTCTGGCGCGCCCATTCGTCAACCGTCTACACCCTGGATTTCAGCCCGGACGGGCAACTTCTGGCCAGCGGCAGCGCGGATGGGATGATTCATCTATGGGCGATGAATGACATCGTCGCCAAGCAGAAGCCTGCGCCCCACGCGGTGCTCCGCGGTCATCGTGGCGCTGTGGAGCAGGTGGTTTTCAGTCCCGAGCCAGGCCAGCCCAAGCTGGTCAGCGCCAGCGATGATCACACATTGCGTGTTTGGGACCTGAGTCGGGGCGAAGTCCAGCATATCTTGAAGGGCCACACGAACTTTGTGATCGCAGCCGCCATCAGCCCGGACGGTCGTCTCCTGGCCACCGGCGGCAGAGACCGCACCCTGCGCCTGTGGAACATGGCCGACGGCAGCCAGCAGCGCGTGATTCAGGTCCACGATGGCTGGGTAACCGGGGTCGATTTCGATTCATCGGGGAAGCGGCTTGCCAGCGCCAGCGAGGATGGTACGGTGCGGATCTGGGATGTGGACCAACTCGCCCAGCCATTTCCGGCGGAGGTGTCGCCAACTCGTACACTGGGAGGCGACCAGGGCGGCATTCAGGCGATCGTCTTTCATCCAGACGGAGAAACCCTGGCCAGCGGCGGCAACGATATGGCGGTGCGCATCTGGGATCTGCAGACCGGAACCCTCCGCTTTCTGCTGATGGGACACACGAACTGGGTGCGGGCCCTGGCCTTTGGGCCAGACGGTCATGTCCTGCTCAGCGGCAGTTGGGATCATACGGTGCGACTGTGGGACATGGAGAGCGGGCAAGCCATTCGTTCGATCCAGGGCTTCGCGCCCCATAGTTTTGGCATCACCTTCACCCACGATGGCAACACGCTGATCTCGGGCAATTCGGACCAGAGTGTCACCGAATGGGATGTGGCAACAGGCCAGATCCGGCAGACCCTGCATGGCCACCAAGGCTTCGTGTGGCGTGTCGTGGTCAGCCCGGACGATGCGCTGTTGGCCAGCGCCGGCTATGACAAGAGTGTACGCCTCTGGGAGCGAAAGAGCGGGCGCAGCGTTCTCTATCTGCCGCTCCCCAAGGGAACCGTGCAGCCCCTGGCCTTCAGCCCGGACGGAAAACTTCTGGTCAGCGGGGACGAGGAGGGCTCGATTCCGGTCTGGCAGATCTCCTCAGAATCCGGCCAATTTGCTGCCCGGCTTGTTCAATGCCTTGATGAGCGCAGCAACGGACACGAGAACTGGATCATCTCTACCTCATTCAGCCCGGATGGACGCATTCTGGCAAGTTCGTCAGCGGACCACACAATCAAGCTGTGGGATGTGGCTAAATGGACACTGCTGCGCACCCTTTCGGGTCACACCAGCGGCATTCAGGAGGTCGTCTTCAGTCCGGATGGCCAGCTTCTGGCCAGCGCCGGATGGGATAGCACGGCCCGGCTGTGGCGCGTTGCCGACGGTGAAGTGATCCATGTCCTGCAAGGTCATACGGACGTGCTCCAAGGCATTGCCTTCAGCCCAGACGGTCGGACGCTGGCTACGGCGGGCTATGACCAGACCGTACGTCTATGGGATGTGGCCTCCGGCCGGGAGCGGGCAATCCTGCGCGGGCACACCATGTGGATCTTCTACCTGGCCTACAGCCCGGATGGGCAGCTTCTGGCCAGCAGCAGCAGCGACGGCGCCATCAAGCTGTGGGATCCCGCCACCGGCGCATGTCTCCAGAGTTGGCATATCCCCGGGCCCTACGCTGGCATGAACCTGCGCGGCGCCACGGGCATTACCCAGGCGCAACGGGAGGCGCTCAAGGTGCTGGGGGCAACAGACACAGCAGTCTGACGGCGCAGCGCATCTTTCTCTGCGTTTCTCTGCATCTCTCCGCCTCTGCGTCAAATCGGTTGACTTTACAAACAGTCTCTCAACGGACTCGCTCGAAGACGTAGCCGGCCACGGTTCGTGTGAAGGCAGGGCCACGCATGGTGCGCTCTAGATCAGACTCGGTAGGCGCTGCACCGCGCTTGGAAATCATGTAGGTTTCAAGGTCACTGTCAGAGAAGTTGAAGTGCTCGCCCTGGCGCCGATAGACGGCTGTGAGTCGCCAATCGGGGTCCAGCGCGGCCATACTGGCGTCGCCGTGACTGTTATTGACAACCAGGCGCCCACCCACCGCCAGGTAGCGCTTGCAGGCGCGGGAGACAAACCCTGCGTACTGGGAGATCAGAAGGTCGAACGAACCATCAGGCTCGTCGATCGCAATGGCGAAATCGCCGGCGTGGAATCTGATCTCTGGCTCGCGTTCGTACTGGCGCTGGCGCAAGACAAACTCACGCAGCGCCGGGTCCGCAAAGAACCGCACCGCACGCCCGTCAGCGTCGGCATAGACGACCGTGGGGATGACATAAGAGGGCGTCACGTGCACGAAGCTGCCAGGATAGAGCGCAGACTGTACGCCGTAGCGTTCGACGAGTCCACGGAAGAGATCAAGGCGTTCGTCGCCCTTGGCTACGTGATGCCGATGGTAGAAGTCGGGCGCGGTGGCGATGCGTGTCATTGTTGGGGCTTATCGAGTTTGGACAGGCGGTGTCAGGCTTGCGCCGGCGTCACAAATTGAACCGGATGTTCAACACGTCCCCATCCTGCACCACATACTCCTTGCCTTCCAGACGGAATTTGCCCTGTTTCTTGACCTCGGCCAGGCTGCCGGCGGCGATCAGTTCATCGTAGCTGACGGTTTCGGCGCGAATGAAACCCTTGCGCAGATCGCTGTGAATGGTGCCGGCCGCCTCCGGCGCTGTCGCGCCCACGGCCACCGTCCACGCGCGCACTTCGTCTTCGCCCACGGTGAAGAAGCTCTGCAAGCCCAGCATATCGTAGCAGAAGCGGATGGCCCGGCTCAGCCCCGGCTCGTCGATGCCGAAATCGGCCAGGAACTCGGCTGCGTCTGCCGGCGCCATCTGCGCGATCTCGGCTTCGAGCCGGCCGCGCAGGAGAAAGGTGCGTTCGTCAAGCAGATCGGCGAAGTCGGCCTCGTTGGCGTCGTCGCCGGCATTGATGACGCGCAGCATCGGCTTGAGCGAGAGCAACCCGAAGCCGCCCAGCAGCTTGCGCTCGGCCTCGCTCACCTCCAGATCGCGCAGTGGCGTCTCTTCGTCCAGCGCGGCCATGAGCCGTTGTAAGAGCAGTTCCTCGACGGCCATCAGTTTGCGCTCCTCGGGCGTCCCCCGGTTCTTCTGCCCGTTCAGGCGTTCGAGACGGCGATCGATGATGGTCATGTCGTTGAGGATCAGCTCGCTCTCCATGGTGGAAAGATCGCGTGCCGGGTTGATGGTGTCGTCGGGATGCAGCACGTTCTCATCCTCGAAGGCGCGCACGACCAGGAGCAGGGCATCGTTGGCGGCCATGGCGTTGAGCAGCGGCCCGGCAATCCCTGCCTTGGCCGCGCCCTTGCCAAAGCCCGCAATGTCGTTGTAGGTGACCTGGGCATAGGTCGTCTTTTTGGGGTTGAACATGGCCGACAGCCGATCGACGCGCACGTCGGGCACGTCGACCACCGCGGTGTGGACTTCAACCTGGCCGCTGGAAAAGGCGGCGGTCGCCGTATCGCTGCGGGTGAGGGCGTTGAAGATGGTTGTCTTGCCGCTGTTGGGCAGGCCGATAATACCGATTTGCATGGCTGGATTCCTCGTACTTTGTTTTTGCGTACGGTACTCGCAAACGGGCGATATGACAAGATTTGGGGAACCCAAGATGCATGACACGGTGTGCTTGTGCCCACGCTACACCGCGCGGAAAATCACGGAGGGGCGCTGCGGCGAACCTTCGCTCCCCTATGTCAAGAATCCTGGCTGGATTTGAGCAGAGGCTGAGTCCGCTCGTGGTCAATTGGAAGGTGGAGTCTACCGCCTCCGCAGAGGTCGGACAAGCTGCGGCACGGTGCAGACGGTGCCGGGGATGAACGCGTATGAGGAATGGTTTACCGGGCGTACGGGTGACTATCTTTGTGCTGACCATCTGGCCTCGCACGCGTTGGCAGCACTACGCCTTCATTAAAGAAGCTATTGCAAGATTTCCGTGACTTCCACTTTGAGAGTCGGCAGGTCTTCGACTGCGGTGAGCCAGACGACGTCAAGGTCGACGCCGAAGTAGTCATGAATGAGTTTATCCCGCATGCCGGCAATATCAGCCCAGGGGATTTCCGCATGGTGGGCACGTAGCTCATCCGAAAGCCGCTTGGTGGCTTCGCCTATAATCTCAATCTGCCGAATGACGCCGTCCTGGACGAGGGAGTCCGCAAAGAAAGAAACCTCGTCAACGTCATGTAGATATGTTTCAACCTTGGCGATCGCATCCAAGATGTGTTGGAGATAGACCGAGTCATCGCGCTTCATAGATCACCTGCTGTTCGCGCAGGATCCGATCGCGCAGGTAGGGGCTGATGGCAGCCTCTGTCAGCAGGTCGACTTTGCGGCCAAGAGCAAGCGAAAGCTTGCGCTCGAGAGCAACCAGCGCGAGGAGGCTCTTACGCTCTGAGAACGCGACGAGCAGATCGATGTCGCTTTGCTCGGTAGCTTCGCCTCGGGCCATCGAACCGAAGACGCCGACTTTGATGATATCGTTTTGACGACACAACTCGATCAGCTTGTGGGTGTCAAAAGGGTATGTTGTCATAGCATCTGTATTATAGCGTAGGGACATGCCGACAGCCACTTCAATTTCGGTTGGAGGACCAGGGCGCGACGTTCGAGTCGTCGTGCGTGACCAAATCCCTGGCCGTGCCTCACGCTCGACCGGCAGCGTGGCGCAGCTTTGCATTGTGCAGGACCTTGAGCAGCACGATCAGCCCGCTCGTGGTCAACTGGAAGGCGGCAAAGACCATGATCGAGAAATCGCGCTGGAGGATCGAATAGATACCCCAGACCAGCCCGTCGGAGATGGAGAGCGCCCAGGTGCCCAGCGACAGGTCGGTGAGATTGCCCTCGCGGTAGGCGACCCAGAGCTGCGGAATGTTGGCCGCCAGCACGCTCACCGGCAGCATGATCGCCAGCCCGGTCTTGCCAAAGAGCACGCCTGCAAGCACCAGCACCACCGCCCAGAACGGCGCGACTTTGAGTTCCTTGACGCTGCGGCCAAAGCGCATCGCAAAGAGCGCGATCAGCGCAAAGATGAAGCCGGACGAGCCGGTGGCCAGGGTGACAAAGATCTGGCCGGTCAGCCAGCCGTAGGTTGCCCAGCCAAAGCTGACGACGGAACTGGTGGCTGCCGAGTCCAGCGAGACGCCGTAGGCTTGTCGCGCCCGCAGCAGCCGGACAAGCTGCGGGACGGCGCGAATGATACCGATGATGGTGCCGGCGATGCCGAGCAGGGATGCGTATGGGTTCATGTTTGATCTGCTGAAATCAGAAACTCTCTAAATCGAACAGCCGCTCTGGGCCGAAATCCCGACTCACGAACTTGTCACCGGTGTCACGCAAGACCAGTCGAACATCTTTGCGTGTCACTCAGGCTTCAACAACGATACGATTCCGCCCACCTTGTTTGGCGCGGTAAAGTGCCCGGTCGGCGCGATCAATTACGCGTTCGACCGATTCGTCGCCAGGCAGTAGCGTTGCCAAACCCACGCTGATCGTAACCTGGACCATCCCTTGGTTGACTTCTATTCTCAACGCTCGCACAGAATCCAGAAGCCGTTTGCCGATCGGCAAAGCTTGCTCCGTGTCCGTCACCGGCAACAAGACAATAAACTCTTCGCCGCCATAACGACCCAACACGTCGGTAGGGCGAAGCTGTTGCGCGACCGTTTGGGCAATCTCGCGCAGAACCACATCGCCCGCTGGATGCCCATATTCATCGTTTACCAGCTTGAAGTGATCAATGTCAAACATCAGGATGGTGAGCGGTTGGGTACAACGAAGCGCATCCTCAAATTGAGTCACCGCCAACTCGAAGAAACGTCCGCGATTGAGTACGCCCGTGAGCCGGTCGGTGCGCGACATTTGTTCTTCGCGTGCAAGCGACTCTTGCAGTTGGCGGTTGGCGGCGTCCGCCTGTTGCTTGGCAATCAGCAGGGCATTCTCGAAATTCTTCCGTTCGGTAATGTCGTGGATCACGCTAATCACATAACGCGATCGCTGCATTTCAATGGTCTCGCCTGATATCCAGCCGGCAAAGAATTCACCGGATTTTCTGCGGAATTGTGTCTCGAAATTCTGGACCCGGCCATGCTGACGCAGCAGTTCCAAGTATCGCTCGCGGTCTGCCAGGTCTTCCCACAGATTCAGCTCGACGGTCGTCTTTCCCAGGCTCTCTTCTATTGAAAACTCCGTGATGCGGGTGAAACTCTCGTTGGTTTCGATGATCTTGCCATCCGGGAGCGAAGTCAGGACGACCACATCCGGGCTGTTTTGAAAGGCTTTGGCGAATTTTTCCTCACTTTGCTTCAACGCGGCTTCGACCCGGATGCGCCGGCCGATATCGGTTTCCAATTCCGTGAGCAGGCGGCGGTTGACCATCAGCACCAGGGCAAAGGTCAGGCTGATCGTCAGCATCTGATAACACAGAACCAACAACGTCTCGTAGAGGCTGGAGGCAAATAGGCTTTGGTTCTGCGGCCCAGTCAGAGCCACCAACAACTTCACCAAACTGACCAGGATATAGGCCAGCCACACCAGGCCGAGCAACCGTGTGGCAGGCCGCATATCGGGTTCCACCCGGTAAAGCACCAACCAGGCGCACTGGGCATGGTAGATCAGCAACACCAGCGTGAAAGCGATGTCGCGTGCCTGCAAATTGGGCTGTACAAACGTATAGTATGCCTGGACGGCAATAAAGACCGCCAGCAGGAGCACGTTGTGCCATTGCGAGCTGCGTTTGCCCGTGTAGCGCTGCAAGCCGACATACAACAGCAGGGTTCCCGTCAGCGTCAGTGGATAGCCGAGCATGATGGAAAGAGCATCGGGCAGAATGCCGCGCAGGAAGAGTGTCAATAGGGCAAGAAATAGCAGGACGAAGTCGGCCAGCCATAAAATCAGTTCGGGGGAACGTGTTCGGTTCTGCCTCCACAAAGAAAACATCACCACCACAGAGATGGCGTTGCTGATTGCATAGCTAAACAAGACCGTTCGAATGTCGAGAAAGTTCATAACCTTCCTGACGCTATCCTCACAAACACGCTCAGATGGCC
>WBZU01001517.1_pt1 | contig 17361 bp, 14 predicted proteins | sample 5204311 | NCBI WGS metagenome assembly WBZU01 (sample SAMN12344359, study PRJNA552823) | activated sludge metagenome | biome: Activated sludge suspended growth; feature: Nitrification reactor; material: Wastewater; isolation source: activated sludge from nitrification reactor of wastewater... | reverse complement strand
CGTGAGTTTGTCATTCCGCACGGGCGCGGTGCCCACGATGGCCCACGTATCGATCGGCTTTCGCTGTGCGCTCGATGGCCCCCCGGATGCACCGGCGCCCGCACCTGCGGCATCGCCGTGAATTTAGGGTTATGCGCGGAAAAACGAATTCCATCGCTCCGTGATGCTCCGTCGCTCGCGATTGTCAGGTACTGCAAAACGTGAAACCGAATCCTCCAGATTCGCCCGACAGCATCTTCAAGCGCTCGTTCGTGGGCGAAATGCCGCTTCGCGTGAGTTTTCCGCTGACAATCATGACATTGGTTGTTCTCGGCGCAACGATTATTTTTGTGCACGATTCGCTCCCGTCCCGGTATCAAGATATCGTCGGGCTCATTTGGGCGGCCTTTGCCGGAGCTTGGCTCGTGGTCATTTTCGCGTGGCGTTCGGCTCGGCAAACTTATGTCTACAATGAAGACAAGTGGCTTGCTTCATTGCCCTTCCCTTTCGATGCGGAGGGCTACAAGGATATGCTCCATCGCAAAGGCTTGCGCGGAAGCTGCCTCGTGATTGTCGAAACAAACGCGGCGGAGACCAAAACCACGGAGCAGATTGCGGCGGCGCTTCGTGGTCCTCGAAAGGAAAAAGTATACGAATGTGGAGCGGGCATTTTCGAGGTGCACAGTCCATTTTTCGATACGACGACGGATTCGGAGGAATACCTCGAGTATTCCAATGTCCACTTGCACCGATGGTTCAAAGGGTATGTCAATGACGTTCTCGTACCGCTCCATGCGGTGGGCATTTTGAAGTACGTCAGGGCCGAGTCGAAAGACGGACGTCGCGCCAAACTCCCGTGAGCTGAACGAATGCGCCCGGGTGGGCATTCTCGAGGTGGTCGGCGCCTTTTCATGTGACATCAGCTACATTTTATGAACGTGCCAGGCGGCTTCGGCTTGATCGTTCAACGTAAAACCTCTGCAAAGACTGCTCTTTCCAATAAAAATCTCCGGCCTTGAAATTTTTCCTCCCTCTCGGGCGAACTGTGGCGCGAGGATGCAGTTCACGCCCATGACCCCCAACGTCCCCGGTTCGAAGGAGGCGCCTTCGATGGCTCCGATTTCGCCGGAGGAGACAGCGGCGCTGCGACAGGTCGTCGCGGCGGTGGTGGCGTGTGTCCTTGGTGAGCGTCGGGATCATCCCGATGTTGAGGATTGCACGCATGAGGCGCTTTCGCGTGCGTTTGCGGGACGGGATCGTCTTCGTGAAGGTGAACCTCTTCGTCCTTGGGTGATCGGCATTGCGCGTCACGTGGCGCTCGATGCTCTTCGGGGTCGTAAGCGGGCGCGACGATATGAAGCGCAGGTGGCTGCCACGGAAGACGAGGCATTGTCTTCGGTGCGGCTCGATTGGGTTCCGGATCCGACGCCGGGTCCGGAAGAACGAACCGCGAGTGCCGAACGCGCTTTGCGGCTCGAAAAAGCATTGGCTACGTTCCCGGACGAACAGCGCCGGGCGCTCGTGATGTTTCACGTCGAAGGCGTGGGGTATCACGACATTGCAAAACGTCTCGGCGTTCCTTTGGGAACCGTCGCGACGTGGCTCGCGCGCGGCCGCAGGCTGCTCGCGGAATCGGTTGGCGAATGAACCTGGGTAGGTAAAAGGAGCTTCGGGTGGCGACGATGGATGACTTGGACAAACTCCCCGCCGATCTCGTATGGCAAGACAATGGGCACCTTTCGGATATCGTGCTCTCGACCATCGCAGACGGGGAAATCGAAATCGTCCCTCTCGAAGCTCATACCCACCTCGAACATTGTGAAGAATGCACCACGCGGTTTGGCGCGGAAGCTTTGCTTTCGGTCCATGCGGGTGAACTTTTGGCGGAAGTATCTCGCGTTCGGAGCATGCCGGCGGTATTGGCGCCGCGTTCGGTGCGCGAAGTGGCCGTCGACGGTTGGGCGAGATTGCCCAAGGCGGCGTTTTTCGGGGCATTATTTCTCGCGGTGATGGGAGCCTTGCCGGCGATTATTCTTCGCGGGCATGTGCGAATCGCCGAATTTACCGAAATCTTGAGTCGTTCCATTGTAATGCTCGCGCGCGGCGTGGTGCTGGTGGCGAAGAGCGGGTCATTTACGGTGCTGTTATGGGCATCGGCGATGACGTTACTTTTGGTGGGTCTCGGCGTATCGCGCGTAGCGCGCCCGAAGCCCGTAAATGGTTTGGCGGAAGAAGGAGGCAGGTGACATGTTTCTGCGTAACGGTTCGTCTGGGCTGACTGCGTTGGTAGGTCTCTTCACCGTTTTGGCCGTCACGAATTCGGCGAATGCCGCGGTGGAAAAAAAGGGCGAATGGCCCGCAGAAGATAAAAAAGTCAGTTTGAGTTTGGACGATATCGACCAGAAAGATGCCCTCGAAAAACTCGCCGATGAAGCCGGCTGGAGTATCGTCGTCAAGGGAATGGGCGTTGAAAAAGCAACGCTGCACGTCAAAGATCAGCCTGCGGAAAAAGTATTGAATGTCCTTTTGGCGGAGGGCGATTGGATTGCCCAACGCGACGGATCGCTGATATCGATATCACGAAATCCGAATCCAAAGCCCGCCGCAGAAGTGAATGCGGCGCCACCCGTACCGCCACCACCCGTGGCCCCGGCACCGGAAGCCAAACCGGATCTCAAAATAAAATTATCTCTGAATGCGGATAATGATGAAAATGGTCCGAAAAAAGGTGAAGGAAAAGATCGCGAGGTTGTCGGGCAAAACCTGGTGATTGAAAAAGACGAAGTGGTCAGGAACGTACAGCTGGTCGGGGGATCGCTGGTCGTCAAGGGGACGGTGACGGGCGATGTGGAATTGGTCGGGGGAAAAGTGGAGCTCGAGTCGGGATCCCGCGTCATGGGGGACGTGGAAGTGATGGGCGGCTCGGTGGATATCAAAAATGGCGCGCGTATTGATGGGGACACGCAAATCGTGGGTGGGCATCTCGAACGCGAAGAAGGCGCGCAAGTGCACGGCAATGTGTCGACGCGCATTGAAAGCGACGAAGACCATCAAGAGAATGCCGCGGGCATGGGGGCACGCGCAATGCGAGAAATGGGTGAATGCACGACAGCGGGTGCGTTTCTTTTTGCGCTCGGCTCGGTCCTATTGGCACTTTTCTCAAAACGCTCGGAAACGCTCAAAGTAGAATTCGCCGCGCGACCGATGCGTATGTTCGGCCTGGGTATTGCCGGGTTTTTCGGAGGACTCGTCACGTTCGGCGCGCTTTGCGTGACGCTGATCGGTATTCCGTTTGCCGTCATCGGGCTGCTTTTGGCAATTGCTGGAACGTTTGCCGCCATGACTTCGGTGCTCGAAGTCGCCGGGCGTGCACTCATTGGTCATAAAACGAAAAACGAATATGCACACCTGGCTTTTGGTTGTGCGCTGTTCGCCGTGACGATGATGATTCCGGTCGTGGACGATATCGCCAAACTCGTGCTGATGTTCGTCTCGATCGGTACGCTCGTCGCGACCCGGGGCGCGGGCTTGATTCCCGAGCGCAAAAATGGGCCGACCATCTCGGACGCCCATCCGTATCGCAGCGCCGAAGCCGTTTGAAATAGTTTGGCTCGGTCAATCATCGAGGGAGTCCTGCAAAGGACTCCCTTTTCGCTTTGTATCGACACATTTACCGCGGGGCGCTGCAAGACAAACGGAATGCACGAGACACGGAATCCGTCGACGATCCGTCGATCGGGCGTGATTTGAGACTTGACACACGCTCGATATCCGGTAATCATCGACAAACTCAACCGGGAGCCATGATGCGTACAGCGTTTATACTTTCTTCTTTGATGGCTGGTGCAAGTCTGCTCGTCGCGCTTCCCGCGCAAGCCACGCACATCCTTGGCGGCTCGATTACGTATCGTATTCCCGATCCAAGCAATGCGCCGAATACGGTGGAATTCGATGTTTACCTTGGGACATCGACGAATTTGGGCAATCCGGCGATTGAAATGCAATTCGGCGACGGTTCTTCGTCGGCCATTGGAAATGGCACGGTCATCAGTCAAGGATTTTCGACGCCCATCATTTCGCGTCACACCTTGAAGCATACTTATGCCGCCGGAGGCGATTACATCGCAGCCATCGATCATTGTTGCCGCCCAAGCACACTCGTCCAAAATGGGGACGACATGTTTCGGCTTGAAACGCATATCGATTTATCACCGGGAAACACCGCCGGAGCTTTGTCCTTCATGGATCCGATCGTGCAGCTGCAAGTGAATGGCATTCGCGAAATCTTCATTCCCGCCGGGGATATCGACAGCACGCCCGTAGCCTGCCGATTCGCGACCACCGCGGAAAGCGGACTCAAAGTCAATCCGACGCCGACGATCGCCGCAAATGTCCCGACGCTGCTGCCGAACATTTATCCATCCGGATGCAATCTCGCTTGGGATTTGACCGGCGCCCCGCCTGCTCAGCGATATGCCATGGCGATCGTCGCCGAATCGCAGAGCGGATCGACCGTCAGCACGACGCCGATTCAGTTCATCGTGGAGACGGTCTCGTCGCCGCCACCGCAATGCGTGACCGACGGCATGGTTCTCGGCGATATCGGCGTGCCCGTCAATGCGAATTTCATTGGAACGAGTTCGTCCGATCTTTTGCTGGGTTTCATCGGCAATGCCGGAACGACGACCCCGAATCCGGGAACCATGGCCCCGAGCCCCCTCAATTCCGGTTTGCAATGGACACCGACGCCATCCGACGCCGGTCTGCACTTGTTTCAGATCCTTTACAACAACTCCTTGAATATTCACAGCCGTTGCTCGATGTTTGTCGAGGTGAAAGCATGTCCGCAATTCGGAACGCCTTGTTCCGTAGGTGTCGGCGCATGTCTGGCCACAGGCACGATGCAATGCACCAACGGCGCGCCTTCATGCAATGCCCAGGTCGGAACACCGACCCCCGAAATGTGCGATAAGATCGATAATGATTGCGACGGCATCGTCGACAATGGTTGCAGCGGCTCGGGCGGAATGGGCGGCTCGGGCGGAATGGGCGGCGCCGGAGCAATGGGCGGAATGGGCGAAGTCGGAGGAATGGGTGGCTCGAGCGTAATGAGCAGTTCGAGCGGCATGGGCCCGAGTGGATCGGGCGGCGGGCTTCCGCTGCCGGGCCCCCAACCTTCGTGCGCATATCAACAGGTTTCGTCCAAGACGTCTTGGACCGCCGTCATCGCGTCGATTGTGATTGCGTTCGGTGCCCGTCGGCGTCGCAGCTCGCGCTTGTCCTGATGCGTCCGGCACGCTCTTCACCTCGCACCTCATTCAATCAACCGCCGCGCCGATTATTTCCTTGACGGCATCACGACCCGGCCGTGAAATACTCTCGCAATTCCACACGGGAGGTCATCATGGCATATCGTTGCGACAATCCGGAGAAGTACGAGGGCAAGGTCGTCGATGATGGGCATTGCGCCCGATTCATTCAGATCGCTTGCGGAGCCGGACAAACGACCTATTGGTCGAAGGGCGAACATGTACAAACGTCGACGTACATCCCCAAAGGGACGGCGATTGCCACGTTCGACAAGAATGGCCATTACCCGACGGACAAACTGGGCAAACACGCCGCCATCTACATCTCACATGATCAACACGGTATCGAAGTGTGGGATCAATGGGTCGGTCAACCGGTGCATCGCCGGAAGATCGCGTACAAAGAAGGCGACCATTATCGCAGCAATGATGGCGACACGTTCTACGTCATCGAATAACTTCCCGCCTCGTCATTCGCCCCCGCCGGCATCTTCCCCATAACAATCTGAATTCTCTGCATTGGTTTGTCTTGGTACTCACGCCGAGGTTCCAGCACCAGGCGAATGTTATGCTTTCCGCGCACCTTCCCGATTGCCGCGTGGTTGCACCTTGATTGCGACTTTCGTGCCGGCACGTAACGACAAATCCCGTTCATGACACGGCGAGTCATTGTGATGCGCAATTCGATTCGACTTTCTTTTCCACGAGCCTCAATTGCCTCTTGCCGTCCAAACGAACTTGCGTGTTAGGATTTTGCATACTGGGGACGTGCAATCACCCAACGTTGCGCGTGGAAAAGAAGGTTTGTTATGCCGATCCTCGACCTTACCGTATCTTCTGGCGCCGACTTGTCCGTGCGCCGTTTTGTCGTGGAAGAGTCCGTCTCGACGCTGACGACGGTCGCCATTTGGGCCAGAAGCGAGGACCCGTATATCGACCTCGAAGGCATCATCGGCAAGGAAGCCTCCTTCAAGATCGTGCACGGCGTGAGGTTTGTCGCCGGACTTGGCGCTCGCACGTGGAAGGGCATTGTGACGCATGTCGAGCAAGTCCATGGCGTGACGCCGTTGCCCGGCCAGAAAGCGGAGTCGACGTATTTCCTCCGCATCGCGCCAAAAACTTGGCTGCTCACGCAGCGCCGCGGTCATCGCATCTACCAACACCTCTCCATCCCCGACATCCTCGACAAACTCCTTGGCGAATGGGGCATCTCGCCCGTTTGGAAGATCGATCGCGGCCTTTATCCGAAGCTCGAATTCAAGGTTCAATACGGCGAGAGCGACTATGCGTTCATGAGTCGCCTGATCGAAGAAGCGGGCATCGCCTTTACGTTCCCCGATGACACCGGGACAAACATCGTCTTCTGCGACAAACTCGAAAAAGGACCCAAGCGTGGTGGGCAACCGATCCACTACGTCGAAGAACCGAACCAAGAGAGCGAGAAGGAATTCGTCACCAACGTCAAGCTCTCGCACGAGGTTCGTCCGGGCGCACATACGCAACGCGACTTCGATTTCCGTCGGCCTTCGTATCAGCTTCAGCAGGAAGCGCCGCAAGCCAAAGCGCCGGAAGACAAGTACGAGCAGTATGTTTATCAACCGGGATCGTTTCTTTCGGAGACGGGCAAAGCGGATGGAAATACGCCTGTCGCCGATGACAAAGGCGTCGCTCGGCACAACGAAAAACACGGCAAAGATCGTGCGGACAAGGCGTTGCTCGGTCGACGCATGGGTCGTCGTCAACTTGCTTGGGACACCAACTGTCCGGACCTTGCGCCGGGACAAATCTTCAATGTCGGACATCATCCGCATCCGGAAGTCGACGAAGGTTCCGACCTGCTCGTCATCGAATCGCGCATTGAAGGCAGCCCGCAAGACGAATGGAACATCTCGGGTCGCGCGGTGTATTGCGACGTCGTTTATCGTCCGCCGCTGCGCACGCCCAAGCCGAAGCTCAACAACGTGCAGAGCGCCGTGGTCGTGGGTCCCAAAGGACAAGAGATTCACGTCGACGAGTTTGGCCGGGTACGTGTTCAGTTTCCGTGGGATCGCGAAGGCAAATTCGACGACAACAGCTCGTGTTGGATCCGCGTGAGTCAAGGTTGGGCCGGTACGGGCTACGGCATGATCGTGATTCCGCGCATCGGCCAAGAAGTCCTCGTCGGCTTCATCGACGGCGATCCGGATCATCCGATCATCACGGGTCGTGTGTTCAACGCCAAAGAGCTCGTCCCGTACAAACTGCCCGATCACAAAACGCGCAGCACGTGGAAGTCGAACTCGTCACTCGGCGGCAACGGCTTCAACGAGATCATGTTCGAGGATCTCAAGACCCGCGAGCTCGTGTGGATGCAGGCCGAGAAAAACCTGCGCAAGTTTGTCAAAAACGACGAAATCATCACGGTCGGACACGATCGTTCGAAGTTGGTCGTGCGCAACGAGACCGAGCAGACGAGCGGCACGCGTACGGAGGTCACGAGCGTCAACCGTATCGAGATCACGGACAAGGATCGCACGCTGTTTGTCGGAGGTGGGAGCCTCAAGCTGGTCAACGGCGACGAACACGAGATCACCGATGGCAACATGCGTCTTTTGATCCAGAAGGATCAGGACATCGTGGTGCAGAAGATGCGCCGCGAACGAGTGGAAAAAGACTCGAGCTTGCATGTCATGGGCAATCGTAATGAACGTGTCGACGGCACGTTGTCGCTCACGGTCGACAAGAATCATTACGAGAAGATCGCGAAGAATTCGGCGCTCGAGGTGTCCAAAGAGATTCACTTGAAGGCGGGTTCGTCGATCGTGATCGAGGCGGCGAAAGACATCACCTTGAAGGGACCCGGCGGGTTTGTCCGAATCGACTCGAAGGGGGTGACGATCAAAGGCACGCTTGTCCGGATAAACTCCGGTGGCAGCGCGGGCAAAGGCGCGGGCGCGAAGCCGGAATTGCCGGCGAAGGCGGAGCTGGCGGAGGTTGATGAGCCGAAACGTCCGAAACTCGTCGATCTGCGCACCGACGGAATCGGTCAATAAGTCACCAGGGAGGAGCGACGAACATGCCTGCTGCAGCACGAATCACGGACATGCACACGTGCCCCAAGGTGGACCCGGGACCGAAACCGCACGTTGGAGGACCGGTCATCACGGGCGAAGTGACGGTGCTGATCGGCTACATGCCGGCGGCCCGAGTCGGCGACAAACTCATCTGTATCGGCCCTCCGGACAGCGTTTCCGCGGGCGAACCCACGGTCAAAATCGGCAACAAGGACGCGGCTCGTCGTGGAGATCCCACGTCTCACGGCGGGCGAATCGTCATGGGTTGCCCGACCGTGAACATCGGTTCGTCCACGCAAGCGGAGACGTTACGTACGGACGAACCTTTCTGCGAAGAATGCGAGCGGGCGAGGCAAGAGCGCGAAGCGGCGCGAAAGAATCGCGACAGGAGCTGAGCCATGCAGCGAGCCATTGTCGAGCTGCGTTGGGGACCTGAAGGCGGCATGAAGCAGGTGCTTTGTCCGGGCGAACGCGTGAGCGTCGGGCGCAAGGCCAAGGCGCAGTGGATCGTACCGGACGAACACCTCTCGGGCGCGCATTTCGAGGTGAGTTACGACGGAACGCGGGTCACGGTGCGGGACCTGAAGAGCGCCGGCGGGACGCTCGTTGGAGGTCAAAAGATTTCGACGGACGAAGAGGTTGCGAACGGCGGGTGGATCCGTGCCGGAGAAAGCGACTTCATGGTGTACCTCGAAGCCGCGACGCCTCCGGACGATGACGAACTCGATACGGCGCTGAACGAAGATCTTGAGGACCTCGAGCCATTGCATGCGCGGTGGATCGAGGAGAATCGGCCGCGCCTCGTGAAGGAAAAGAATCGGATCGTCGCTCGGCAAAAAGCGGCGCTCGAACAATTCCAAAAAGTGCAAGGGCAGCTTTATGCGGTGCTCGATGCGGCGCGAACGGATCGAATCCTGACGGTCGTGCGTGAATCGGTGGATACGTATCAATCGCTTTATGAAGGCATTGATGGCGAAGCGCTCGAACACGTGGCGCCGTATTTGGTGAAGTTCGACGCGAGCTCGTCGTTGTTGCGGCGAATCGTCGAAGAGGGTTGGGGCAAGCGGTGGGGCATTTTCATTGAATATGCCGGGACCTTCAAAGATTTGCGCCGTCATTTACGACGTTACCTGATGGTGGCCGACGCCGAAACGCGCAGGAAATTCTATTTCCGCTTTTACGATCCGGTTTGCTTGCGGGAATTCATGCCCACGTGCACGCCGAAACAAAGGGCGGAGTTTTTCGGGGAAATACAGGCATTTTTCGTGGAAGACACGTTCATGCACGTCGCCCGATTCGGCAGGGAGGTCGACTGATGTTACTCATTTCGCAGTCGCAACGGCGTGATTCCGGATTCAGCGCATTTCTGACGCGCATCGTCCGGCACATGAATTTGCATTATTGGCAAGACGTCGCGATGTTGCCGCAAGACATCCTGCAGCGGCGATGCGCGCATTGCATCGAAGTCGCCCGAGCGAATGGTTTTACCTACGAACGGAGCATTGCGGTGTTCACGGCGAACATGTTTCGCATCAATCCGAAGTTTTACGAGCAACCAGCCATTGCTCAATTGCTCGCGGATCGCAATCGCGACGAAACCGAACGCCTCGTCGGGTTGGTACGGGAAATCAAGCCTCGCGCATGGGACGAAGCGGAGCGCATGGTGGATGCCGAGGCATATTGGCTGGAAGTGGACGCGAAAACCGCAGACCCTCGCGGTGAGGAGTGAGTCATGAGCGACGCATTCGTGAAAGCTTTGATGGCTCTGGAAAACGGCCAAGGTTTGCCGTTGGAAGCGCCGTGCGGCGAGGCCAAGTGCCCGCTCGGACGCATTCGAATGGGCATTTTCTTCGACGGCACCGGCAACAACATGTGGGTGGACAAACCCTTCGAGGGACAAACGCTTCCTCCCGGTGAAACCAGTCAAAACGGTCCGACAAACGTCGTTCGTTTGTATGACAAATACGGGCCGCCAAAGTCGCCGACGTTGGACAAGGCGTATCACCACGGCGTCGGAACCGATTACGATTCCAATGACAAGCCGATCGAGCCGCCGAAAGGGGAAAAGCCGTCCAGTCCGGAAAAACGCGGCAATACGCGCGGCATGATGTTCGGCGCGGGTGGCAAAGCGCGCATCGAGTGGGGCATCCGGATGCTCTCGGAGTTTTACAGCAACAACAACAACTGGAAAGCTCGCGAAAAGTATTACGATGTTTTCGGATTCAGCCGCGGGGCAGCCCTGGCCCGCGATTTCGTAAACCAAGTACGAACGCAGCTGATTTCCAATCTCAACAAAGAGGTCACGAGCGGCTATTTCAGTATCTCGTACTGGAAGTCGACTGAATCTCGTGAAATGACCGCGACGGCGGAAAAGAAAAACTACGAACCGATCGATCCGGCCACGGTTACGCCGAAGTTCATGGGCATTTTCGATACCGTCGCGCAATTCGGCTGGGGAACGGGCGATTTCTTGCTCGACGTCGATCACACCCATGTCGAATACTGCGTGCATTTCATTGCCGAAGACGAATTCCGTTTTCTCTTCCCGGTCACGTCGGTCTTCATGGATCCCAAGACGAAGAACGATTGGTTCTCGGGATACCAAGAGCCGCGCGATTACAAGCGTTGGATGAGCGAATTCTGGTATCCGGGTTGTCACAGCGATATCGGCGGCTCGTACCTCAATCGCGCCGACATTCCCCCCGGGAAATTCCTCGGTATCACCTATCGTTCGCTCACGAAGGGAAAGCTGGGGGATCTGCAATTCATTCCGCTTTACGACATGTACTTGGCCATGAAACGGGCCAAGGTTCCCGTCGACGCAATCCCCAAGCCGTCGGGTCGGTGTTACGAGCTTTATCAGGCATATTGCTCGTTCCGCGAAGACAAGGATTGGGCAAACCACATGGAAAACGCCAAAGGGCAATACATCCATTGGTACGAGTCGGACGATTACATGAACAGGTTTTACGGGCCAACTGGAATTACCAGCCTGTTCAGCAGCGTCGTTCCGCGTGACTCCAATAAGGAATACCAGGAGCTGCTCGCGACGTACATTCACGATTCCGCGACGGAATCGCCCGGTTCGACGATTCTCGGCGAGCGTACGTATTTCGGAAGTCGTCCACGTCTCCAACGCAAGGTAATCGCCGCGGCGGCGCAACCCAAATATACTCGTAAACAACCCGTGCGTCCCCATTACCTCCCGAAGCCCGGGAAGTGAGGCGAGCGTCTTATGGCCTTCTTCGAGCTAAGCTTTGACTGCGGCGAAACATCCCTCACGGTACGCCGGTTTTCCATTCACGAAGCCGTTTCGACGCCTTTTACGGTTTCGTTATGGGTTCGTAGTGAAAACCCCGCCGTGAACATCGAAGCCATTGTCGGACATGCGGCAATCTTCAAGGTGCGTTCCGGTTACCTGAACCTCACGGGCGGAGGACTTCGTGTCTGGAGCGGATACGTGAGTTACATGGAGCAGACGCATGCGGAACATCGGGACACGAAAGTGCTCTCGACGTACCATTTCCGTATCGTTCCGCATTTGTGGATCCTGGATCAACGGCGCAATCATCGCATTTTCCAGCATCTTTCCATTCCCGACATCGTCGATAAAATCCTCGACGCGGGCAATGTCAAGCGCACGTGGAAAATCGACCGCGGTCTTTATCCGAAGCACGAATTCCGAGTGCAATATGGCGAAACGGATTTCAAGTTCGTCAGCCGATTGCTCGAAGAAGCGGGCATTGCGTATACGTTTCCGGATGTCGACGACAGCGGTTCGATGCTCACGTTCAGCGACAAACTGCACAAGAATCCGATGCGTCCCGGGCCGCCGGTGCCTTATGAGCACAACCCGACGATGGAAGCTGAAAAAGAGTTTGTCTCGGAAATCTCGCCGGTTCGGGATGTACGTCCGGGCGCGTTGATCATTCGCGATTACGATTTCCGCCGCCCCGATTACAAGCTCATCGGCGAAGCCCCGAAGTCTCCGGACGAAGCGAAATACGAACAATACCATTACATTGCCGGCGGTATGTTCGTCGAAGCGGGACAAGGCGGGGACACACCCGTCGCCGATGACAAGGGCATTGCGCGGCATCATCAGCCGACCGGCGACAAACGCGCCACGCGAATGCTCGAAGCGGCTCGCGCCGATCGCGGCGGATTGGCGTTCAAGTCGAACCTCAATGACTTGACCCCCGGCGTTATTTTCAAAATCGAAAACCATCCGCATCCGGACATTGCGCGTCCGCTGCTCACGACGGACACGATCTTGGAAGGCACGGCCGAAGGCGAATGGAGCGTTTACGGGCACGCCGTATTTGCAGACGTTCCTTTCCGTCCACCGATCGTGACGCCGCGGCCCGAAGTTTTGGGCGTGCAATCGGTGCGCGTCGTGGGACCGAAATCGGGCACGGATATCGATCAATCGGTGCACGTCGACGAGTTTGGCCGGGTACGCGTGCAATTTCCGTGGGATCGCGACGGAAACCTCGACGACGACAGCTCGTGCTGGATTCGTGTCGGTGAAGGTTGGGGCGGCGCCAGTTATGGTTGGCTCAATCTGCCGCGCGTCGGCCACGAATTGCTCGTCACGTTCATCGAGGGCGATCCGGATCGACCGATCATCGCGGGCCGCATGTACAACGTGGAAAAACCCGTTCCGTACAAGCTGCCCGAACACAAGACCATCAGCACGTGGAAGAGCCAATCCGTCCCCGATTTGAATGGTTTCAATGAAATCAAATTCGAGGACAAGAAGGGCGACGAACTCTTCTACATGCAGGCCGAACGCAATCGGCGACTGCTCGTCAAGAACGACGAATTCCTCACCGTCGGACGTGACCGTGACAAACTGGTTCAAGCTTGGGAAACCGAAGAAGTCGGCGGCACGCGTATTCAGCATACGGAACGCGAACGACATGAAATGACCGGCCGGATGCATCACACGCATATCAAGGGCAACCGCCGGCAGCTCATTCGCAAAGACGAAATCGAATACAACTTCACGCATCGTCGCTTGCTCGTGAAGAAAAACCTCGACGCGGTCGTGAAAGGTGAAAAGCGCGAACGAACGGAATGGGATTTCGATCATCGCGCCAAGGAAGATCGGCACGAGCGCACCGGTAAAGACCATTCCCTGATGGTGTACCAAGAAAAACACGAAAAGGTAAAGGGGAACTACGCGCGCCACGCGGGCAAAGAAATTCACTTCAAAGCCGGAAACAATACCGTCGGCGAAGCCAATGACGTCACGATGAAAGGCCCCGGCGGATTCATCCGCATCGATATGAGCGGCGTCGTGATTTCGGGGACCAAAGTCGATATCAACGTCGGCGGATCGGCGGGACACGGTCATGGCTCGCGTCCGCAGCCGGTCGCGACGGCGAAGGAAGCCATTCCGAAGGTCGGGCATGTGCACGTGCAGCCGGATTCGCCGGCCTTCGCCACGATGAAATCGTTGTGGGATCAGTTTGTCGCCGATAAAGCGGGCAAACCCAGCGATCTGAAATATGCGGAGCTCAAGCGGCGCGCGGAGCTCAACGATTTTTCCATGGTGGCGGACGTGTCCACGCCGATGAATGGAACGGTGCTCTGGTCGGGCGGCGGTATGGGCGTGGCCGGCAAGATCGCCGCCGACTTTGGCGCGGCAAACCCCGTCGACGGCAAACCACGCATTACGCTCGAGCAAACCGACGCGGGCAAGGAAATGACCAAGATTTCCGAAAAAGACCCGCACGCCGTCAAAATGGACGCTTGGACGAACCTTTCCTTGCGACTGGCATCGGGCGCTCGAGGCGAAGTCAACGTGATCCTCGGCGAAATTCCGGTTCCTCGCCACAAGGTCGTTCGCCAGGAAATCGAGGAATTGACGAACAATCCCAATGTCACGGCAATCAAGTTGCATCAGCTCAAGCCGAGTCCGACGGGCAAATACACCGATGCAAACGGAAAAACCTACGACCTCGTGCCGATTTCAATGACCGAAGCCCTTGGTATCGGCAAGAAGCCGACTATCTTTGAATTGCCCGAAGCTGAAGAAGAGGAGGGTTCGTCGTGACGACACATTCCGACATGTACAAGCGTTTCGCTACGAGCGTGGAAGGTGTCGACGTCAAGTGGCGTGAAGACCTCGATATGGAGGCTTATCAGGCGCTCGATAAAGACGAACGGCGCGAAGCGGACGAATTGATGATGACGCGTTTGGAGGAGAATGACACGCGGGCGGCGATTGCTCTCGGGCAGGTGAAATGCCGAGGTGCGGTGGCTCCGATGCAGCGAGCATTGCCGAATGCATCGGCGCGAATGAAAGTGGCCATTGCCGTCGCATTCGATGAGCTCGAAGTGTCACCTCCGGACGAACTCATTGCGGAGGTCATTCGATCGGGCGATGTGGATGGAGCAAAAGCAGCAATGCCGGTTGCTCGAGAATTGCGGTCGGATGTCATTCGTAACGTGCTCGCCTGGGCGTGTATGCATCATCCGGATGCATCGGCGCGACGAAGTGCCGGATCGATTTTGATTTCGGCGTCGGGCGTGACGGATGATCCGCTCGTTTGGGAGTTTCGACCGCTTTATCTGCCGCTCGGTTCGGAAGACGAAGCGACAAGGCGCAAGCATTTCGAGGAGATTTGCGATATTGCGCAAATCGATCCTTCGCTCGCTGATTCATGAAGGTAATGGAGGCTGGACATGTATCGTCTCACCGGATCTGTCGGGCAAGGCGGGCGCAATGCCCATGACGACGTGGTGCTCGTCCAAAAACAACTCAACAAAAATGCGCAAATCGCAGCGCTTACCGGTTTGGTGCCCGAAACGGGCATTTGTGATGAATCGACCATCCGCGCCATTTTGAGTTTCCAACGCACCGTGGTTCGTCTCGGCAATCCCGACGGAAGAATCGATCCCCACGGACGAACCTGGCGCATGCTCCTCGGTGAACAACCGCAAGCGACCAACGTCGCCTTCGTGCAGCTCTCCGGGGAAAACGGCAATTTTTACTTGTACGAACCCAACGACCGCGTCTGGGGCACGCCGTCCACCATTCAAACGATCAAGAACGTCGCCATTGAGCTCAAACCTCACGGTTTTGAAATCGGCGTCGGCGATATCAGCTTCCAACAAGGAGGCCGCATGTCGCCGCATGGATCGCATCGTCGTGGCGTCGATGTCGATATTCGACCCGTCCGCGCGGACGGAAAACATGAACGCTGCACCATCACCGATCCAAACTACAGCCGCGAGCGCACGAAGCTGCTCGTCGAAGCCTTGCACGCCCTGCCAAACCTGAAGCTCATCCTCTTCAACGATTCAAAAATCGCCGGCGTGCGTTATTACGAAGGCCACCACAATCACCTGCACGTGCGGTTCGAAGAGTAAAACCAACAACGTTGGTGCTCCAAGTTCATCCGTTAGGACGAACCCCTCCCCTCAGCTTCGCTTACCATCCTGGGGCACTTGAATGCGGCCCAGCGCCAATGCCTTGAGCGCCGCCGGATGCTGCTCGTATTGATCCTCTTGCATGTACAGCTCGACGATCACCCGCGCCCGAAATCGCTGAAACAACGGCAACTTCTTCGCAATGTCTTCCGGCAAATACAGCGGCGCCGGCCGAATGCTCGACGAACCCGTTCCCGTGCACAACAACGCACGAATCGCGCTCATGCCAAGAACCTGACGCTTCTGGTAACAACGACCTTCGAGCAACACCCGCTCCACCTGCGCCTCGAGTTGGTCGAACGAAACCGCACGACGCGCACGCTGATACGCGTCACGAATACGCGTGATGTATCCGTCGATCACGCTGCCGGGACAAAGCTGATCAGGCGAATTGAGAAAATCCCGAGCGTCTTTGATCGCCGCTTTGAGCGGTTCGTCATTCCCAACCATCGGCGACGTCGCCGCAACCGTGGCCTTGAGCGTCTCGCGTTCCTCGAACGGAAAGACGAGCTCACCCGCCAAGAGCAGTAGCGACGGGACAAACTTTCCGCCCGGACGAACTGCACTCTGAAGCTCGTCGTTCAGTTGATCGATGTCTTGCGACGCCGCGCGAACGAGGATTTCGAAAATATCGCGCGTGTCTTCGATTTCGATGGGATCTTTGTTCGGCGCGGGATCATCGAGCTCGTCATCGGGCGCGTGACCCTCCATGTCTTGAATGATCGACCGCCAAACGGGGACTTTGCAAATTCGAGCGACGCTGTCGGGCTGATACCAGATGAGGTGCAACACCTCGCGAACATCGAGCTTCGATGATGCTCGCACGCCGCCCGTCGTCGAGGTCCCGGGCCCGCCGGTGCCCGACCCCGAAGGTTTGTCTTCGCGCTTGGACAAACTCGCCGTGTTGGCCGCCGCGGCGTTCGACGCGCCGATGACGCCGCTCGATCCGTCTTGTACGGCAGCTTGAGCCGCCGTCGCCGCAGCCGCCGCGGCCAATTGCCCCATGGTTTGTCCGGAAGTTTGTCCAGCCGCACCATCCGCTCGAGCCGGTGCTCCGCCCGAAGCCCACACGCTGCTTTCCGACGCGGCGGAAGGCTGAGCCCCTTGCATTCCTTGGGGCACCAACGGGGGCGGCACGGCCGGCTTGTTGACGGGCAACGGCGGCGCAAGCGGCGGCTGCGCCGGAGCAATGGGCGGTACGGCCTGAGGTTTGACGGCAACCGGCGGCAACGGCGGTATGGGCTGGGGCATCACCGGCACCGCTTGCGGAATGGGCGGAGCTTGCGGAATGCCGGGAACGCCTTGTGGAACGGGCGGAACCGCGGAAGATGGCGAAACGATCCTCCCGGGAACACTCGAACGGGCTGGAGGCACCGGCGGCGCGGGCGCGACGGGAGCTTGAGGGGTTTGGCCGGGTACGGAGGCCGCGGGCCATGAGCCTGTCTGGACAAACGGCAGTCCGGCGCTCGGCACGGCTCGCGAACGTTCGTCACGCGGCGGCGCAGGTGTCGCCGCAAAGGGCAAACCGATACCCGAATACGTCCGCTCTTCACTGATGACGGGTTGCGTGGGGGCTTTCG
>WBZU01001515.1_pt1 | contig 17377 bp, 16 predicted proteins | sample 5204311 | NCBI WGS metagenome assembly WBZU01 (sample SAMN12344359, study PRJNA552823) | activated sludge metagenome | biome: Activated sludge suspended growth; feature: Nitrification reactor; material: Wastewater; isolation source: activated sludge from nitrification reactor of wastewater... | reverse complement strand
TGAAGCCCGACCCACGAGGGCGCGCGATGCCGAACCGTGGGTCGGCCTTCAGGCCGACGGGTCTCGACTGACGCGAAGCGAAAGTCGTCGGGCTGAAGCCCGACCCACGAGGGCGCGCTCAGCGCGAACCGAACAGCCGCGCGAGGAATCCCCGCCGCGGCGGCGCGAAGCCCGCCCGCAGCGCCGGCACCGGCTCGACCTCGGACGGCGGCCGGTCGTCGAGGATCGCCTGCGGGCGCCCGACGACGAGCCGCTCCGCCTCCTCCGCACCGACGTAGCGTTCCGCCGCGCGGCGGCCTTCCGCGAGCAGGGGCTGCCGGTGCCGCGCTCCGTGCGCGTCGGTCGCGAGGATGTGAACGAGGCCGTCGCCCAGCATCCGCTGCCCGAGGCGCTGCGCGGTCCGGCCGAAGCGTCCGGCGAGGCTCCCCGCGGTCAGCTGCATCCAGACGCCGCCGCGCGCGAGCGCGACGAACGCGTCGTAGTGCGACCCGATCCACGCGAGGCGCTCCGGGTGCGTGATCACCGGCACGTAGCCCGCCGCGACGAAGTCGAACACGGTCTCGGCGAAGCGCGGCGTCGCGACCGTGTGCGAAGGCTCGAGCAGCAGGTAGCGGCTCGCCCCGAGCGTCGGCGCGGTGCGCGCCCTGATCCGCCCGAGGAGCTCCGGCGTCAGGTGCGCGTCCGCGCCGTGCGTGAGCGCGAGCGCGATCCCCTCGTCGTCGAGGCGCCGCTGCAGCGCGGCCACGCGCGCGCGGATGCCGTCGCTGTCGTTCTCGTAGAAGCCCGGATAGATGTGCGGCGTGCACGCGGTCGTGCGGATGCCGTCGGCCACCGCGATGCGCGCCATCGCGAGCGACGTCGCCTCGTCGGGCGCGCCGTCGTCGATGCCGGGCAGCAGATGGCAATGCAGGTCGATCACGCCGGCGCTCCCCCTGCGCGGCCGCCCGCGAGCTCCCGCGCGCCCGGGTGCAGCATCACGCCGGCCAGCGTCGCGAACCACACCGCGTTGCCGGGCATGTGCAGCGAGAAGTCGACCGCGCTGTGCAGGACGACGGGCAGCAGCCCGACGCCGGCCGCCATCTGCAGCAGCGTGAAGCTGCGGTCGCTGCCGCGCCGCACGAGCTCGATCATCCGGCCCGCGTACGCCGCGAGCAGCAGCGCGATCGCCGCCGCGCCCGCGATCCCGGTCTCGGCGACGAGCTGCAGGTAGTCGTTGTGCGCGTAGTCGTAGTACGCCCCGCCGACGTCGTGCTGGAAGCGGGGGAACACGGCCGCGTAGGTCGACAGCCCGCTGCCGAACGGGAGAAACTCGATCGCCGCGCGCAGCGTCGCCGCGTAGAGCGCGAGCCGCCCCTCGCCCGACAGCCTGAGCTCGCCGGGCTCCATCCGCTCGAGCACCGGCGCGAGCCCGATCAGCGCCGCGAGCGCGAGGCCGAGCACGACGAGGGCGATCACGATCCATCGTGCGCGCGCGGTCCCGCCCCGCACGCGCACGAGCAGGAACGAGGCGCACGCGAGGCCGACGAGCGCGAACGCGATGCCCGCGCGCGAGCGCGTGAACACGAGGGCCAGCAGCATGAGCGCCGCCGACGCGAAGACGAGCGCGCGCTGCGCCGCGAGGTTCGCGCCGGACGCGTCCCGCCACAACCCGCCGTGGCGCCCGCGCCGCCGCTGGTAGACGACGAGCCCGACGACCACCGGCAGCATCATCGCGAGCATCGCCGCCAGGTGGTTGCGGTTGACGAACGTGCCGGTCGCGGTGCCGTAGGCGTCGCGGTTGCCGAGGTAGAGGATCGAGCCGTCGCCGCCGGCCACCTGCAGCAGCCCGACCAGGCCCTCGAGCCCCGCGAGCACCGTCATCGCGGCGAGCAGCGTCACGACCTGCGCGGGCGCGAGCGCGCGCACCGCCAGCATCGCGGCGAGCGGCGGCAGCATCGCGAGCCACCCGTATTCGGTGGCCGACGGGACGAGCGAGATCGCCCGGCTCGCGCCGTCCGCGCCCGGCCCGGCGTAGGCGCTGACCAGCGCGGCATAGTCGGCGCGGCCGGGGAGCGCCCGCCACCAGCCCTCCGGCAGAGGCACGAGCTGCAGCAGCGGATACGCGAGCAGGATCGCGAGCGCCGCGACGACGAGCCGCGGCAGCGGCGGGATCGGCGCGCCGCGGGCGCGGCGCAGCGCGAGAGTGAACAGGAGCGCGATCGCGACAAGCTCGAGCGCGAGCAGCGGCAGCGCGCGGTTGCCGCCCTTGTAGAGCGGCGCGGCGAGGACGAGCGCGGCGAGCGTCCAAAAAAACATGGAGCCCGCAGGCTCCACGTCGTCGTTCCCGAAAGGTGGCGAGGCGGCGATCAGTTCGGGCTCGCCGACGAGCCGCGGTTGCCCTCGTGGATCGCGTAGATGAGCCCGCCGCCCATCACGGCGCCGGTGACGATCTCGGGAGCCGTGAGCCCGACCACCGCGAACGACGTCGAGCCCGGCACGAGCGTCACGACATCGGCCAGGAGCGCCCCGCATTCGCCCAGGCGCACCGTGAATCGCTGGTTCTCCTTGAGCGACACGTCGCAGCCGACGTCGTAGTCGATGACGACCTTGCCGCCCGCGAGCGTGATCACCCGCGTGCCCGGCGCGACGCGCTGGTCCTTCACCGCGGCCACCATGCCATCGCCCTGGCTCACCATCACGCTGCCTTCGAGATTCTTGAGGCGCGCGACCGTGCCCTGCTGCGCCAGCGCGCCCCCCGCGCCGACGGCGGCGGCGGCGGCCAACAGGCTCAGGAACAGGTTGCGCGGCTTCATCGTCGATCCTCCCCGCCCCCCGGGAAGGCCCCGGGTTCCGGTCTGCGTCATTATCCCAGCCACCGGGCGGGGCTAGTCAAGCCCGCGGATCAGGAAATCGTCGAACCAGACGTTTCCGGTCAGCCTCGCCGCCACATTCCCCGGCGCCGCGGCGCCCTCGCGGGGGTTGGCGAGCTCGAGCCGCAGGCGCTGGACCGGGCAGTCCCGGGGCACGGTGAACGCCTCCGCCCACTCGGTCCAGTCGGAGGTCCCGAGAAAGCGACTGGTGCGCGCGAGCTGCCGGGGCGTCGCGTCCCCGGCGTCGAGGCAATAGAGCCCCCACTGGAGCCCCAGCCAGCTGTCCAGCCGGTCGGCCCGGCCCCGCCCCTCGAACCGGTATCGTCCCGGGACCAGCATCAGCGTCTGCTGGACCGGCGGGCCGCTCCAGCGCTTGTTCAGGAGCTCGACGCGCAACGCCCCCCGCCCCGGGGCTCCGGGCCCGGGCCGGACGTCGACGACGACGCCGTCCTGCCGCTCGACGATCCAGTCGAAGCCGAGGCTCGATATCGGGAGCTCGAAGTCGCCGTTGTAGACGTTGCCGACGCGCCGGCGGTCGGCGGGCGGAAGGCTGTTGAGCCACGCCTGGTGCGCGTTCGCCCAGCGGCCCTCGCGCTGCAGCCGCCCGATCAGGCAGCGCCGCTCGTCGGGTCGCACGGTCCCCGCGGACGCCCGCACCGCGAAGACGCGCTGCAACGCGTCGACGTTCGTCGCCTCCGCGCACGCGTGCGCGAAGAGCGACGGCCACCATGCCGGATCCTCGCGCGCGACGCCGGCGAAAAAGTCCTCGTGCCGGCCGCCGTCGAGCGCCGCCGCGAACACCGGCCACAGCGCCGCGCGCGCGTCGGGGTGCAGGTCGGCGACGCGCCGCAGGATCTCGAGCGCGCGCGCCGCGTCGCCCGCGCGCATGTGGAACGCCGCGCCCTCGGTCAGCACCACGCGATCGGCGGGCGCGAGGCGCATCGCCCGGTCGAACGCGGCGCGCGCGCCGGCCGCGTCGCCGTTCGCCTCGAGCACGCGCGCGAGCGCGACGAGCGCGACGAAGTCGGTCGGGTTGCGCCCGACCTGCGCGCGCCAGCGCGCTTCGGGAGCCGCGTCCCCCGCGGCGGTCGTGTCGCGGCCGAGGACGATCGCGCGACCGCCTTCGCGCCAGGCCTCGTTCGCCGCGACGATCGCGCGCCACGCGAGCACGAGCGCGACGAGGACCGCGACGCCGATCCACGCGCGCGCACCCGCGCTCGACCCGTCGCGGGTCGCCGCGTCGCTCACGGCGAGCTCAGGCGGTGCGCGTAGCGCGTGATGACGACGCGGCCGTCGCGACGGGCGAGCTCCATGTCCACGGCATAGCGCTCCTCGGCCTGGCGCCCGTCCCGCCAGCGCGTCGTCACCGCGATCTCGCCTTTCGCCCGCGCGACCTCGCCGGTGCGCCGCCAGTCGATGCGCGTGAGCTGCATCCGGCGCCACGACGTCTGGCGAAAGAGGTCGTCGTACTCGCCGCGGATCGCGGCGCGTCCCTGTCGCTGGTTCGCCAGCGCGTCGCGGTCGAACATCGACGCGAACAGCTCGGCGTGGCCCCGGTCGTAGGCGTCGACGAAGCGCGCGAAGAAGATCTCGAGCTCGTCGGTCGACGGGGCGTTCGGCGACGCCACCGGAGCCGGCGGCGGCGGGACCGGTGCCGCGACCGGCGCCGCCGCCACGCGGACCGGCTCGGCCTCGACGGTGGGTGCGACGGCGGCGGGCGGGACCGGCGGCGGCGCGGCAGCGCGCGCGGTCCCGGGCGCCGGCATCGGCGCCGCAGCGACGACCGCCCCCGGCGGCGCGCTGGCGCGGGGGGCCGCCGTGTCGACGGTTGGCGCCGCGTTGCCGGCCACGGCGACTGGCTCGGCCGGCGGTGCCCGAGGCCGGGGCGGCGGGATCTCGCCGCGGGCCGGTGCGGTCACGGTCTCGATCGTCCCGGGCAATGGCGGAGCCGCGGCCTTCGCCTGCCCCGGGGGCGCAATGGGCGGCGTCGCGGCCGCAGGTGGCGCGGATGCGGGGGGCGCGGATGCGGGGATCGGCGTCGGCGGCGCGGCCGGCGTTGCTTCCGCGACCATGGCTGCCGTCGAGTCGCGCGCGGCGCCGCCGGCCGCTTCGGCCGGCCGCGACGCCCGCACCAGCGATCCCGATTCGCCCTCCCACAGCGCCGCGCCGACGGTCAGCACGGCGACGGCGATCAGCGCACCGAACGCGGCGCCGGCCGGGTGCTCACGCACCCAGCCTCCCACGCCGGAGGTCAGCCATTCGGGCAGCACCGGCGGCTCGGGCGGCCGCCTCGGCCCCCGCGCGGCCGACGCCTGCGCGGGATGCGCCCTCATCGCGGCGGCCTTCGCGACCGCGGCTTCGCGCGCCGCCTTCGCGGCGGCCGCCTTCTCGCGCTCCTCGCGGTCGTACGCGCCGCGCGACGACGGGTCGCGCAGGATCCCGTAGGCGCGGTTGGCCTGCGCGGCGCAGGCGTCGGGCCACGCCGCGCCCACGCTCCGCCGGTCCGGATGGACGAGCAGCATCAGGAGCCGGAAGCGCTCCCTGATCGCGTCCTGCGGGACGTCGGCCGCGAGGCCCAGCGTCTGGTACGGCGACGCCTCGGGACGGAAGAAGACCTCGCGCACGTAGGCGATCGCCGCGTCGCGCAGCGTCGCGGCGCCCGCGGCGTCGATCGTCGCGCCGGAGGCGCCGACGTCGCGGCCGAGCGCGAGCCGCATCACGACATCGGTGTCGACGAGCGCCGCGTCGGGGCCCTGCGCCTCGGTGCGATAGCGCGACGGCTCCGTCGCGTAGCGCAGCAGCAGGCGCGCCGTCTGATCCGCGGAGGGGTTGGACGACATTCAGGATCCGGATCGGGCGCCGCGGACCGGATCGGCGTGATCAGGCCTGGCTCTTCGCGAGCTTCGGAGCATCGTTGGTGCTCCGGTAGTAGTAGTACGCGGCTTCGTAGCCGTAGCGCCCGTCGCGCATGTCGACCTTGGTCATGACCGCGCCGATCGGCGCGACGCTCGCCTGCCGCAGGCGCTTGAGCGCCGCGCGCATGTGCGCCTTGCGCGTCGACCCCGCCGCGACGACGAACATCATCGCGCCCACCTGGTTGCCGAGCACGAGCGCGTCGGCGAGCCCCAGCACCGGCGGCGAGTCGAGGACGATCGACGGGAAGCGGTGCTCGAGCTCCGCGAGCAGCCCGACCATCTTCGGTCCCGACAGCAGCTCGACGGGGTTGGGCGGCAGCGGCCCGGCGGGGATCAGGTAGAGGTTCGGGATCGACGTGATGCGCACCACGCCGAGCGCCGGGATGTCGCCCGACAGGTAGTTCGAGAGCCCGCGGCTGTTGTCGATCCCGAGCATCGCGTGCAGCGACGGATTGCGCAGGTCCGCGTCGATCAGGAGCGTCGAGTGGCCGATCTGCGCGAAGTTGATCGCGAGCGCGAGCGCGGTGGTCGACTTGCCCTCGCCGGCGCCGGCGCTCGTCACGACGAGCTGGCGCGGCGCGCCCTCGCGCGTCGAGAACTGCAGCGCGGTGCGCACCGACCGGTAGGCCTCGGCGAACGTCGAGCGCGCGTCCTGGTGCGCCTGCAGCGCGAGCGGCACGTCCCGCTCGGCCTTCTTCGCCTTGACGAGCGGGATCACGCCCAGCACCGGCAGGTGCGCGATGCGCTCCATGTCGTCGGGGCGCTGCATCGTGTCGTCGAGGTACTCGAGGAAGAACGCGAGCCCGACGCCGAGCAGCAGGCCCAGCGCCGCCGCGAGCTGCAGGTTGAGCGCGAGGTTCGGCTTGAACGGCGCGCGCGGCGCGATCGCGGGGTCGACGATCGTCACGTTGTTCGTGCCCACGCCCGCCTCGACGCCGACTTCCTTCAGGCGCTGCAGCAGCCCGTCGTAGAGCGAGCGGTTCGTGTCGACCTCGCGCTTCAGGATCCCGTAGCGGATGCTGCGGCCCTGCAGGTCGAGCATGTCCTTCTTCGCCTGGTCGAACTTCGCCTTGACGCTCGCCTCCTGCTGGACGGCGACGTTGTAGCTGCCCTCGATCGAGCGGCGCACGATGTCGGCCTCCTCGGCGATCTTCTTGTCGATCTCCTCGATCGCGGCCGCGAGCTGCTGCATCTTCGGGAACGCCGGCTTGTAGACGCGCGAGAGGTCCTGGTACTCGACCTGCAGCTTGGTGCGCTGCTCGCGCAGCGCCGCCATCGACTTGTTGTCGATCATCTGCGGCGACGCATTCGGGTTCTCGCGGAACTCGCGGTAGAGCGCCTCGGCCCGCATCCGGTCCTCGCCGGCCTTCGCGGCCGCCGCGTTGTACGCGGCCAGCGTCTGCGCGAGCACGTTCTGCTTCTCGTCGATCGTGATGATCTGCTGCTCGCGCTGGAACTCGACCAGCGCGCGCTCGGAGTCCTCGAGCTTCGCCTTGGTCTGCGCGAGCTTCTCCTCGAGGAACGCCTTCGCGTACGACGACGCGTCGAAGCGCCGCTCGAGCGAGAGCGCGATGAAGTTCTGCGCGAGCGCGTTCAGCGCTTCGGAGGCGAGCTTCCGGTCCGACGAGTCGAACAGCACGCGCACGAGGCGGGAGTTGCGCACCGGCTCGACGGTCATCGACGCCATGAACGCGCCGACGGCCGCCGCGTCGGCGTCGCGCGGCGGGTCGGCCGCCTCGTCCTTCGCCTCGCCGTCGCGCTTCGCGATCGACGCCCACAGCTCGCTCCACCACGGCGCGGCCTTCTCGGGCTGCGCCGCCGAGCGCTGCTTCAGGTCGAGCTGGCGCACGACGCGCTCGGCGAGCGAGCGGCTCTTCAGGAGCTCGTACTGCGTCCGGTAGAAGTCGATGTCGCCGTACTCCTGCGGCTCGACCGGCGCGCCCTTGAAGTCGACGATCTTGCCGGCCTCGCGCTCGATCTTGAGCGTGATCGACGAGCGGTAGATCGGCGTCGCCATCATCGTCACGACCAGCGCGGTCAGCACGACGATCAGGAGCACCGCGATCACGACCCACTTGCGCTTGACGACGACGCGCCAGAGGTCGCGCAGGTGGATCGACTCGTCGTCCTCGAACCCGGCCGCGACCGGCGGCTGGACGTAGGTGGACAGCGCGGTGGACGGCCGGACCTGGAGCGCCGAGGAGCCCGCGGCCGGCGGGTGCCCCGGCGAATGGTTATCCGGCATGGGCGCTCGTCACCACCGCGGCAGATAGTTGAACGGGTTGACGATGTTGATCACGTCGCCGACCACCGAGTCGCGCAGCACGACGCGGCTCTCCTGCCGCTTGACGACGACGATGTCCTCGCTCACGAGCTTCGGGTCCTCGGCCTCGCCGCCGCGGATCTTGATGAGGTCGTAGGTGAGCGGCCGGCGCTGGCCCGCCTCGAGGCGGAACACCATCACCTCGTTGAGGTCGGGGAGCTGTCCCTGCCCGCCCGCGAGCGCGATCGCCTGCACGAGCGTCGTGTCGCCGCGGATCGGGTAGATGCCCGGACGCGCGACCGCGCCCTCGACGGTGATCCGCTGGCTCGTGAACTCCTTGATGAAGACCGACACCTGCGGGTCCTGCAGATAGTCCTTCGCGTACCGCTCCGCGATCAGCGTCTCCGCCTCCTCGCTCGTGAGCCCGCCCACCTGGACCGGCCCGATCAGCGGCAGCGACACCATGCCGCGCGTGTTCACGCGCACCTCGCGCTTCAGGTTGTCGATGCCGTAGATCTGGATCTCGAGCAGGTCCTGCGAGCCGATCCGGTAATCGCGCGGCCCCGTCTCGCCCGGCTGCAGCGGCATGGCCTGCGGCGAGTTGCCCCCGATCGGCGCGGGACCGCCCTGCGGGCCGAACGGCGCCGCCGCGGCGACCGGGGCGCCGGGCGCGTTCGCCGCGTAGGGCGGCGCGGGCTTCGCGGGAGCCGCCGCGGATTGCGCGTGCGCGACCGGACCCGCCAGCGCGAGCGCGGCCAGCATCGCGGCGCCCCGCGCGGTGAGGCGTCCGGCCGAACGGATCGACGTGGGGAAAGTCCGAGTCACGCGCAGCGCAGCGTCCAGGCGGGAGTTCGACGGAAAATGATACGCCAGTTCGACGGGGCCAAGCCGTCGGAGGGTGTTCTACGACGCTCCGTCCGTCGCTTCCGCCGTCCCGCGCGTCGGGCTGAAGCCCGACCCACAAGGGGAGGCCGTGGGTCGGACTTCAGTCCGACAAGCTCGCCCCCCGTGGGTCGGACTTCAGTCCGACAAGCTCGCCCCTCCGTGGGTCGGACTTCAGTCCGACAAGCTCGCCCCTCCGTGGGTCGGACTTCAGTCCGACAAGCTCGCCCCCCGTGGGTCGGACTTCAGTCCGACAAGCTCGCCCCCCCGTGGGTCGGACTTCAGTCCGACAAGCTCGCCCCTCCGTGGGTCGGACTTCAGTCCGACAAGCTCGCCCCCCCGTGGGTCGGACTTCAGTCCGACGGGGTTCGAGCCATGCGAAGCGAACGCGTCCGGCTCGAGCCCGACCCGCATCGGCGCTAGAATCCCCGCGCGCCCGCCCCCAAGGATCCCCCCGCGATGCGAGTCTCCATCCCCGACACGGTGCTCTCGACCGAGCTCGACGACGAGGGCGTGCTGCTCAACCTCGAGACCGGCGAGTACTTCGGCCTGGACGGCGTCGGTCTCGACTTCTGGAAGGCGCTGAAGGCGCACGGCGAGGTGGCCGCCGCGCGGGCGACGCTCCTCGGGCAGTACGAAGTGACGGAGGACGTGCTCGCCCGGGACTTGGACGAGCTCGTCGCGAAGCTGGCCGAGCGCAAGCTCGTCGTCGTGACCGATGGGTGACTGGCGCAAGCTCGCCGGCCTCTCGTGGGCCGACCGGCGCCTGCTCGCCCGCGCCGCCGCAATGCTCGCGCATGCGAAGCTCGCTCTGCCGTCGACCGGCTTTGGTCCCGACCGCGAAGCCCCGGCGGCGGATTCGGACATCGCCGTTTCCCCCGCGATGCTGTCGCGCGCGCAGGCGATCGCACGCCTGGTCGGCGTCGCCGCCTCGCGCGTCCCGTTCCGCGTGGCGTGCCTGCACCGCTCGATCGTGCTGTGGCGCCTGCTGCGGCGGGAGCGCATTCCCTGCGAGCTCAGGCTGGGCGCGCGCACCGGCGCGGGGCCGTTCGGGGCGCACGCGTGGGTCGAGTGCGGAGGCGTGGCGCTCGGCGAGGACCCGGCTCATCTCGCGAGCTACCGACCGTTCGACCGGGCCGTCGTGCCCGACCCGCGGGACGGGCCCCTGCCGAAATCGGGCCTGCGACGGCCGACGTGATCGCGGGGCTCGTCGCGACGCACGATCACGAGCCGGCCCGCCGATCGATCCGCGCGCTGCGGCGCGCCGCCGGGGGCCCCGCACTGCCCGGGAACCGCGCCGACGGTCCGATCGCCTGGCTGGGGGGCGCGAAGCCCGCGTCCGGCCGTCCCGGCGGGCGCCCGGACGCCGATCCGGTCGTCGTCCTCGAGGGCCGGCTCTACGACACGGGCGCACGCGACGCTCGCGCAGGCATCCCGGCGCGCGGCAGATCCGCGGACGACGCGCACATCGTCGCGACGCGGTGGCGCGAGGCCGGTCCGTCGACGCTACGGCGAATGGTCGGCGACTTCGCGTTCGCGCTGTGGGATCCGCTCGCCCGCGAGCTCGCGCTCGCGACCGATCCGCTCGGCGTCGTGCCGCTCTACTACGCGCAATCCCCGGACCGGACGATGCTCGCGTTCGCATCGCGCACGAATCCGCTGCGCGCGCTCGACTGGATCGGCAGCGAGCCCGACGACGAGACCGTCGTCGCGAGCCTCGTCAACCTCGCCGCCGAGCCGGGACGCACGTTCCACCGCGCGATCCGCACGGTGCCCGGCGGGCATTGCGTCCGGTGGCAGGACGGACGGATTCGCGTCGAGCGCTATTGGGGGCCCCATTTCGCGCGACCGGACATCCGGTCGGTCGACGACATGCTCGAGGCGTTCGAGCATGCGGTGCGCACCGCCGTCCGGGACCGGCTCGACCCTTCCCGACGGACCGCGATCCTCCTCTCGGGCGGTTACGATTCGACCGCCGTCGCCGGCGCGGTCGCGGCGATCCGCCGCGAATCGCCGGACGCGGTGCCGCCGGTCATCGCGCTTTCCGGCGTCTTTCCCGGCCTCGACTGCGACGAGTCGCGACGCATCGACATCGCGCTCGCCGACAACGGACTGCCGGGCCGCCGCTTCGACCCGCTGGGCCGCAGCGTCACCGTCGAGTCGATGCGAAACGATGTCGTGCGCCACGACGCGCCGCTCATCGGCTTCCAGGCGCCTTTCGCCGACGCGTACGCCGCGCTGGCGCGCGAGTTCGGCGCCGCCACGCTATTGACCGGCCTCGGCGGCGACGAACTCACGATCGACTTCGACTACCAGATCGACTTCGCGCGCGCGATGGGCTGGCGGCGTTTCCCGGAAACCGTTCGACGGGTGGCCGGCTACGAGAACCATTCGCCGCGCCGCGTCGCGCTGCGGCTCCTGCGCGAACGGTGTCCGGAACCGCTGAAGCGTCCCTGGCGGGCGATCCGGGATTTCGTGTCGGCGCCTTCGCGCACGGGGACCGGCGCCGGCTGGCTCGAGCCCGGCGCACGAATCCTCGCGGAAAGCCTGCGCCGGCGTCCGCCTCCGCCGGCGGTGGACTTCGATTCGCACAGCAAGGAGGTGCGCTGGCGGGTCGCGACGAGCCCGACCGTCGAGGCGGCGCGGCGCTGGTTCGCCCTCGAAGCCCACGGGGCGGGCTTCGAACTCGCGAGCCCCCTCCTCGATCGCCGGCTCTTCGAGCTCGTTTTCTCGGCGGACGCACGATGGCATCCGAGGAGCTACGACCGCGGCGAATACAAGCCGCTCATCGCGCGCGGGCTGCCGTACGCGCCCCGGGGACTCGTGGGCGCCTTCTGGAAGGTCGACTTCCGGAGTTATGATATGCACGTGGTGACGCGCAGCCTGCCGTTGATCGACGAGTGGCTGTTCGCCGGGCAGGCTTGGCGGTCGGGGAAGTACGTGTCGCGCGATGCGGCGATGCGGTCCGTGGCGGCATTCCGCCACGAGCCGGAACGTTTGCTGTTCCGGGTGGGCGCGATCGTCGGGCTCGAGACCTGGATGCGCAGCCTGGGCGAAGCCGGCCGGGCACCGTGAAGGCGCACGTGCGATGAACGATGACATCCCCGACCTGCCTGATCGCGTCCGCGCCGGCGAGGCGCACGCCCCGCGACGCGGACGCCTCCGCTACACCGGCCCCGCGCTGTCGGATCTGGGCGACTTGCGCCGGCTCACCGCGGCGGGCAACGCCGCGAGCAGCGCCGACCTGGCCGGCACCTGGCCGAACATGCAGAAGCTCACGATGCTCGGCTGATCCGGACACCGCCGGATCGCTACCGTGCGCGCAGCGGATTTCGCTCGCGACGCATGGCGAGGCCCCGTTCGACGACGCACCCCGATGAGCGGCATCGCAGGCATCGTCCGCTTCGACGGCGCACCGGTCGAGCCGGGACTCGTCGAGCGCATGACCGCCGCGATGGCGCACCGCGGACCCGACGGCATCCGCCACTGGTCGGGCGGGTCCGTCGCGCTTGGACAGTGCATGCTGCGCACGACGCCCGAGTCGCTCGACGAGCGCCAGCCGCTCGCGAACGAGGACGGGAGCTTCGTGCTGGTCATGGACGGCCGCGTCGACAACGCGGACGAGCTGCGGCGGGAGCTCCTCGGGCGCGGCGCGGTGCTGCGCGACCGGACGGACGCGGAGCTGGTGCTGCGGGCGTACGAGGCGTGGGGGGACGAGTGCCCGCCGCACGTCGACGGCGACTTCGCGTTCGTCGTCTGGGACGCGCGCCGGCGCGCCGCGTTCTGCGTCCGCGACCGCTTCGGCCAGAAGCCTTTCCACTACCACTGGGACGGCACGACGCTCGTCTTCGCCTCCGACGTCCACGCGATCCTCGAGCTGCCTTGGGTGCCGCAGGTTCTCAACGAGGGGATGGTCGCCGAGTTCCTCGGCTACGAGTGGATCTCGCTCGACGAGACGTTCTGGGACGGCGTGCTGCGGCTGCCGCAGGCGCACCGGATGACCGTCGACGCGCGCGGACCGCGGCTCGCCAGGTACTGGGAGCCCGACCTCGAAGCGAGGCTGCCTTGCCGCACCGACGAGGAGTACGCCGAGCACTACCGGACGCTGCTCTTCGACGCGGTCCGCAGGATGTCGAGGACGATCGGCCCGCTCGCCTGCGAGGTGAGCGGCGGGCTCGACTCGTCGGCGCTGCTCTCCGTGGCGGAGCACCTGCGCCGCGACGGCAAGCTGCTCGCGCCATCGCTCGACGCCTACACGCTCGCATTCACCGACGACTCGGCCGCGAACGAGCTCGAGTACGCGCGGGCGGTCGGCGAGCACCTCGGGATCCCGGTCCACGAGATCGAGCCTGCCCACAAGCCGCTGGAGTGGTATCGCGACCGCGCGAAGCGGCTTCGGACGTTTCCGGGCTACCCGAACGGCACGATGGGCCTCGGCATCCGGGAGGCGGCGGCACGGCGGGGAAGCCGAGCGCTGGTCGTCGGCGTGGGCGGCGACCATTGGCTCTGCGGTAGCCGCTACTACTACGCCGAGGCGATCGCCGCGGGCGACTGGACGGTCCTCAGGCGAGCCCTCGAGACCGACCGACGCGAGTTCGGCTTGTTGCGCGCATCTGGATGGCTGATCCGATACGGCGCATTGCCGGCGTTGCCGCCATCCCTGAAGGGCCCTCTGCGCCGGTTCCGCGCACTCTTGCTTGGCGATCGCCTTGGGCACGCGTCCTGGCTGTCGGACGCAATGGTTCGTCGCCTGCGCCAAAGATGCGAACGTCTCCACGAGGCGCCCGGCGACCGCGTGAGCAGGATCTCGCATGCCCGCCTGCTCAATACCCTGGCGGGTCAATACTCCGGGCATGCGCAGGATATGGAAGATCGGCTGGCCGCCGAGTGCGGAATCGAACTCAGGCGGCCATTCTACGGCCGACCGATCGTCGAGTTTGCGTTCGCGGCGCCCGAGTGGGTCCGACTGCAGGGGAGCATCGACAAATTTCTTCACCGGCGGGCCATGAAGGGGCTCCTGCCCGGGCGCGTATTGGAGAGAAAGACCAAGGCCGAATTCGTGGTAACTTACCAACGGCATCTCGAGACTTTGGCGCGCGCGCTCGTGCAGGAAGTGTTGCCCGAGCGTGGCGCATGGATCGCGGCGAAGCGCGTGGCGGGAATGTGTGCGAGCGTGGGCCATCCGCGCACTCTCGACTCGCCCGAGGGCAAGTTGTGGGCGCTCTTCGGGTGCGACGCCCTGAGCCGCAGGCGGGGTGCGCCATTGACGAATTGAACGCACGCCGGTCCTGACCGTGCGAAGGTTGGGCGCGAGTGAAGAAACGACCTGCCAACGAACCTTGCCCCACGCCTGCCTCGCGGTCGCGGAAGGCACGCTATTCGAGTCCGGTGTTGCGCGAATTCGGAAAGTTGAATCGTGCTACGCAGGGGACCGGAGGCAAAGGAAGCGATGGCGCCGGGGACCATACCAAGATGTCCGACCGCCGTTCCAAGGCGAACATCGTCCGCATCGGCAACCATCCGCTCGGCATCGGCCTCTACCTGTTCGACTACCGCGCCGAGTTCCCCGACGAATGGGGCCACGGCCGGCAACTCGGCGTGATGGCCGACGAAGTCGAGACCGTGGTGCCGGACGCCGTCTCGGTGCACGCCAACGGCTTGAAGGTGGTCGACTACAGCAAGCTCGGCATCGACCGCGCGCAGCGCTGAGTCGCGCTCCCGCGGAGCCGCGCCCCGCGCCGGGCGGCGGCGGCCCCTGGCAGCGATCGCCCCCCCGCGAGTGCGGCACGCGCCTCGGCCTCATGCGTGATGGACGGTCTTGGCGCGCTCGGTCCGGTAGCGTACATTACCGGCTTGTCGGGATTGCGGCGGCGGTCGAGTCGACGTGGCGGTTCGACGCACGCTCGAGACGACGCGAGGCAGCCCAATCGCGTCGTCTTCGGTTTCCCCGGCCAGGAGAGCATCGCGTGAACCGTCGATCGAACATCGGCCCCTCCGCCCCTGCCAACGCGCGGCCGCAGCGGCGGCGCTACGTCGCCCCCGTCCTGCGCGAGTACGGCCGGGTACACACCGCGACGCGCGGGTCGTACGGACCCGTGCACGACGCGGGGAGCACGATGGGCAAGGGCGGGTTGTAGCAACCTCGTCGCGCGGCTTGGCGCGGCACCGGGGAAACGCGGCCGGCGCGCGGTCGCGGGCGCCCGCTCCGCCTGGGCGGTCGTCACAGCGGTTCCTCCCCGGGGCGTGCCGAATCGCGTCGTTCGGCCGCACCGCCGCCCTTCCGTCGTCGTCCCGGCCGGGCAGCTGTCGGCCGAACGACCCGACCGCCGACGCGCATGCGAAACTCGGTGCGCCGCCCGCCACGAGATTCCCGATGCTCGACGAGCACCTCGGCTACGTCGCCGACCGCCGCCGCCTCGACGCCTTCCGTGACGCGATCGCCCGCACGCTGAAGGCGGGCGAGCGCGTCGCCGACCTGGGCTGCGGCACCGGCGTCCTCGGGCTGCTGTGCCTGCAGGCGGGCGCGTCGCACGTCGACGCGATCGACGCGACCGCGATGATCGAGGTCGCGCGCCGGACGATGGAGGCCGCGGGCCTCGCCGGCCGATGCACGTTCGTCCACGAGCGCTCGCAGCGCGCCGCGCTCGCCGCACCGATCGACCTCGCCATCTGCGACCACGTCGGCTACTTCGGCTTCGACTACGGCATCGTCGTGATGCTAGCGGACGCCCGGGCGCGCCTGCTCGCCCCCGGCGGCCGCGTGATTCCGCAACGGATCCGGCTCGAGCTCGCCGCCGTCGAGTCGGGAGAGGCGCGCGCGAAGGTGGACGGCTGGAGCGGCGAGGGCGTGCCTGCGGAGTTGCACTGGCTTGCGCATCACGCGGCGAACGAGAAGCGCCCGGTCCAGCTCGCGCGCGAAGCATTGTTGAGCGCGCCGGCGCGCCTGGGCGAGATCGATCTTTGCGTCGACTCGCCCGGCTTCTTTCGCTGGGCCGCCGAGCTCGCGATCTCGCGCGACGGCACGCTGCACGGCCTCGCGGGCTGGTTCGACTGCGAGCTCGCGCCCGGCGTGACGATGACCAACTCTCCGCTGTCGGACCGCGCGATCGATCGTCCGCAGGCGTTCCTGCCCGTCGAGGAGCCCGTGCCGGTGCGCGCGGGCGACACGGTCCGCGCGACCGTGATGGCGCGTCCCGACGACCACCTGATCGCGTGGGTCGTCGAGCTGCCGTCGGGGCGACGCTTCAGCCACTCGACGTGGCCCGGCATGCCGTCGCTGCCCTCGGACCTCGTGCGCTCGCGTCCCGACCACGTGCCCCGGCCCACGCGCAACGCGCGCGCAGCCGCCGTCGTTCTCGGCTACTGCGACGGCCGTCTCACGGTGCGAGAGATCGAGCAGGCCGTGCTGCGCGACCATCCGGAGTTGTTCCCGTCGGCAGGCGAGACCGCGCGGTTCGTCGCGCAGGTGCTGGGGCGCGACACCGAGTGACGGTCGAGCTCACGATCGCCGCGGCGGTGCCGCAGGCGCCGCGCCCCGCGGCGTTCCACGTGTGGGGTCTGCCCGACGGCTCGCCGTGGACCGAGTTCCATCGCGAGGGTGGCGGCTACCGGCTGCGCTTTCCCGGGCTCGCCGATTTCGTCGTGTCGGCGGACGCGACGCGAGTGCGCTGCGAGCCGGCGCCCGGCACGCCGGACGCGGTCGTGCAGCATCTCCATCTCAACCAGGTTCTGCCGCTCGCGCTGTCGAAGCAGGGCAGGCTCGTGTTCCATGCGAGCGCCGTCGAGATCGACGGCGGCGCCGTCGCGTTCGTCGGCATGTCGGGGCGCGGCAAGTCGACGCTCGCCGCGAGCTTCGCGATCGACGGCCATCGCTTCCTCACCGACGACGGGCTGGTCGTCGAGCCGGAGGGCCACGGATTCGTCGCGCTGCCGAGCCACCCGTCGATCCGTCTATGGCGGGACAGCGAGGAGGCGCTGATCGCGGCGGGGACGCCGGCCGCGCCGCCGCTCTCGTACACGTCGAAGTCGCGGTTCCTCGCGGGCGACCGGCTGGCGTTCTGCGACGAGCCGCGGCCGCTGCGTCGCGTCTACTTCCTGGGCGACGGCAGTTCTGACGACGTCGCGTTCCGGCGGCTGACCGGGTCCGAAGCGATGATCGAATGGGTGCGGCACTCGTTCCTGCTCGACATCGAGGAGAAGCCGCGCCTCGCGTCGCACTTCGACCAGGTCGCTGCGCTGGCGAACAAGCCGATCCACTACGCGCTCGATTATCCGCGGCGCTACGACGACCTCGCGCGCGTGCGGGCGGCGATCGTCGCGCATGCGAGGGAGGCGGGTGGCATGCATGCAGGAGAGGCGTCGGGCTGAAGCCCGACCCACAAGCAAGGAGGGGCGTCGGGCTGAAGCCCGACCCACGAGCAAGCTGCCTGTGGGTCGGCCTTCAGGCCGACGATTCTCGCCTCAGCGAA
>WBZU01001513.1_pt1 | contig 17386 bp, 13 predicted proteins | sample 5204311 | NCBI WGS metagenome assembly WBZU01 (sample SAMN12344359, study PRJNA552823) | activated sludge metagenome | biome: Activated sludge suspended growth; feature: Nitrification reactor; material: Wastewater; isolation source: activated sludge from nitrification reactor of wastewater... | reverse complement strand
CAGTCGGAAATAAAATAAAACCGGGATTTCTTATAATTACATCTTCGTAATTTATATTAGGATAGTCAAGAACCTGATCTTTGTAAATGTTGGTAATCCCGGCCAGATCTAAAATTTCATTTATAAATGTTCTGCCGTTAGTTGTCATCAGAGGATTAACTGAAATCAGCACCAGTACGGGTTCAGATGAAGTTTTATCGCTAACGGAATTTATCTGATTTATATCATATTCAAATCTCATCAGCAAAGAATCTGCTTCAGTTTCCTTTCCTGTTATCTTCCCGAATTCCGAAAACATTTTCTTAATCCCGGAAATATTCTTTGCGTTGCTCACGAATATTTTTAATCCTAAATTTTTTAATGCCTGATATGTGGGATTGGATACATTCTCAACATTCATAATTACAAGGTCCGGATTTAATGAAGTTATGGTTTCATAGTCAGGGCTGAAATAGCTTCCGGTTTTTACTTTATGTCTTGCTTCCGGAGGAAAATCACAAAGATCTGTTACGCCTGATAACAATGAATCTGCGCCTATTGCAAAAATTACTTCGGTAATATTAGGCGCAAGTGAAATGATCCTTTCAGGTATAGAATCAAAGCTGACTATAACTCCGGCATCATCTGTAATCTGGAATTTGGATTTTTGGATTTGGGATTTATCTGAACATGATGAGATTAAAATAAATGAAATAAAGCAAATAGAGTATTTAATGAAGCCAAGAAATTCTGTGAGAATAATACCGGCTCGAAATTCGCAATTCGTTCTTCGAAAATATCTCAAGTTTTCAGTTTCTTCTTTTTAGCTGCGGGGAACAGCACATTATTTAAAATAAGACGGTAACCGGGTGAATGAGGAAAATTTTCAAGGTCAGTTTTCTGATCACCGACCGCATGCTGATAATCTTCGGGATCATGTCCTCCGTAAAATGTAAAAGTACCTTTGCCGTAATTACCGTGAATGTATCTGACAGCATCTGTTCCTTCGTTCATCGCTAAAATAGTTACGTCTTTTTTGATCAGATCTTTCCTGAATCCTGTGGTCTGACCGAGGAATCCGCTTATGAGTGAAGTATGGTCCTGTGTAAGCATTGATGGCACAGGATCGAACTTGGCGGAAAAATCCACGAGCTTAAAATTATCATTGAACTGTCCGAACTGCAGCAGTTCGTTTGTTACATCTATGTTAGAATATTCATATACATACGGATTGAGATCTACCGTAAAGTTTTCAAATGCTATGCACTCGGAAAAATCCAGCTTGCTGTTTGCATCCGGATCTGCGGGATCACCGTCATACATAGATTCGCATATATCTGTATTGTGAGATGCAAGAGCAATGTCATATGTGTCTGTAGCCGAGCACATAGTAAATAAAAAACCTCCGTTGGATATGTATTCTTTGAGTTTCTGCACGGTAGCGAGCTTCAGCTGTGATACTTTTTTGTAACCGAGCTTGGAAGCAGTAGCTTCATTGATGGATTTCTGTGCAAGATACCAGGGAGATGATCCATATGTTGCAAAGAATTTTCCGTACTGACCTGTGAAATCCTCATGATGCAGATGAAGCCAGTCATAGCCTTTCAGCTTTCCGGTCAGAACTTCTTCATCCCACAGCTTATCATAAGGTATCTCAGCATATTCCAGTACCAGCTGCACTGCGTCATCCCAGGGCAAAGCATTCGGCGGAACGTATACTGCTACTTTTGCAACTTTTTCAAGTCTTACAACATCCATATTGTTTTTTTCATCTTTAACTTCTGCGTAAACCTGTGCAGTCTGTGTGCCGTCGAGAAGCTCATAAGAAACTCCTTTTTGTCTGCATTCATCTTCAAGCTTGGAAGAATAATTAAACATAAACGAACCGCCTCTGAAGTTTAAAAGCCAGTCAAGCTCTTTATTATTCAATAAATGCCGGTATGCAATTCCGTATGCTTTTAAGTGATTAGTCTGAGTGGGTTCCATAGGAATGAGCAGCTTTACCTGCGAATACGAACTGTTAAGAAAGAGGAAGGAAATTAAGAGTATTTTAAAAATTATTATTCTGCTATTATTCACAATTCAAAATTAGTTTTAATAAGAAGATAAGTCAATATAATTGATTTTAATATTTAGTATAATACAATTCACATTATTAAAGTTTATAAAACATTCAATTGATCACACTTGCAGTTGAAACATCCTGCGATGAAACTTCCGCAGCTGTTCTTGATGACGAAAAGGTTTTGTCAAATATTATTTCATCTCAGCTTTTTCATACAAAGTACGGAGGAGTAGTGCCGGAGGTTGCTTCCAGAGAGCATTTAAAAAAAATAGTTGAAATAACAGATGCAGCTCTATTAAAAGCCGGTGTAACGTTAAATGAAATCGGATTATTGTGCGCAACATCCGAGCCGGGACTGATAGGTGCGCTGCTTGTGGGTTCTAATTTTACAAAATCCATGGCTATAGCTCTTGACCGCCCTTTTATATCTGTCAATCACATACAGGCACACCTGTATTCAAATTTTCTAGCCGGTCAGAGAATAGAATTTCCGTTCTTAGGATTAATAGTTTCGGGAGGCCATACATTGCTTATACTTGTAGAGGATTTCTTCAGACACAAAATCCTGGGCAGCACAATTGATGATGCTGCCGGTGAGGCATTCGATAAGACTGCCAAGCTGATGGGTATAGAATATCCGGGCGGTAAAACTATTGATGAGAATTCCAGAAAGGGAAACAAGTACTTTCATAAATTTCCCGAAGCGCAATTAAAGGATAATGAATTTGATTTCTCATTCTCCGGAATTAAGACATCTGTGATGTATTATTTAAAGAAAATTGAGTTTGAAAAAAATAGAAGTGATGAGCTTGTAAATAATATCTGCGCGTCATTTCAGGAAGCAATGGTAAATTCACTGTTCAGTAAAGCGCTGAAAGCTTCTGCAAAATTTAATGTTAAGATCATTTCTGTCTCAGGAGGAGTATCTGCTAATTCAGGGCTGAGAGAAAAATTTAACACATTAGAAGCAAAAGGTTACAGAATTTATTTTCCTCCGTTTGAATATTCAACCGATAATGCAGCAATGATCGGACTGACCGGATTTTATAAACATAAATACGTTTATAATAATAAAAATAATAACTTTGATTCTTTAAAACTAAATGCAAAACCAAGGCTTGATTATGAAAATTTTTAAAGACGTAAGTGTCATAAGATTTATAATTCTGTTTGCAGCATTTCACCTTTCAGGCTGCAGTGAGATAAGCCAGGGTGTTCAGCGTCAGAAATTTGAGTATCTTTATAAAATGAATAACTATTCTTCGCTTTTCCGGGAATATACAGGGGGAATTACATACCCGGGCGATCTGGAACTATATATTAACAGGATGAGGAAAATGTATGAAGATATCAATAGTATGAAAGTTGTATCCGGATATGAAGCTTCATCTAAACTTAAAGTAAGTTTTCTTTCAGCCATTGATGAAAACATGAAAGCCGCTGATAAATTAAAACAGGGAGAATATACTGACACAGAGAACATTAGAAAAGATTATGTAATAATGGAAATGAATGACAGAACGGATAATTTCATAAAGGATCTTAATGATGAGATCTCCAGAGTAGGTAAAGAATAATTCAGTCAATTAACTTCTGCATAAAATAAAATAGAGCAGGTCTTTCAACCCGCTCTATTATTCTTGAAGTTGTAAATCAGTGTTATTTAATCAGGGTCATCTTCTTTACCTGACTGAAATTCGGAGATTCCAGTCTGTAAAAATAAACACCGCTTGATAAATTTGATGCATTGAAAATCACAGTATAATATCCCGCAGCTTTAAATCCATTTGTAAGTGTAGATACAAGCTTTCCGCTGTTATCATAAATTGAAATGTTAACATTTCCTTCTTTAGGAACCTCAAAATTTATCTGCGTTGAAGGATTGAACGGATTGGGATAATTCTGAGACAGATCAAACTTCACAGGAGTTCCGATATTCACTTCATTATTCAAATTGTGATATTCGAAGTGACCGTTCAGGTCAATCTGTTTCAGCCTGTAATTGTAAGTTCCGGAATTCAAACCTCTGTCACTGTAAGAATATGATTTCGGCACAGTTGAATTTCCGAATCCCTCTACTGATCCTACTTTGCTCCAGCCGGAAGGCTGACCATTGCTCACAGCTGTTCTTTCTATCTCAAATCTTGCATTGTTGGTCTCGGAAGATGTCGTCCAGTTTAGCGATACATCATTCCTTAAGACAGTCGAAGAAAAAGATGCAATCTCAACCGGTTCAGCCCAGTCAATGCCGAGATCACAGTAAGAAAAATCAACTTCGTCATTTGCGATGAATCTTATAAAGCCATAGTAAAGGTCATTATAATCAAACACCATTAATGTCTGAACAAAGCTTCCCGGTGCGCCGGAAAGCGGAAGCGGATCATAAAAATGAACTCCCGGATTGGAAGGGGAGATTATATAATTCAGGTGTACAGGTCTTGTAGGATCTGAACTGTATGCCCTGACGTAAACTCTGTAAACGTCTTCTACAGAAAAACTTACTAATCCGCCGCAGCCGATATCGTAAGGTATTGTATCTCCATTTACAGTCTGCCCTAAAAGTTCAATAGTAACAAATGCTTTTGCATCCTTCTGTGAACTCAGAGCCATGAAACAAATAACAATGAAACAAAATAAAAACGAAGTAATTTTTTTTGGGGTCTTCATTTTTTTTCCCTTTAATTTAAGGTTTAATAAATTCCCTGTCAGCCTTTCACTGACAGGGAGGTTGATTTAGATATAACTTTAAATATTATTTTATAAGCATCATCTTTTTGACCTGACTGAAATTATCTGATTTCAACCTGTAATAATATACTCCGCTGGATAGATCAGATGCATTAAACAGGGCTCTGTAGTAGCCTGCAGGTTTAAAACCGTCAGTAAGTACAGAAACAAGTTTACCGCTATTGTCATAAACAGACAAATTTATATTACCTGCTTCCGGGATCTGAAAATCTATCTGAGTCACGGGGTTAAACGGATTAGGATAATTCTGCGAAAGATCAAATTTACCCGGTATTCCGATTACAATTTCATTGTTAAGATTATGATATTCAGTATTTCCGTTGAAATCAATTTGCTTTAATCTGTAATTGTAATTTCCCGCATTCAATCCTTTATCATTGAATGAATAAGAAACAGGTTGTACTGAATTACCATATCCCGGTACAGTTCCGACTTTATTCCACTGCTGAGAATTTCCTGAAGTTCTTTCTATTTCAAATCTTTCATTATTGGTTTCAGAAGCAGTTATCCATTTAAGAGTGACATCATTTTTATATATTACTGAAACAAAAGATGTCAGCTCGACAGGTAATACCCAGTCAAAGTCAAGATAGCAGTAAGATGTATCGTGGCAATCACGCGCCCGGAGTTTCAATGTAAAATGTGTCTCAGTATTACTTGCGAATACAAGATGTGTTTTCAATGTGGCACCGGGTGAACCTGTCATTGGAAGAGGGGGATCAAACAATACAGAAGCTGTCGGCGGATTTAAAAAATAATCAAGAGTTACCGGGCAGGTATAATCATTATTGGTTACATCTATGTAAATTTCAAACACATCTTCAATTGCAAAACTTACTGTGCTGCCGCATGGATAATCAAAAGGCCAGGGGTCTCCGTTTACCACTGGTCCGAGCAATTGTATATTCGGATTATCCGCTTTTACACTTTCTGTAAGTGTTATAAAGTTTATTAATAGAAATGAAAGCAGCAGGCATGAAAAATTGTAAAATTGTCTCATTTTGTTTACTCCTTTTAATTAAAAAAAAGTACTTTAAGAATAAAAATTGAAATTAATTGATTTTAGCTGAGATATCTTTACGGGGGGTATGATATAAGGTATATCATTATTTCTCCTTTCATTTAAAGTTAATGGAATAGATTTTGGGATAACTTTATTGAAAAATAAAATATCTAATGCTAGAAACCGGGAAATAAAAAAAATAAAATATTCTTTTAAAACGGCAAATAATGATGGGGAAACCCAGGAGTATTTGTCCTTCTATTGCAAGCTAATAATTTTAATCTAATTAATCAAGATTTATTTAGAGATTTATTAAATTATTTTTATTTCTCCAAGTATGTTTGATATCCCTAATTTTATCATTCAGGGATCCTCATACTGTTACAAAATATTTTTATAAAACACCATTGCGCAAAGTCACTAATAAAAAATTTGTTGCGGTTAATTTATCTTAACAATACCATTTTTTTAGTTTCTGTATTGCTGCCTGACATGAGCCTGTAGAAATATACTCCTCCTGCAAGAAATTCAGAATTAAATTTCACCTTATAATTCCCGGGAGTTTGCTTCTCATTAATTAAGACAGAAACTTCCTTTCCCTGAATATCAAAGACAGTTAATGAAACGAAATCTTCTGACTTAATAGTGTATGAAATATAAGTATCAGGATTGAATGGATTCGGATAATTCTGTTCAAGAATAAAATTATCTGATATCAGGCTTTCTGTATTAGTGAAGTTAGTTAAAACTCCTGCTGATGTAGTTTTGAGAATAACTCCTGAGTTTCCGACGCACCAGCCTGTATAATCATCACTGAAAAAAATAGAATTCAAATGCTCGGATGTTCCGCTTGATTGATTTACCCAGGATTCTCCGCCGTCTGTCGAATGATTTATCTGTCCGTAATATCCGGAAGACCAGCCTTTAATATTATTCGTGAAAAAAACGGATATGGAATAGGAATTATTCATTGAATAATTTATCCAGCTGAGACCGCCTGTAGTAGTGCGAACATTTTCGGGACCGAATGTAATATTATCATAATAAGCCGACCAGCCATGCAGTGAATCTGTAAAGTAAATTGAATTCAGTACAAGGCTTCCGTCAATGAACTGCGGGAGCCAGCTTAATCCGCCGTCAGTGGTATTGAAAATCCCTCCGTATCCTGCAGACCAACCTTTATAAGGTGAAGTAAAGAAAACTGAGTTCAGCTGAATATCTGTACCCGAATTGAGCGGTGTCCAGTTGTCTCCGCCATTTACAGTTTTTAAAATTATACCATTAAATCCGGCAGTGAACCCGGTCAGAGAATTTACAAATATTACTGAGTTGAGTCTTACATTTACACCGCTGCTTAATTTATTCCAGCTGTTTCCGGAGTCAGAAGATTTAATGATAAGACCATTTTCACCGGCTGCATAAATTATAGAATCAGAAATTACAAAGATTGCATACAGATCACCGGATGTACCGGAGTTAAGAGAGTTCCAGCTATCTCCGCTGTCAGTAGTTTTTAATATTATGCCGTTAGTACCAGCGATCCAGCCGGTTTGCGAATTAATGAATTTTACGGATCGTAAAGAATCATCGGTCCCGCTTGACTGATTGATCCATCCGGACTGCGCAGAACAGATTGATATAACATAAAATGTTATTAAAAATATTATTTTAGATCTTAAAGCCTTCATGTAATTGAAATTTCATTAATTAAATTTTATGGTTAAATGTAATTTTTAACACTTATTTTAAAATCTCAATTATGTAAATTCAAAACATGATTTCTTTAAACAATATATCAATGCGTTATGGTGCGAAAGTTTTATTTGATGAGGTTTCGCTCCGCATAGCAGGAAAAGACAGGGTTTCGCTTGTAGGATCAAACGGCGCCGGCAAATCAACAATGCTGAAAGTAATTGCAGGACTTATAAGATCTGACGAAGGCGAAGTCGCAATATCAAAACATACTACTGTAGGATATCTTCCTCAGGAAGGGATTCAGTACACAGGTAAGACATTATATGAGGAAATATACAGCTCGGCAGGTGACATAAATAAAATTCAGGATGAAATGCGTCAGATAGAAATTGAAATGGGTGAAAGCGAAGATACTGCTACCGATGAATTTATGGACCTTGTGAATGAATACGGTGAACTTCAGGAAAGATTTCAGATGCTCGATGGATTCAAATTAAAATCTAAAATAGAGAAGATCCTGATCGGTCTCGGATTTTTTGAAAAGGATTTTGAAAGAATGACAGGTGAATTCAGCGGCGGCTGGCAGATGAGAATTGCTCTCGCTAAGCTTTTACTTTCAAATCCTTCTATTCTTTTACTTGATGAACCTACAAATCACCTTGATATAGAATCCCTTATCTGGGTAGAGAATTATCTTAAAGCATATCAGGGTGCGATTGTAATGGTTTCGCACGACAGAAGCTTTCTTGATAATATTACAGACAGAACAGTTGAAATTTCTCTCGGTAATGTAACTGAATACTCGGGTAATTATTCTTTTTATGTTAAAGAAAAAGAAATAAGAAAGCAGCTTCTGGAAAATCAGTACGATAATCAGCAAAGCTATTTAAGACAGCAGGAAAGATTCATCGAAAGATTCAGATATAAAGCAACTAAGTCCAGACAGGTTCAGAGCAGAATCAAACTGCTGGATAAACTGGATCTGGTCGAACTTGAAGATGAAGAATCAGCAGTAAATTTCAGATTTCCGCCTGCTACGCATTCCGGAAAAGTAGCGATTGAAATTACCGGTCTTACCAAAAGCTATGACGGTAAAATAAATGTACTCGAAGATATTGATCTGCTGATCTCTAAAGGTGAAAAGATCGTACTGTTCGGGGTTAACGGTGCGGGAAAATCAACACTTACAAGGATAATAGCCGGGTTTGAAACATTTAATAAAGGAGATGTAAAAGAAGGACATCTTGTAGAAAGAAAATTTTATGCTCAGAATCAGGCGGAAGCTCTGAACCCGGAGCTCACAGTGCTTCAGACAATGGAGCAGTCGGCAACAGGTGAAGTATTAAAAAATCTCAGAACTATTCTCGGAAGCTTTTTATTCAGAGGCGATGATGTATTCAAAAAAGTTTCTGTATTGTCAGGAGGAGAAAAATCCAGGCTTGCTCTGGCTAAGATGCTCATTGAGCCATCAAATTTTCTGATACTTGACGAACCGACAAACCACCTTGATATGCGTTCAAAGGAAGTTCTGATGAATGCTCTGCAGAAATATAACGGAACTGTACTGATAGTATCTCACGACAGGGAGTTCATAGACGGTATCGTTGATAAGGTAATTGAAGTGAAAAATAAAAAGATCAGAACTTACATCGGAAATGCGACAGATTATATCAAAGCAAAAGAGCAGGAAGCAAAACTTTTAAATCCCAAAAATAAAAAGCCCGAGCAGGAAAATAAAAAAGCCGAAGTAAAAGCAGTCAACGGATCTGCAGCTTCATCTGAAGAAGTTAAGAAAAAAAAAGAAATTAGTAAGCAGATACAGCCTTTAAAAAAAAGAATCTCCGAGCTTGAAAAGCAAACAGGTATTCAGGAGAAGAGATTAAAAGAGCTTGAAGAGCAGATGGGTAAAGATGAATTTTATAAAGGAGGATTTGATATCGTAAAGATCACAAATGAATATAACAGTTTAAAAGAAACCTTAAAAGCAGTATATTCTGATTGGGAACAGGAAACAGAAAAATTAAACAGACTTGAAAAGCAATTAAATTAAACCCTATAAATATATTTATGAAAAAATCATTTTATTCTTTACTTTTAATCTTTAGCATTCTTCTCTTATCTTTGACAGCATCCCGTGCTGATCAGAGATTTGATCCGAAATTAAAATTAAACAACAAACGTAATTTCTCAGCTGAAATCAAAAAGAGAGATTACGATAAGGCACTGAGAATACAAAAGAAAATTGCAGGAAGCGCTTTTGGAATCTCCGTTGACTTTCAGTTAGGTTACAATTCTACAAATGCAAATGCAGATGCAACATCTGATCAGCAGCAGGTTACAACTACTTCTAAAGGCGGATTTGCTTTCGGAGCATTACTCAATGTAAACCTGCTGGGATTTGGTTTCTCCACCGGACTGGACTTTACTAAAAAGAATTTCGGAATTCAGATTCCTTATTATAATTCTACAAGTTCAGTTGATTCCATTTCAACTAATCTGTCTAACAGCTATATGAATATTCCTCTGAATGTAAATTTCGGAGGTATGATCTCGGATGATGTAGGATTAAGCTTCAGCGGCGGTCCTTATTTCGGAATATTATTGAATCCTGATAATGCCGTGAGCGGATTCAAGGATTTTGATTTCGGTCTGAACGGTATTCTTACAGGCAGATATTATCTGAATCCATTTATGGCTATTATACTCGGAACACAGGGTCAGTACGGTGGATTGAATAATCTGTTAAGTTCAAGCTCAGTCGAAACTCTTCATACATTTAACTGGGGATTGTTTACCGGATTGAATGTTGGGTTCTGATATTAAACTTTATTCATTCGTATTTAAATAATAAAAAAGGAGCAATTGCTCCTTTTTTATTACAGAATTATTTCAGGAAGAATTGCTCCTTTTTTTATTACAGAATTATTTCAGGAGCACCATTTTTCTTACCTGTGAAAACGATCCGGAACTTAATTTATAATAATATACACCGCTTGGATAATTTTCACCTGAAAATCTGAAAGAATATTTTCCTGTCTTCTGATAATCGTTGACCAAAGTCATGATCTCTTTACCTGTAATATCAAATATTTTCAGCGTAACAAATTCGTCATTCCGAAGATCATAATTTATAAGCGTGGAAGGATTAAATGGGTTAGGATAATTCTGATATAATATAAAATTTTCCGGGAAATGAGTTTCATAAATACTGTTTATGCCGACAAGAGAAGGATTATACTTTAGAACGCATCCTGAATATCCGACTGCCCAGCCGTGAACAGAATCAGTGAAATCAACATCAAACACCGGCATGCTGTCCGGAGTAAAAATATTTGTCCAGCTTCTTCCTGTATCTTTTGTATAAGCAAATTTCTGCGCAATGCCGAGAGTGATCCATCCTTCATACGCTGTTCTGAAATCGATCCCGCTTGCAACTCCGAAAGTTCCTAATGTATCGTAAAGCCAGTTATTCCCAAGGTTTGAAGTTCTGACCGTACTTGATCCGTATTCAAAATCTCCGCCTGCTGCTATAGCATTTGAGTTATTGAAAATATAAAGATCATTTAAGGGTTCGGGTCCTACGACAGAAGCTCTCCAGTTATACCCGCCGTTAGTTGACACCCACATTGAACCTGCAATATCCCTGAATCCCCCGCAGGCGTAACCGGTATTGGAATTAAGGAATTTTATGTTTTCCACGGGGAAACCTAAGATCAGAGATGTGTCAGTATCTGCAAAATTCCATCTCATTCCTGCATCAGTAGTATATAAGATTGACAGAGGAGCTCCGGCAAAGAAACCATTGGCGGAGTCCAGAAAGTATATTGATTTAATAAATCTGTTTTCCTCAGGATACATATAAGTGATCCACTCATCTCCTCCGTTAGTCGTTTTCAGAATTCTTGTACCGAGAAAAGATGTGGAGTCCGGAAAAACTTCCCACGTGACAGCCCATCCGAGTCTTTCATTTATAAAAAATAATGCCTGAATATCGTTAATTAAATTAGTATTCTGAATTGTCCAGTTGTTTCCGGAATCAATTGTCCTTGCTATAAATCCGGAATCACCAGAGATCCAGCCTGTGCTGCTGTTAATGAAAAATACATTCTTTAAATTTTGGGAAGTTGGGCTTTGCTGTCTTATCCAGTAAGTCTGGGAATGCAGTTCTGTTAAAATCAGAAATGATAAGATAATAAATAAAAGAATCTTCAAAATATGTGTGTATAAACTAATTCTGCCGGGGTGATGTGCAGTTTAAAGTATTTTATAATGTCTAAAATGAGAATTACTCTAAATTAATAAAATAATTTTTCAAATGATAATTCATTTCATTTAAATATTCATATAAATATATTTGCACACAGTGGCTAAAAAAATTCAGACTAAAAAAATTCCTTCAGTAAAATCTACTTCAGTTGATTTAGATTTATATTTCGATAAATATTTCTGGCTCGTGATTCCGTTATTTGCCGTTATTTATTATTTAAGCAGCAAATATTCTCCCGGATTCTATCAGGATGACGAGATAGGGCATTATGTAAATATGAAAGATTTCTGGGCGGATCCATTTGTAATATTAGGAAACTGGCCGAAACCCGGATATAAAATATTCATGGTGATACCGTCTCTATTCGGATATCAGGCAGTAATATTCTTTAATTCGCTTATTGCTTCATCGACAGTTTATCTGACATATCTGCTTCTTAAAGCTTATAAAATCCGTTATGCTTTTTTCGGAGCATTGCTGCTGGCTTTTCAGCCATTGTTCTTTGATCTTTCTTTCAGATCATACGCGGAAATATTCACATCTCTGCTTTTTGTAGTTATGATACTATTTTACAAAAAGGAGATGTACTTTTTAAGCGGACTTATCTGCGGTTACATTTTTACTGTCAGGCAGGAAGCGGCGCTTATCGGAATATTTCTCGCCTATATTTATTTCAAAAAGCAGGATTATAAGTCAATATTAGCCATAGCTGTTTTCCCGGTATTATTTAATTTACTGGGTTACATAAAATCCGGAGATATTTTTTATGTCATTACTGAAATGAATACTCTCGGAGCTATGGATTTCGGCGGAGCCGAAAGAGGATTCTTTCATTATTTCAAAGTTTATATTTTCATCATAGGACCGGTCTGCCTTACTTTATTTCTTCTGGGATATTTCGGCTTTATCTCAGATACAAAAAAAATAAAGGAATATATTATAAAATACGACCTTGTCTATGTAGTATTTACTGTTGCTTTTATGGTTCAGGTAATGATAATGTTAAAAGGCACCAATCCGGGCACCTGGCGGTATATGCTTCAGATCTCACCACTTGCAGCTTTCTTCGCTGCAGTAGGTCTGAATAATCTGGCTTCTGCGGATTTCAAAAAGGCAAATTATACTATTACAGGAATTTTTATTTTTATCGTTCTCGTATTTCTTTCAAAGACAACAAACGGTTTTGATCTTCTTCCTTATTCTGAATTCGGAAAGTTTGCAGTTGTATCTTTAGTATTAATATTGACCCTTGTATTGTTTTCAAATGATTCCGGAGCTTATCTGAATAAACTTTCTGTAACTCTTATTTTAATATCGGCAATTTACTTTTTTATCAGCTTTGAACCCAGATTGCTTTCTTCAGAAAATCTGACCGTTAAGCAGGTAGGGGAATATCTTGACAAACCGGAATTAAACAATAAGAAAATTTATATTACTACGCAGCTTACAAGCCCTATTGTTTTATTCGGGGATGTTTCATCGGAAAGAAAGAAGAATTTTATTCATCTTACTACTGAGAATTTATCTAAAGCTGAGAAAGGTGATCTGGTGATATGGGACAGCCATTACGGTTACAGACCCGAATATAAGAATGATGTGAAACTGGAATCTCTTGAGAATAATCCTGACTTCAAAAAACTGAAACAATTTAATTCAAATGATAATATTTTTAAAACATACATTTTTGAAAAAACAAATTAATCCGGAAAATCAGGCATGAAACCTACTAAAGAAACATTTGAAAAATGGAATGAAGAGCTTGCGGCGAAGCATGATCTTGATAAATTCTATAATCATCCGAATTTTGCATTCAGGTATATTGAACAGAAAAGAATAGAAAAATTAATAGAAGCAGCAGAAATAAAATCATCAGATAAGATTCTTGAAGTAGGCTGCGGTGCCGGTCATATACTGGAAAAAATAAAGGAAGGAAAGCTATTTGGAATAGATATTTCCGAGATTCAGATAGAAAGAACAAAAAAAAGAATGGGGGACAGAGTGGAGCTTAAGAAAGCTCCCGGTGAGAAGATTCCTTATGATGATAAGTATTTTGATAAAGTACTCTGCTCTGAAGTAATTGAGCATGTTCTTGATCCGAGGGAAGTTCTGAAAGAGATCTCAAGAGTTATGAAAGATGACGGAATATTATCTTTATCTATTCCCAATGAAGATGTGATCAATTCCACAAAGAAATTCCTGAAAAAGACAGGATTGATAAAGGTGCTTGATAATTCCAAAGATACGGAAGGCTGGGAGCTGGCATCAAAGGATAATTTGGACGAGTGGCATCTGCATAGTTTTTCATTATCTCTTGCGGAAAAATTTTCCAAAGATATATTTAAAATTACCAGGGTTGTCAAAATTCCGAACGCTGTTTTTCCCGCTCGGTTTGTAATTCAATTTAAGAAAGTCTGATCAATGCTTAAAAAGGAAAGATGTCTGATCTACGGAGGCGGTGGATTCATAGGCTCACATCTGGCTGAAAGACTTCTTGTTACCGGATATGATGTATCAGTTTTTGACAAGCTTAATTTCTCCGGAAAAAATATATCTGATTTTGCGGACAAAGTACAGATTACAGAAGGTGATTTTAATAATGAAATAGACCTGAAAAATTCTCTGACAGGAATTGATTACGTGTTCCATCTTGTAAGTTCGACTCTGCCAGCTTCTTCCAATGATAATCCTGTCTATGATGCTGAGACAAATCTTATCTCTTCTCTTAAGCTTATAAAGGAATGTATTGAGAAAGGAATAAAAAAAATAGTTTTTCTTTCTTCAGGAGGAACAGTATATGGAATTCCCGAATCGACGCCTATTAAGGAAGATGACAGGGCAAATCCGATCTGCTCTTACGGAATAATAAAAAAGACAATTGAAGAATATCTGTATATGTATGAAAAAATAAGCGGGCTGGATTATTTTGTTTTCCGACTTTCCAATCCGTACGGTGAAAGGCAGAATCCGCATGCCGCTCAGGGAGTGATCCCTGTCTTTGTGAATAATGCCATAACCGGTGAGACCATTAACATCTGGGGAAACGGTGAAGTTGTCAGGGATTATATTTATATAAAGGATGCCGTGAAAGTTCTTGCTGACAGCTTAAGAATAAAAAGCGACAGTAAAATATTCAATCTCAGCTCGGGTAAAGGTCATTCTCTTAATCAGATTATAGATCTGATAAAGGAAATTTCGGGCAGGGAAGTAAAAGTTGAATATAAAAAAGGCAGGAATGTGGATGTTCCGGTAAACATTCTGGATAACAGTCTTGCACAGAAAACTTTCAGCTGGAAACCTGAAACGGATATTAAAGAAGGAATTGAACTTACATATAAATACTTAGAAAAATTAAATGTCAGATAATTCAAATATATCTCTCTCTGTTTTTTTTCCGGCATATTATGATGAAAAGAATATTGAGAAAGTCGTCGTTGCTGCAATTAATGTTCTTGAAGAATTAAAGCTCAAAGATTATGAAGTAATAATCATAGAAGACGGAAGTCCTGATAAGACAGGTGAAGTGGCGGATATGCTGGCTGAAAAATTTTCCAAAGTGAGGGTCATCCATCACGAAAAGAACATGGGATACGGAGCAACACTTAAGGACGGTTTTCTTAATGCAAAGCTTGACTATGTATTCTATTCGGACGGGGACAATCAGTTTGACCTTAATGAGCTGAAGAAATTTGTAGCCCTGATTCCGTATTCGGATATGGTGATCGGATACAGGAAGAAAAAACAATATTCGACTTACAGAAAGGTAACTTCACTCGCCTATAATTTCTTACTCAGATTTTTATTTGATATAGATTATGTGGATGTTGACTGTGCTTTTAAAGTAATAAAAACGGACCTCTTTAAAAAAATAAATATAAATTCCGTTGATGCATTTATTGATGCAGAGATACTGCTTAAAGCCAGACTGCTGGGTTATACAACTACAGAAGTCGGAGTTAAGCATTTGCCCAGAGTGGACGGTATTTCCACAGGTGCCAGACCTTCTGTAATTTTCAGAACGATTAAGGAGATCCGCGAATTCAGGAAAGAATACAAAGACGAAATAAAGAAACTTAAAAACTAATCTTCTATCTTCATATACTTCAGTCTTGAAGAATTACCAATTACAGTAATTACATCACTGAAAGCCATCAGCATAGCAGCCATAACAGGACTTATGATCAGCCCGAAGGGAGCAAATACTCCTGCCGCAAAAGGAATCGCAACCGCATTATAAAAAAATGCCCAGAAGAAATTCTGCTTGATTATGGTTACGGTCTTTCTTGAAATCTTTATTGCCTTTATTATATTCTTCAGATCATCTTTTACAAGTATCACATCAGCTGAATCAATAGCTATATCCTGACCCGTACCGATCGCTATCCCGACATTCGCCTTGGCGAGCGAAGGAGCGTCATTTATACCGTCTCCTATCATTGCAACTGTTTTTTTCTCAGACTGAAGCTTTGTTATTATCTTTTCTTTTTCTTCGGGCAGCGTTTTGTAGGAATAATTCTTGATCTTAAGTTCATTAGCCGTTCTCTTAGCTGCATTTTCATTATCTCCAGTGATCATAAATATCTCCAGATTCATATCCTTTAATTTTTGTATTATCTCACCTGCATTTTCTTTTACATTATCTTCAAGCTCAATGACACCTTCCACCTCATTATTAATACTTACAAACAGATTGTTCCTGCTGGTCTGAAATAAAATGTTTGAGAATTTAATGTCATTGTTAAGCATAAAATTTTCATTGCCTATCAGAATATGTTTTTCATTAACATCTGCGCTGATCCCTAATCCGGATTCATTCCTGAAATCCTTTACATTCTTCTCATAAGCAATGTTGTGATCAATGCCGTAATTTACTATAGATTTAGCAATAGGATGATTTGAAAATTTTTCTGCAGAAAGTACATACTTCATCAGCTCATTTTTAGAATATTTATTAATTACATAAATATTCTTTACTGCCATTTCACCGGATGTAAGAGTACCGGTCTTGTCAAAACATACAGTATCTATCTTCATTAAATTTTCTATCGCGTCAACATTATTAAAAAGGATCCCGTTTTCTGCAGCTCTTCCTACACCTATAATTATAGCAATAGGGGATGCAAGACCCAGTGCACAGGGACAGGCGATGATGAGAACTGAAACAGCAAATAATAACGACCTGTCAAATCTTTCGTTTAATATGAAAAACCATGTCAGGAATGTTGCTATGGAAATTAAAATTACAACAGGTACGAAAACCCCGGATATCCTGTCTGCCAGTTTCTGAATCTTCGGTTTCGTATTTGATGCATCTTTTACAAGAGCAATGATCCTGGACAGCATTGTATCAGGTCCGACTTTATCTGCATTGAGCTTTACGAATCCGTTTTTCAAAACAGTTCCGCTCAGAAGTTCATCTCCGGTCTTCTTCTCTACGGGTAAAGATTCACCTGTCATTGCGCTTTCATCCACTACACAGTAACCTTCAATGATCCTGCCGTCAACTGGGATCTTATCACCTGTCTTGACAAGCACTATATCATTAAGCCTGACTTTCTTAAACGGAATAAAAAGCTCGCTTCCGTCTCTTATCACATTGACAACCTTTGCCTGAAGTTCTTTCAGTTTCTTT
>WBZU01001512.1_pt1 | contig 17386 bp, 19 predicted proteins | sample 5204311 | NCBI WGS metagenome assembly WBZU01 (sample SAMN12344359, study PRJNA552823) | activated sludge metagenome | biome: Activated sludge suspended growth; feature: Nitrification reactor; material: Wastewater; isolation source: activated sludge from nitrification reactor of wastewater... | reverse complement strand
AGCACTCCTTTCGAATCAACGACTCTGGAACGTCCTCTGACAAGCCCTCCCGGAGTAACTCGGGCGGCATGTAGCGATACTCCTGCAAGAGGATCGTGCAATTCTTGTCCTGAGCGTGATCACAGAATGGACAGATATGTTTTGAGGTATAGAAGAACGTACTGCCACAGGACTCACATTGATCGCAATGACCTGTGGCGGCCTCAAAGGCATCAGCCCATTCACTCAGACTTGGTCGCTCACCTGGATTATTCAGCCCGGCATTGAAGCATCGTTCAAACAGCGCACGCAGTGGAGCATTGAGCGTGATCTCGCGGGGCAAACCTATTGACAAGGCGTTGCTGCGGTCAGTTGGGTGATCTATCCAAGGGAGTTCACCACGAAGCGCAGCCTCTTCACGCTCGGGCTCCCCTTCAAGAACGACATCTCCCTTGAGTGGGTGGACCAGCGTGAGGATGCGATATGCCATGACAGCAAAACTCCAACTGTCTGTCAGTGTATTGATGCCAGACTCCCCTCGAAGAATCTCGGGCGTACCGTAATCACGAGTGAAGACGCCCTGCTGACCATCACGCGACTGACTCGCAACGTTGTCGGCGTCGATTAACCAGACTTCGGCATACTCAATTGATTGCGATGCGAAGACATTTGCAGGAGAGAGATCGCCGTAGGCCAGTCCACGGCCATGCAGCTCAGCCAGCACCCGCGCCAGTCGCGCAAGCATCTTCAACCGACGCAACAGGCCGCCCGTTTTCACATAGCCGGAGAGGCCGTCATCTGACATCAAGGAGTCAGTCGCCACCTGCATCAGCTCAGTCATTGGGGCCAATCCATCCATCAATTCCATGACGTAGCCGAGCTGCGGCTGCGTGATGAGGGCCAACGGATGAGCGATAGGCAGACCTTCAAGTGGCTGGCGCATAAGTGCGCGGATCTTGTTCGTCCAACTGGCTCGCTTTTCTTCTGTGGTTGCTCGAGCAACTTTGACGAGAACGTTGGGGTAGTTGGTCGTGCAGACGATCCCCTGTCCACCTTCGCCGATACGACCCGTCAACTCATAGGACTGACCATGTTGGTCTAGCACCGTCCTGTTTTTCTTTGGTGCTTCTGCTGTTGTTGAGCTCATTCGGAGGTCCTAAATATGGCCACCAGTGTCTTGTCGTCGCTGTGCAAGGGGGTCGCCCAGTCATTCAATTCAGACTGCAGCCAGCGTCTACCTCTGCGGCGATTCCGAGTGCTTAGGTCTTGATAAAGCGCATCAAAGAAATCGGCGAGTCGGGCTGGTTCGAGATCATCGGCCACGCCATCCGTCATTAGGACAACGCCATCACCTGGCTCGGTGAGTCGGCCCTTTGTGGTGTTCCATTTGTCCTGCACGTGAGTGGACTCGAGTGCCCACGTCTGATTGCCATAGCCTGTGCGGTCTGGCGTGACGCGACGGAACTCGCCAGCACATCTCACCAGCAGAAAACCGTCACCCAATTGCGCCGCATGGAAATCGCCTTGAACTGTCACGCGACCGAACAACAGCGTTGTCGCGGCGTCTCTTGGAGTTGTCGGCTCAATGGCTTCGAGCCATTGCTGATGAATCAATGGCAGCGTTGCAGGTAGATCGAAGCTGCTCGATGCGGCGCGCAAGATCCGTCGGGAAACCTGGCAGGCACTACGTGCCCCCAGATCACTACGTTCTCGAGATCCCAATCCGTCAGCCACGGCCGCAACCCAGCCGCCCCGGCAGCCCGTCAAAGCCATCACGTCCTGGTTAGGCTCGCCCAGGTCTAGGTGTCGGGGGCCGATGACGCTCGCGCCGCAGGCAATAAGCCTCATTGGAAGTCGAGATCCAGTGCGTCGTCATCCGGCGGCGGGACAACAAAGGTGGTTAAGAGGTCTGGATTTTGGCTTGCAGTCCGAGTGGTAACGCTCATGGTCACTGCACGGAAGAAACGCTGGATGTCCCGGGCGTTGTGGGCCTTGAATATGGGCGCTTCTGTGTCGTTTGCAAAATCTCTCAGCATGGTTTCGTCGGCATCTGGACCAATTGCCATTGCAAGTCGGGTTGCTTTCTGCGCCCGCTCGGAATCGCAGAGAGCCTTAAAGGGAGCCTCCCAGTCGTCGGTCGGCTGCCCATCAGACAAAAGAATCAAAACGGGGCGGTAGGCTCGAGAGGGGATGCGATCCTTGTCCTCCAGCAACTGACGGGCGAGGTCAAATGCAGCACCCATCGGCGTCACTCCTTCAGCCTTCAATTCCGCGAACCCGGCGACGCTGTGTGCCGCAACCAACGGTTGGTGCATCTGCGCCTTGCCGCCGAAGGTGATCAAGCCCACTTGGATCTCGGCGCGCAGGCGACTTTCCTTGGCGAAAGTCGAGACCATGTCCTTCATCGCAGCGTTGAGTGCCTCGATCTTGCCGTTCTCCCCCATGCTGCCACTCGCGTCAGCCAAGACGATCACGGGTAGAGGCCGGGGCGTGGCGACAGCAAATTTTTTGAAACTGCTCATTTTCTTTGTCCTTTGATCAGATTGGTTTTTCGTATTCGGGGTTGAGGCTTTGGGTGGCGGAACCGGCGACTGAGTGGAACGCATCGCGAAATCGCCTACGTACCGACTCACGATGTCTTCTTGGTATTTTGCAAACCCCATGTCCCAGCCTCCAATTCATAAAAGTTTTTATCATTAAGCACCATCCGTGCCAGAGATCTTTGACTGGTACTTGAGCAGCCAATTCGTCAAGGTTTGGTAGCTGCCAAGGCCCAACAGCTTCGCCGCCTCGGTCTTGTTTCCGTGACTCTGTTTCATGGCCCTCGCGAGGTAGTGACGAGCCACCTCTGCCATCAGGTCCGGCAGGGAGAACCGCTCACCCAGGGCAGCGTCCAGGATGGCGTCATCTGCGCGACTGGATGTCAGCGCAAGAACTTCAGCGACATCCTCTGCCGCAATTTTTTCTCCGGGCGCCCATATGGAGGCCCTTAAAAGAGCGTTGTGCAACTCCCTTACATTGCCCGGCCATGCATGGCGAAGAAGAAGTTTTCTTGCGCCGACAGTCAATACCTTGTGCCTAAAGCCAGGCTGCGATGTTGCTTCACGATTGACCTGGTCAAGCAAAGCATCGATCAACAGATTGAGGTCTCCTTCGCGATTGCGCAGTGGAGGCAATGCCAAGATGCCAACGGCGATTCGATGGAATACATCCTCTCTGAATCGACCAGCACGAACCTCTTCAGGCAGAACTCGATTGGTGGCGGCAACGATGCGCACATCGACTTTTCGAGGCTTGCTGGCACCTAGACGAGTTACCTCGTGCTCCTGGAGCACACGAAGCAATCGGACTTGCGACGACAGCGGAAGCTCACCGATTTCGTCCAAAAAAAGCGTTCCACCGTCAGCCGCTTCAAAATGACCAACGCGACCGATGTGAGCGCCGGTAAACGCGCCCTTTTCGTGACCGAATAGCTCAGAGTCGATGAGTTCGATCGGTATCGCCCCGCAATTGACCGCGACGAATGGCGCATCTTTTCGCTTGCTTGAGGCATGGATCGCCCGCGCGAAAAGCTCCTTGCCCGTTCCAGACTCCCCCTGAATCAACACCGGCAGATCCCGCAGCGCCAGTCTCTGTGCCATCGCGACTACGCGCTTCATCGCGCTGCAGCGATGAATGATGTTGGCGAACTCTGGTGCAGCTGGGGGCAATCCCTGAACAAGGTGTGCGAGAGCTTCATCAGCCTGCTTGCTCGCAACTGGAAGGAACTCGGCGGCCAGATCGAATGGAACGACGACAGGGCGCACGCCATGCTCACGAGAGGACTCTATGAGGCTGGCCCCGTACTTGGCTTTTGCCAAGAGCACCCAGACGGAGGCCATGGCAGGTGTGCCAGGGCTTACATGAAAAGTCATTTGCAGTTCAGGCGAAGAAGACAGCGTTGCAGACACCGCTTCATTGGCTGCAACGTATATGTCTTCAAAATTGGTGGGGCTGCGCAGGCTTGCGTATCGCACATCTGTAGCGCCCGTAAATTTGCCGCTCAGCCATGCCACGAAGCTCCGTGTTCTCTGCTGCCCGTGATCTGACAGAAGAACCAGGCGGTCATATGCCCCTGTGCCCAGCGCCATCAAGATGGGGCCGAAGTCCGTGCCCAATCCATCCTCCGCGGCGCGTAGGTCTGAGTTACCAAGCCAAGCAAATAGTGTGGGCATTTGGCATAACGAATTATGTGATTACACATGTTTCATTATGTCGCACGACGTATGCAAATGGCAACTCCTTACGGGCGGCATACGGAGGTCTACAGGACTTGCCTCCATACGCGCCCAACTGTCCTCTCGACGCACCTTCCTCGAGCATCTGCGCGCACTCATTAAATATCCCCCTTTCCAATCCTGGGACACTCTCTTCGACTTCATGCTCGATGCCCTCAAACCCGTGCCTCGCAAAACCAATGCCCGCCCAAATACCGGCTAGGACAAATTTGGAATTGCTAGCAGTTGCGCAAGTTACCGTGACCCCATAAACTGCATCATCAGACATGCACGCTGGGGCAAGAAGGCGAGGGACGCAGCCATGACTTTCATGGTCAGGGTCCATGGAAAGGTCATGCCGTCCGGTCAACGCAAATCCCTTACAGCGCGTTAAATGGAGCCGTAGGACGCCAGGTGGACAGAGCCTGGTGGTTTGTAACCCCAATCTCACCAGGAGGAATGCCATGCACAAGTTGTTTACCCTGTTGGTCGCTTTGTTGATGATCGCGACAAATGCCTTTGCCGTGGTCAACGTGAATACTGCCAGCAAGGACGAACTACAGATGCTCACCGGCATTGGGCCGGCCAAGGCCCAGGCAATCATCGACTACCGGACCAAGAATGGGGACTTCAAGACAGTCGATGATCTCACCAAGGTGCCCGGCATTGGACCGGCAGTCCTCGGCAAGATGAAGAGCGACGTGACCCTGACCGGATCGACAACGGCCAAGCCAGCCACTGCAGCAACCCCGGCGGCCAAGACCGAACCCGCCAAGGCCATGCCCCCGGCAGGCGCTTCTGCCCCGGCAAGTGCGCCCACGGCGGCTCCGAAAACTTCGGCAACTCCTGCCACTGGAGCAGCGGCCAAGCCTGTCACTACTCCCGCTGCCGCAGCAGGCGCGCCAGCGCCGGCAACCGTCAAACCGGCTGCGATTCCTGCAGCAACTGCTGCCGCCAAGACCGAGCCAGCGAAACCCGCAGAGAGCAAGGATGCGGCCAAACCGGTGGCCAAGAAAGACGCCACGAGCGATGCCAAGAGCACGGATGCGGCTGCAGCGAAGAAGTAACCCTCCACTGCCTTTCTTGGCAAGATGCAATGCAAACCCCGCCTTGGCGGGGTTTGTCATTACTGCCTTGCGCAGATCAGGGGCTGCCGTTCCGAGCGTGGTCTGTTGCGCTGCCTGCTACACTTCTGTCTGTATCCATAAGCCGAGCCCATGCGCCCCTTGCCATCGCTGCTTCCTTTTCTCTTTGTATTCCTGTGGAGCACCGGCTTCATCGGCGCCAAGTTCGGGCTGCCATACGCCGAGCCGCTGACTTTCCTGCTCGCCCGCTACCTCCTGGTGCTCGTGCTGATGACGCTGTTTGCCCTGGCGACGCGTGCGCCATGGCCTGCCGATGGGCGTCAGCTTGTCCACATCGGCATTTCCGGCCTGCTGGTGCACGCGCTGTACCTGGGCGGGGTGTTCACGGCCATCAAGCATGGTTTGCCGGCGGGGGTAACGGCGCTGGTGGTGGGCATGCAGCCGCTGCTGACCGCTTGTGGTGCCGGTTTTCTGCTCGGTGAACGCGTGTCGCCACGGCAATGGCTGGGACTGGTGCTTGGCTTTGCCGGTGTGGCGTTGGTGGTTGCCAACAAACTCGGCGACCTGCCACTGGCAGCGATGCTGCTACCGGCGTTCGCCGCGTTGCTCGGAATCACGCTCGGTACGCTCTACCAGAAGCGCTTCTGCCCGCATTTCGACCTGCGTACCGGTTCGGTCATTCAATTCCTGCCGACCGCGGTGCTGACGGCACTCGCCGCCTGGACCAGCGAGAGCATGCACATCGAGTGGACGCCGCAGTTTGCCTTTGCCCTGCTGTGGCTGGTGCTGGTGCTCTCGTTTGGTGCGATCAGCCTGCTCAATGTGTTGATTCGCAGCGGCAGTGCAGTCAATGTCGCCAGTCTTTTCTACCTGACTCCCCCCAGCACGGCGGTGATCGCCTGGCTGGTATTCGGCGAAACGCTCGGCGGACTGGCGCTGGCCGGCATGCTGCTGGCGGTCAGCGGGGTCTACCTGGCGCGGGCGCAAAACCGATGAGCGCCGCTGCAAGACCGGTGCTGCGAATTCTTGGCATTGACCCTGGTTTGCGCATCACCGGTTTCGGACTGATCGAGAAAACCGGCAACCATCTGGCCTACCTCTCGAGCGGTTGCATCCGTACAGACATCCGGGATTCGCTGCCTGGCCGTCTGGGAACGATCTACGCCGGCCTGCGGGAACTGCTGGTGCAGCACCGGCCGGATCAAGCTGCGGTCGAGATCGTTTTTGTCAACGTCAATCCACAATCGACGCTGCTGCTCGGCCAGGCGCGTGGCGCGGCGATCACGGCGCTGGTCGCCAGCGGCCTCGAGGTGGCCGAGTACACGGCCTTGCAGGTCAAGCAGGCGGTGGTCGGCAACGGCCACGCCGACAAGCTTCAGGTGCAGCACATGGTGCGCCGCCTGTTATCCTTGTCGGCAGACCCCCGCCCGGACGCGGCCGATGCGCTGGCTTGCGCCATTGCACACGCGCATGGTGGGCAAGGGCTTGGGCCACTGGCCAGCAGTGGTCTGCAGGTACGCAACGGCCGCCTGAGAGTGGCCAGGGAGAAGCAGCGATGATCAGCCGACTAACTGGAACCCTGCTGGAAAAGAATCCGCCGCAGGTGGTGGTCGACGTGCACGGTGTCGGTTATGAACTCGATGTGCCGATGAGCACTTTCTACAATCTGCCGGCGAATGGCGAGCAAATCAGTTTGCTGACCCACTTCGTGGTACGTGAGGACGGACATTTTCTTTACGGATTTGCCAGCGAAGGTGAACGCTTTGCCTTTCGCCAGTTGCTGAAAATTTCGGGCGTCGGCGCGCGCCTGGCGCTGTCGGTACTGTCCGGACTGTCGGTGAACGATCTCGCACAAGTCGTGGCGCGGCAGGAGGTCGGCCGTCTGACCAAGGTGCCTGGTATCGGCACCAAGACCGCCGAACGCCTGTTGCTCGAGCTCAAGGGGAAACTCGCCGATGCGCTGCCGGCAAGCGCCGTGCCTGCCGCTGCCACGCACAATGACATTCTCAATGCGCTGCTGGCTCTGGGTTACAATGACCGTGAAGCAGGGGCTGCAATGAAACAGCTAGCGGCCGACGTCACGACCTCCGACGGCATTCGGCAGGCGCTCAAGCTGCTGTCAAGAATCTGAACCGATCATGAATTCCGGTCACAAACAACTTATCCAGATCGCGCTCGTCGCTTTGCTGCTGGTCGGCTGCATTGCCGTGTTGTTGCCGTTCACCGGGACGCTGCTCTTTGCCATTGTCATCTGCGTCACCACCTTGCCGATCCGCAATCGCCTGCTCACCCTCTGCGGCGGGCGCAGCAATCTGGCGGCGCTGCTGGTGTCGATTCTGTTGTTGTTGTTGCTGGTCGCGCCCGTGGCGCTGCTGTCGGGATCGCTTGCCGACGGCGTCGAGATTGCGATTCGCTACCTCAAGCCATTGATGGAAAAAGGGCTGCCTGCCGACCCACCGGCCTGGCTGGCGAGACTGCCGGTCGTCGGTCGCAATGCCGCTGCCTATTGGCACGAACTGATCGAGAGTCGCGAGGAAATGAATGCCCTGCTGCATCAGTTCGTGGATCCGACGCGCAGGCTGGCCCTGGCCACCGCCGCGCTCCTGGCACAGGGATTGTTGCAACTGGTGCTGGTGATTTTCTTCGTTTTTTTCATCTTTCGTGACGCACATCTCTATGCGGACGCACTGCACACCGGTAGTCGCGCACTTGCCGGTGATCTCGGCGAGCGCATGCTGGCGCTGGCGGAAGGGACGGTCACCGGGGTCATGGTCGGCATCGTCGGGACGGCGGCCGCGCAGGCGCTGGTGGCAATGATCGGCTTCATCATCGCGAGTGTGCCAGGGATCATCATCCTGACCGTGGCCACCTTCTTCTTTTCGATGGTGCCGGTGATCGGGGCCACGCTGATCTGGCTGGGTGCTGCCGTCTGGCTGTACAACGAGGGGCAGACCGGCTGGGCAGTGTTCATGGTCGGCTGGGGAATGTTCGGCATCAGCAGCGTCGATAACTTCATCAAACCGATCCTGATTTCACGGACCGCCAGCCTGCCACTGTTGTTGATCGTCGTCGGAGTCTTTGGCGGCGTGTTGGTCTTCGGCTTCATCGGTCTGTTCCTTGGGCCGACCCTGCTGGCACTCGGGCAGGTGCTGGTTCGCGAGTGGCTGGCGCATGCCAATTCGGAATCATCGCTGTCGAAGGAGATCTCTCAGCGATGATCGAAACCGACGATCTTGGCAGCTCCGCCGTTGACCGGCTGATCTCGGCCGAGGCGAAATCCACCCAGGAAGAAGCGATCGAACGCGCCCTGCGGCCTCGCCGTCTCGGCGATTACGTCGGTCAGGCCAAGATTCGCGAGCAACTGACGATCTTCATCGAAGCGGCCAGGCGGCGCAACGACACGCTCGATCACGTTCTCCTGTTTGGTCCGCCAGGTCTTGGAAAAACCACGCTGGCGCACATCATCGCCACCGAGATGGGCGTCAACCTGCGCTCGACCTCGGGCCCGGTCCTGGAGCGCGCCGGTGATCTGGCCGCCATCCTGACCAATCTCGAACCCCGCGACGTCCTTTTCATCGACGAGATTCACCGCCTCTCGCCAGTCGTCGAAGAAATCCTGTATCCGGCACTGGAGGATTTCCAGATCGACATCATGATCGGCGAGGGTCCGGCAGCACGTTCGGTCAAGCTCGATCTGCCCCCGTTCACGCTGGTCGGTGCAACCACTCGCGCCGGCATGCTGACCAATCCTTTGCGCGATCGCTTCGGGATTGTCTCGCGACTCGAGTTTTACACGCCCGAGGAACTGACACTGATTGTCACGCGCTCGTCGCAACTGCTCAAGGTGCCAGCCGACGCCGGCGGCGCCCTGGAAATCGCGCGCCGTTCGCGTGGCACGCCCCGCATTGCCAACCGGTTGTTGCGGCGCGTCCGCGATTTCGCCGAGGTCCGGGCAAACGGCCAGATCACGCAGGAAGTCGCCGACCGGGCGCTGTTGATGCTCGATGTCGATCATGGCGGGCTTGACGTCATGGATCGCAAGCTGCTGTCTGCGGTAATCGACAAGTTTGCCGGTGGCCCGGTCGGCGTCGACAATCTGGCGGCCGCCATCGGCGAAGCGCGGGATACCATCGAGGACGTTCTTGAACCGTATCTGATCCAGCAAGGTTTTTTGCAGCGCACGCCACGCGGTCGGGTGGCGACAGCGGCGGTCTACCGTCATCTGGGATTGGCGGCGATCCCCGGCGAAGCGCAGGGCGATCTCTGGCAGGCGCCCTGAGAGGGCGCCGCCTGGTCACAAACACTTACATTTACCACCAGAATGCTGCCGTAGAATCGGCGCCGACCATGAAACACCCACACCAACCGAACAATAACGCGTTCACCATCCCCGTTCGCATTTACTACGAAGACACCGACGCCGGGGGCGTGGTTTATTACGCCAATTATCTGAAGTTTTTCGAACGCTGTCGTAGCGAATGGCTACGTGCGATCGGTCATCAGCAGGCTGAGCTGCTGCGCGATCCGGGAATTGCCTTCGTCGTTCGCGGCGTCAGCATCGATTACCTGAAGCCGGCACGACTGGACGATCAACTGCTCGTCAGCCTCGAAGTGGAGAAGATCAGCCGCGCGCAGATCTTCTTTCGCCAGCATATCCGGCGTGCCGATGCGTCCGGCGAAGGGCGATGGCAGGAACTGGTCAGCGGCACCATCCACATCGTTTGTGTCAACTCGGCGCAGATGAAAGCGACGCCGATTCCCGCAACTCTGCGTACCAAACTGGAAGCACTGCAATGAATGTCTCGCAAGACCTTTCGATTCTGCACCTGATCCTCAATGCCAGTGCCGTGGTCCAGGCGGTCATGCTGTTGCTGGCCGGTGTCTCGTTCATGTCCTGGTATTACATCTTTCGCAAATGGTTCACCGTCAAGGATGCGCGCGCGCAGACCGAGCAGTTCGAGCGCGACTTCTGGAGTGGTGGCGACTTGAACAGTCTCTACCAGAGCGCGATCAACGATCGCCACAGCACCGGCAGCATGGAGCGCATCTTCGAGGCGGGCTTCCGCGAATTCACCAAGCTGCGCAGCCAGAAGAACCTCGACCCGAAAGACGTCATCGACGGTTCGCGTCGTGCCATGCGCGCCACCTATCAGCGTGAGATGGACAGCATCGACTCGCACCTTGCCTTTCTGGCATCGGTTGGTTCGGTGAGCCCGTATGTCGGCCTGTTCGGCACCGTCTGGGGAATCATGCACTCCTTCCGTGGTCTCTCGAACGTTGGCCAGGCGACGCTCGCCGCGGTTGCCCCCGGCATCGCCGAAGCCTTGGTCGCCACCGCCATCGGCCTGTTCGCGGCAATCCCGGCGGTGGTCGCCTACAACCGTTTTGCGCACGAGATCGATCGGCTCTCGTCGCGCTTCGAGTCCTTCATGGAGGAGTTCTCGAACATCCTGCAACGGCAGATGAGGTAAGGCCATGCGTCCGCGCCGTCTGAAAAACGAAATCAACGTCGTTCCCTATATCGATGTCATGCTCGTGCTGCTGGTCATCTTCATGGTGACGGCGCCGATGATGACCACCGGCACGATCGATGTGCCTTCGGTGGGCAAGGCAGCGCAGACGCCTGGAGAAGCCCTGCGGGTAGACGTCGCCACTGACGGCAAGCTGACTCTGGTCCTCCCCGGGAAGACCGAGGGCAGGCGTGTGAATCTCGGTGATCTGGGAGAAGCGGTCGTGGCGGCGCAGAAGACCCCCGAACAAGCGGTGCTCGTGGCCGGCGACAAGAAGGTCAACTATCAAGCAGTGATGGATGTGATGGCCGCGCTGCAAAAGGCGCAGGTCAAACGCATCGGCCTTCTCGTCGAGCAAAGCGGCCGGTGAGTTCCTGATCCGTGGAAGCTGTCGAACCCATCATCCGGCCGCCGCAGGACGATCCGGCCAAATGGCCGTCGCTGGCCCTCTCCGCGACTGTCCATTTGCTGCTGATCGGCGCGCTGTTTCTGGGCGTGCAGTGGAAGAGTCAGCCGCCTGCTGCAGTCGAAGTCGAAGTCTGGCGTGCTGCACCGGCTCCAACCGTAGCCAGCCAGCCCGAGCCGAGGGTGGAGCCCAAGCCCGCACCCAAGTCCGAACCTAAACCCGAACCTAAGCCCGAACCTAAACCCGAACCTAAGCCCGAACCTAAGCCCGAACCTAAGCCCGAACCTAAGCCCGAACCTAAGCCCGAACCTAAGCCCGAACCTAAGCCGGTTGCCAAAGCAGTGGTGAAACCGGAGACCAAACCAGAACCCAAACCCGTTGCCAAGGCAGTTGCAAAACCGGAACCGAAACCCGAGGTCAAGCCCCCCGTCAAACCGGAAATCCCCCTGAAAGAGGAGAACAAGCCCAAGGAGCCACCAAAGGAAGCCAAGGTCAAGGAAACGCTCAAGGAACCCAAGCCGACGGAAGCGCCCAAAGAACCCAAAGCGAAGGCAACGCCGCGGAAGGAAGAACCCAGGGTGAAGGAACCGTCCCGAAAGGAAGAACCGCCCCCTCCCCCGAAAAAGGAAGAACCCAAGCCAAAGGAGCCGCCCAGGAAGGAAGAGCCAAAACCGAAAGAAACAAAGCCGGAGCCGGAGCGCCGCCCAAGTTTCGACGATGAACTGAAGCGAGAACAGAAACAGTTGCAGCAGCAGAGGGCGGCTGAAGATCGACGCGCGCGCGCTGCCGAGGCCGACGCCGAGGCGCGCCAGCTGAAACAACAACAGGCCGAGCAGGCATCCGTTGCGAGCGCAAGCAAACGGGATGTGGAAGCCTATAAGCAGAAAATAAGCCTTAAAATTCGCAATAACACTTCGTTGCCGCCCAGCATCCAGGGTAATCCGCAAGCCGAGTTTGAGGTGACACAGCTTCCGACGGGGGATGTGCTCAACGTCAAGCTGCTCCGTTCGAGCGGCAACACGGCGCTCGATGCAGCGGTCGAACGTGCGATCCGGAAATCCTCGCCGTTGCCGAAACCCGCGCCCGAGATCTTCGAGCGTGTTCGTGTCATGATCATTCACTATCGGCCGCAAGAGAACTAGGCAAGCCACTCGACAAGATCACGTTTGGTTACAAATCAAGAACCTTCAGAGGCGATATAATCGCGCATTCTGTATTGGACTGTCCCATGTCTGGAATCGGACTCAAACTGCACCGGATTATTGGCCTGCTTGCCGTCATCGTGCTGGCCTGTCTACAGGCGTCAGCATACGCCCAATTGACCATCGAGATCACCGGTGCCGGGGCCAATCGAATTCCGGTGGCGATCGCCGATTTTGGCGGCGAGGCGAGCGCCTCGCGGGTGGTGACTTCGGTGGTGCGTGGCGACCTTGAACGGAGCGGCGTGTTCAAGATGATTGACACCGGCGGGGTGGCCATGACCGAGACGTCCAACCCGGCCTACCCGGAATGGAAAAGCCGTGGTGCCGACGCATTGGCGGCCGGCAGTATCGGCAGCAGTGACGACGGCCGGCAGGAAGCACGTTTCCGTCTTTACGACGTCAACAAGCAGGCCGTTCTTGGCGGCTCCGCTTTTGTGACCTCAAAGGCCATGCTGCGCGCTGCCGGTCATCGCATCGCCGACATGATCTACGAAAAACTGACCGGCGAGCCTGGCGTTTTCTCCACTCGTGTCGCTTATGTGCTCAGGGTCAGCGCCGTGCGCTACGAGCTGCATATCGCCGATGCAGATGGCCAGAATGCGCAAGTGGCGCTGATCTCCAAGGAACCGATCATCTCGCCTTCCTGGTCGCCAGACGGGGGCCGTCTGGCCTATGTGTCCTTCGAAAACAAAAAACCGGTGGTCTATGTTCACTCGTTGGCCTCGGGGAAGCGGGTCGTCGTTGCCAATTTCAAGGGTTCCAACTCGGCGCCGGCGTGGTCGCCTGATGGCCGCAAGCTGGCGGTGGTACTGAGCAAGGACGGCGGTTCGCAGATCTTCACCGTCAACGCTGATGGCTCTGGTGCGCAGCGTCTGACGAACAGCAATGCGATCGATACCGAGCCCAATTTCTCGCCTGACGGGCAATTCGTCTATTTCACCTCGGATCGTGGCGGTAGCCCGCAGATTTATCGGGTCGGCGTCGGCGGTGGCGAAGCCCAGAGAGTGAGCTTTGAAGGAAGTTACAATGTCACTCCGCGTCTTTCCCCTGACGGCAAGTCGATGGCGTTCATCAGTCGGCGTGACGGAGGGTTCCGTCTTTCGGTGATGGACCTTGCCAGTCGGCAGGTGCAGGTTCTGACCGACTCGCACAAGGATGAATCACCGACTTTTTCCCCGAACGGCCGGATGATCCTGATTGCCACCGAGATGGGCGGTCGCGGGGTACTCTCGGCAGTTTCGATCGATGGCCGTATCAAGCAACGTCTTTCCATTACGGCGGGTGATGTTCGCGAACCGGCGTGGGGTCCCTTCAACAAATGAATCATGATTTTCACTTTAGCCTCTTGCGCAGGAGTAACCCCATGAAACCACTCTTCATCCCGGCCGTCTTGAGCCTTCTGATTGCCGCCTGCAGTTCGACTCCAGAGAATGGTCAGCAGGCCACCGGGGCGCCTGTCGAAACACGCGGAGGCGGACCAGGAGTGGCAACGGTGACGACCGACGGTGTCAATGGCCGTGGCTTGCCAGCGGTCCTCACCGATCCGAAGAGCATTCTGTCGAAGCGCAGCGTGTACTTTGACTACGACAGCTACGAAGTCAAGGCCGAGTACAAGGATCTGGTGACCGCACACGCCAAGTTTCTGACCGAAAACCGCCAGTTCAAGATGCTGATCCAGGGAAATACCGACGAGCGAGGCAGTCGCGAGTACAACCTGGCGCTGGGTCAGAAACGCGCCGACGCGATCCGGAAGATGATGGCCTTGCTCGGTGCCCGTGAGGAGCAGCTCGAATCGGTCAGCCTAGGGGAAGAGAAGCCGAAGAACGAGGGTCACCACGAGAGCGCCTGGGCCGAGAACCGGCGCGGCGACATGCTCTACAACGGCGAGTTCTAACATGTCGGGAATGTCGATGCGGCGATGCTCCGGTCGAACCCACGTTCTCATCCTGACCCTGTTGCTCGGCGCGCCATGCCTATTCGGCGCGCGCCATGTGCATGCCGGGCTCTTCGATGACGAGGAAGCACGTCGTCAAATCAGGGACATCTCGATCAAGACCAACGAGCGTCTCGATACTTTCGCCAAGGGACAGATCGAGCTGGCCAATCAGATTCAGGCGCTGCGCGAAGAGAACTCGCGTCTGCGTGGCCAGGTCGAAACGCTGACCTATGAACTCGATTCGGCGAGGAAGCGGCAACAGGACTTCTACGTCGACCTCGACGGTCGCCTGCGCAAGCTCGAACCGCAGGCCGCGCAAAGCGCCGAGGCAAGGACCGCGGACGATGGCAAGCCGTCGGTTGACCCCCCCAGAAAAGCAGTCAGCGATCCGGCCGCCGAGACGCGCGAATACGAGGCGGCCCTCAACCTGTTTCGGGCCAACAAGCTCAAGGAAGCAGCCGCCGCTTTCGAATCTTTTGCCAAGGCACATCCGGACAGTACGCTGACTCCCAGCGCCCAGTACTGGCTTGGCAATACCCATTACTCGCTGCGTGACTGTAAGAAAGCGATCGATGCACACCGGCTAGTGGCCAGCAAATGGCCTGCTCATCCCAAGGCACCGGATGCGCTGCTGAACATGGCGACCTGCCAGCAGGAACTTGCCGACGCCAAGGCGGCAAAGATGACGCTTGACACGCTGCTTGCCAAATATCCCGACAGCACTGCTGCAACTACCGCCAGGCAACGCCTGAAGAAGTAGGCTGGTGAAGGCCCCTGCTCGACCGTTTGCGCTGAAGGTCAGCGAAATCTTCCTGTCCCTGCAAGGTGAAAGTTCGCGTGTCGGGTTGCCATCGGTTTTTATCCGCCTGACCGGTTGCCCGTTACGTTGTGTCTGGTGCGATACGACCTACGCCTTCAGCGGTGGCCAGGCCATGTCCCTGCCGGAAATTCTCGCCGAGGTGTCGCAGCACGCGGTACCTCACGTTTGCGTGACCGGCGGTGAGCCGCTCGCACAGCCAGCGTGTCTGCCGCTGTTGAGCGAGTTGAGCGACGCCGGCCATGCGGTGTCGCTGGAAACGTCCGGTGCGCTCGACATCGGCGGTGTCGATCGACGGGTTTCACGAATCGTTGATCTGAAGGCACCGGGTTCCGGGGAATTCCACCGCAATCGCTGGCAGAACCTGGCACTGCTGACCGCCAACGACGAACTCAAGCTGGTTCTCAAGGACCGTGTCGATTACGAGTGGGCACGCCAGTTGATCGTCGACCGCCAACTTGCTGCGCTCTGTCCGGTACTCCTTTCCCCTGTCGAAGGGGAACTCCCGGCGGCGACGCTGGCGGACTGGATACTCACCGATCGGCTACCGGTGCGCTTTCAGTTACAACTCCACAAAGTGCTTTGGGGTAAGATGCGGGGCAGATAACTTGAGAGAGACCCGTGCCGTGAGCGAAGAACGCCGCCAGTATTCCCGAATCTCTTTTGCATCACCCGCGCAACTGCTGCTGGGCAAGCGAACGTTCGAGGTGCAGGTGCTGGACCTTTCCTTGAAGGGTGCGCTGCTGCATCTGCCGGATGCAGCCGATCTGACGATGGGAGAGGCTGCCGACCTGGACCTGCCTCTCGATCAAATGGGCAGCCGGATTCGCATGCAGACCACCGTCGCTCATCTCGAAGGCAGGCAGGTCGGCCTGGAGTGCCAGATCATCGACATCGACAGCGTCACTCACCTGCGTCGCCTGGTCGAACTCAACCTTGGCGATGCCGACCTGCTGCAGCGGGAGCTGGCGGTGCTGCTTGCCGGGTAGACCCGCGTCGTGTTCGCCAGGCCATGAACATACCCCTTCCAGTTTCCGGCAAGCGGGCGGTCGTTCTCCTCTCTGGCGGACTCGATTCGGCGACCACGCTGGCGATTGCCCGCGCGAGCGATTTCGCGTGCTACTGCCTGTCGGTTGACTATGGTCAGCGTCATCGTGCCGAGCTGCGGGCGGCAGCGGCGGTTGCCGGCGCACTCGGCGCTCGTGAGCATCGGGTATTGCGCCTTCGGCTGGAAGATTTTGGGGGGTCGGCGCTGACCGACACCAGCATCGCTGTTCCCGTCGCTGGCCTGCAGCCGGGAATTCCCGTCACTTACGTACCAGCACGCAACACCGTCATGCTTTCGCTCGCCCTGGCCTGGGCCGAGGTGCTGGGTAGCCGCGATATTTTCATCGGTGTCAACGCAGTCGACTACTCGGGTTACCCGGATTGCCGGCCGGAGTACATTGCAGCCTTCGAAAGCATGGCCAATCTCGCCACCAAAGCTGCCGTCGAAGGTGCGACGCTGCGCATGCACGCGCCGCTGCTGAATTTGGGCAAGGCTGAGATCATTGCTCGGGGCAACGAGCTGGGTGTCGACTATGGACTGACGGTTTCATGTTATCAGGCTGACCAGGAGGGGCGCGCCTGCGGGGGGTGTGATTCATGCCGATTGCGACGAGCTGGTTTTGCTGCAGCCGGTGTTGACGACCCTACTACCTATGTTGTTTCATGACCGCCGCCGATGCAATCATTCGCCGGCATTGACCGTCGCCTCGCTGACGCATCGCCTGCGCGCAACCAGCACCTTGTCCACCCGATTTCGGTCCATATCGACGACTTCGAAATGCCATTCGGCCCATTCGAAGTGATCCGCTGCCACCGGAATGCGGCCGAGGACATACATGATGAAGCCGCCCAGCGTGTTGAAGGCGTTCTCCTCTTCGCCTGGCAGCTCGGCATTGATCTGGAGAATCGTTTTCAGGCGCTCGACGGTGACGCTGCCGTCAGCCAGCCATGAACCGTCGGTGCGGGTGACGATCTCCTGTTCTTCGGCGGTATCCCAACTCGGAAGATCGCCGACGATCGAAGTCAGTACGTCGCTGAGGGTGACCAAACCCTGCAAGTCGCCGTATTCGTCGATCATCAGCGCACACTGCTGGCGCGCGCGGCGGAAGGTTTCAAGCAGTTGGGTGGTGGTGACGCTGGCAGGCACA
>WBZU01001511.1_pt1 | contig 17386 bp, 17 predicted proteins | sample 5204311 | NCBI WGS metagenome assembly WBZU01 (sample SAMN12344359, study PRJNA552823) | activated sludge metagenome | biome: Activated sludge suspended growth; feature: Nitrification reactor; material: Wastewater; isolation source: activated sludge from nitrification reactor of wastewater... | reverse complement strand
AGCATCAGCCGAACACCCATGCGCCCAGGATAGGGGGGTCAGGTTCCGCTGGCCCGGGAACGGTTGGCGGTGGCGGCGGCGCGGGCCAGCTCCTCCAACAGCGGCGGCACGTCGTCAGGGCGAAGGACGCACTCCACCAACACCATTCGGTCACGGTGCGCCGCGGCATCGGCCAGCGCGTCGTTGAGTTCTCCGCATGTGCGCACGGTCCGGGTCAGCGCGTCGGTGACGCCCAGGGCCGCGGGCAGTTCCGTCCAGCGCCAGCCGACGATGTCGTTGTAATAGGCGTCGCGCCCGTGGATCGCGCGCTCGACGGTGTAGCCGCCGTTGTTGACGACGACGATCACCGGAGCGATGCATTCGCGGGCCATCACCCCGATCTCCTGCACTGTCAGTTGCGCGGCGCCGTCACCGATGGCCAGCACCACGCGCCGGCCAGGGTTGGCCAGCGCCGCCCCCAAGGCAGCGGGCAGGGTGTAGCCGATCGAAGCCCATAGCGGCTGGCCGATGAAGGTGACTCCGTGCGGCAACCTGTGGTCGGCCATCCCGTAGAAGCAGGTGCCCTGATCGGCGACGACGACGTTGCCCGGCGTCAGCGCTTCAGAAAGCTTGTCCCACAGGTACTTCTGGCTCAGTTCCGCCTCAGCCGGCGGCTCTGGGCCTTGCTCTCCCCCGTCGGTGACTGTCACCGGCGGTGAAGAGATGCCGCGTTCGCGCAGGATGCCGGCCATCGCACCGAGTGCGGCGTCGATGTCGATCGGGGCGAACATCTCCCCGGCGACCGTCGACTGCACCGAGCCGATGTCGATGGTCCGGGCCGGATCGAGCCGCTGGCTGAAGAACCCGCTGACCAAGTCGGTGAACTGGACACCGGCGGTCACCAGAACAGCCGCCTGCTCGACGGCCCGGCGCACGGCCTCGGTGCTTCCCGCGCCCGCGTAGATGCCGAGGAAATTCGGCGAGCTCTCGTCGAGCAGACTCTTGCCCCACATCAGGGTGGCGTAGGGAACGGTGTCGGCGCTCAGCAGTTCCTCGAGGCGCCCCACGGCGTTCAGTCGGTGCACGAGAAGATCGGCGAGAACCGTGACCTGGTGATCGGCGATCAGCGTGCGCGCAGCCTCGGTGAACAGCGCCAAAGCCCGCGGGCTGGTGCCCCCGGAATACCGTGCCAGCGGCGCGGACGGTGGTTCGACCGGGAATCGGGCGACGTCAGTGGCCAGCAGCAGGTATCCCGGCCGCTTGCGCTCCCGCACCTCGGAAAGCACCCGGTCGATCTCCCTGGTTGCGGTGGCCGGTTCGAGATCGGCTTGGGCGCAGGTGATTTCGCGCGTCATTCGAAGGAAATGCTGGAAGTCCCCATCTCCCAACGAATGGTGGACCACTCGTCGCGCCGCCTGAGCGTCCTTGGACGGCGCGCCGACTATGTGCACCACCGGCACGTGTTCGGCGTAGCTGCCGGCGATGGCGTTGGCGGCGGACAACTCCCCGACGCCGAAAGTGGTCAGCAGAGCGGCGATTCCGCGCAGCCGGCCGTAGCCGTCGGCGGCATAGCCAGCGTTGAGTTCATTGGCGCCACCGACCCAGCGGACGCTCGGGTGAGCGATGACGTGGTCGAGAAACTCAAGGTTGAAATCGCCCGGCACCCCGAATAAGTGGGTGGTACCGAGCTCGGCGAGCCGGTCGAGAAGGTAGTCCCCGACGGTGTAGTCCCGATCCTGCATGGCGCAAAGGTACCGCCGCAGCCGCCCGGCACGGCCGCGTCAAGAGCTCTGAACGCGCTACTTCTTGATTTGCGGCGTCGCCTCGGGTGACTGCACGTCACAGCTGACCCTGGCGATCTTCGACGTCGAGTCGCACTGCAGGGCGTTCTCGACCGTGCCCTGCATGGCCGTCGTCCGCATGTCACCCTGGACTCCAGTGGTGTTGATCTTCTCGTCGGGCGAACCCACGAGTTTCATCGCCGGTGCCGACTGGACACCGACCTTCACGTTAGGCGTGGAACCGTGGCCGCTGCCGGCATTGGCCACCGCGCCACCCAGGAAGGCGCTGACACCAAGTGCGGCGGTGAGTCCGGCGATGCCGGCGGTGCGACGGGCCGGAAAAGCGTTGTTGCTCATGGTCAAAGCGTGACCCACGTAGCTGCCCAGTGGCTGTGACGGGAATGGAGTTTTGCTCCGGCATTCCTGCGAGTCCGCTGGAGGGTTGCCGCGTTTTTGCTGCCTCCTCGGCTACCCCGCTGTCCGGAAAAAGGGTTCCACCGTGCCGCTGAGCTTGATCACCATGGGATGTCCACGCCGGTCCTTGGCAGTGGGAACTTCAACGCGCACCCAGCCCTCGGCCACGTCGTATTCGTGAACGTTGGTCTTCTCGACGCCGTTGAACAGAATCCCCACGCCGCGCAGGAGCACCTCCTCGTTGAAGAAGGGGCTGTCCGGATCAACGGAGAGGTGATTGGGGGGGACGTCGGTGGCTTGATCCTCGGGCATGGTTGCTTTCGCTCAGTTCTCGGTCGTCAGGATTGGCTCCCAAGAAGTTACGCGACGGCCCGGCCACGGGTCACTGGAGCGTCACTTCTCGCGTGCCGTACCTGCACCGCCCCGGGTCTACGCTGAAGGTCCCAGCGAAGGAGCGGCCGATGCGAACCAGAGCGGCCATCAGCGGGATCCCGCGGGTGGATCTGCAGAGCCGCGGACCGTGGCGCCGGCGGCTGTGGTGGTTGGCCGGCGGCGGCCCGCTGTTCATCAGTAAGCCGGTTCTGGAACTGTGGCGGAGGTACGCCGCCCCGGTGGAGGCCCGGGTGGTCGAGGCGAGCGGTGGCCGATTGAAGCTCAACCCGGCCGTGCCGATCGTCGTGTTGACGACGACGGGGGCCAAGACCGGACAGCGTCGCGACGTCCCGCTGGCCTACTTCACCGACGGCGACGACGTCGTCCTCATCGCGTCAAACTATGGCACCGGCCGGTACCCGGGCTGGTACCACAACCTGCGCGCGCACCCCGAATGCGAATTGCGAATCGGGCCCCGGGGCGGCGCTTTCACCGCGACGGAGGCCCGCGGCGCCGACCGGGACCGGCTTTACCACCTCGCGGCGGACCGGCTCAACCATGTGTTCGCCCTGCACGACAAACGAAGCGGTGCCGGTTGGACCATCCCGGTGATGCGGCTGACGCCCGCGGCAGGCTTCGGCTGAGAGGCCAATCTCCTGAGGAGAGACGGTGCTCACGGTGCCGCCGCCAGCCGGGCGTAGAAAGTGCAAAAGTCCGCAGCGCCTCCAGCCGCGCCTCCCAGTCGTACAAGGGCGATTAGCCTCCGCCAGACGGGGTGTGGCTGTTAAGGTCCGATCTCCAAACCAACAGTCGCGATGGGGATGGACACGAGCACGACGCGAATCATCTGTGCCGCTGGACCTGGCGGCGTTGCCGCGCTATTACCACCAGCCACAGCTACTGCAGCGCCGCCCGGTTCCGACCCGTTCGTCCTGAACATGACCGCCGCGTACTGGCCCGGTGGCAAGGGGGCAGGGCCTTGACGACGGCGATCTATGTACTACTGCTGGTCATCGGGATCGCCGCGGTGCTGGCCTCGGTCTTTGTCCCGTTCATCCTTCTCTTCCGCCGCCGCTACCACGCTGCGTTGGCCCAGCTGGCCGCCGACATCGAGGACGAGACGGTCGTCCGACCGCTGGAGAAGGGTGTGTACAGGGGCGCGACGGCACCGGGCTATCCGGGTGTGCGGAACAACGGGCGAATCGCCTTGACCCATCGTCGGCTCGTATTTATCACCGTCACCGGCACAACGATCGACGTTCCGCTCAACACGATCACCGGTCTGGGCGAATCCAAGGTGTTCAAGGGGGCGGTTACGGCTGGCTGCACGCATCTGCTCGTCCGTACGGACGGCGGCGAGATCGGCTTCTACGTCTCCGACGACGCCGCCTGGCTCAGCGCGCTGGGAGATGCGACCGGTTTGACCCCAGATCGGTCCTAGTGTCTAGGGATACAGCGCGCTCTACGTGGTTCAGCGCGCTGTTGGCAGCCCTAGTAACGCCCCGCCCTTGGACGGGTGGTTGCGGGCCGTGGCGTTGACGGCTGTACGGCGTGTCGCCTCAAAACCCCTGATGAAATGGGAATTCCCTGGTGGAGCTAAGGGGACTCGAACCCCTGACCCCCACACTGCTAGGAACGAGCACAACCCCTGAACAGGCAGGATACGGCTAAAATCCGGCCGTAGTGGGTGTGCTTGGAGGCGTAGCTGTCGTCAGGGTTGTCGTCAAGATCGTCGTCAAATACGCCCGGTTCAGCGATGGATCGACCGCTCGGAATACGGTGCGGCGCTACCTTGAAATTCCTGCCATGGATTTCAAGGTTGATGCCCTAACCTTGAAATTACAACGAAATTACAACACGGGATTTCGAGGGCGGATGGATCGCGGCATTGGACGTTCAAAACCTCACAGGGAGCCCGATAGGGCACCTAGTCCCGATCTCGGGCTATGACCCGCGGGTCGGCGAGGACTACGAGTGCCTCGCCTACGTTCCGGACCCGCTTCCGGCCAGTCTTGCTCTGGAAAGCGAAACGTACGCAACCGTCATCGACGCCGCCTCGGCGATGGCGCGGGCCGACCAGGCAGCCTCCTTGCTTCCCAACCCTGGGCTACTTGCGCGCCCGGCCACGAGGAGGGAAGCGGTCAGCACCTCAGCGCTCGAAGGCACCTATGCGGCACTGTCCGACGTATTCGAAGCAGACTTTCTCGACGCCGACCAACTGTCGAGTTCCGTCAGCGAGGTCCGTAACTACGTCACCGCCGCCGAGCGCGCCTATGAACTGATCGCCCAGGGGCAGCCGATCTCGATCAGGATGCTTGAAGACCTGCAGCGCGAACTCCTGCGCGGCACCGCCAGCGATGGCACCCACGCCGGCAGCGTCAGAACCACCCAGGTGTTCATCGGTGTCGGAAATCGGCGCGTCAGCTCTGCCCGATTCATGCCCCCACCCGCCGATCATCGGTTGCTCGACGGACTGCGATCGTGGGAGCACTGGATTCGCCAGCCGAGCACAATCCCAACGATCGTCCGGGTGGCGGCGGCGCATTACCAATTCGAGGCGCTGCACCCCTTCCACGACGGCAACGGACGCCTGGGCCGGCTGGTCATGGCACTCCAGTTGATGACCGCAGGAGACTTGCGCTACCCGGTGCTCAATATCTCGCCCTGGCTGGAACAACACCGCACCGAATACCAAGACGGCCTCTTGCGCGTCTCCCGGACCGGCCAATGGGACGAATGGGTGTCCTTCATATCCGCCGCCATCCACGCCGAAGCCCTGGAGGTCATCGCACGCGTCGACAAACTGATCGCACTCCGGGAGGGTTTCCAGCAGACCCTCCGCGGATCCAAAGGCGTATCCCTGCGGATTGCCGACGACTTGATCGGCTATCCCATGATCACCCCAACCCTGGCCGCATCGCTCTACCAGGTCTCTTACCAGGCGGCGAACACTGCCATCGGCAAACTAGTCGACAAAGGCATCATCCGCCAACGAACATCAGGCCGCTACGATCGAATCTTCCAGTGCGACAGCGTGTTAGCCGCGCTAGAGTACAACGCCTAGCGGCAGCTATCCTTTCGACATAGCTCGCCACGTAAACATCTGGTGGACTCACCTTTTCGTCAAACTGTCGTCTGAACCTCATGCTGCGGGGTATTCGCCGTGATCGAGCTTTTCAGCGATTCGGACCGGCTCCTAGCCGTCGATCGCAGGAATCCAGTTCATCGTCGATAATGCGTTGGGCGTACCCGCATGGCCCAATCAATCAATTAGCAGGACATGAATCAGTCGATTGCAGGGCACAGAATTCGGTCAGTCGGCATTGATCTCAGGCCCCGGTGCGGCGCCGCGATCCAGCCTTTCGGCGATCCAGACCTTGATGAGCGACTGACGGGTCACGCCCAGTCGGGTCGCCTCGCGGTCGAGCGCGGCGATCATCCAGGCCGGGAAGTCGACGTTTACTCGTCGAGGTTCCTCGCCGGGGCGCCGCGCCCGGGTCGTATCCAACATGGCAGCCATATCCTCGCCGGCGTCGAACCGCTCGTCGAACTCTTTAGCCTTCATAGGCAGCGACATCACTCTCCCTAAATGGTCGTAGGGAAGATGATCCGGACAATTTAAGCTGGGAACCCAGGGTATAGAAAATATACCAAACCCACTCAGAGCATCCGATGTCGCGCCACACTCCAGTGTGAGGACGCTCATAGGGCCCGCCAGTGGCGCAATCGTCGTCAAACTGTCGTCAACCCGATCAACCGGTGCCCGCCCAGCAAAAAACCCGAGGCCCATGGCCTCGGGTTTTTCTCAGTGGAGCTAAGGGGACTCGAACCCCTGACCCCCACACTGCCAGTGTGGTGCGCTACCAGCTGCGCCATAGCCCCAAGTGCGCAGTTGAAACTACACCACGGCGGCACGGGCCTTCAAACCATCATGGCGACGACGACCCGCGCGGGACGGCTGCTGATCCCCACACGGCAACCTCCCCGGCCTAGATCAGGTCAATGTTGTTGCAGCCCAATGAATTTACTGACGATCGTTAGCTATCTCCTGGTCCGCAAGGTGCCGCACGTCATCCGATCGGCGGACATCCCACCTGGCCATTCGCACGGCCCAAAAACCACCCTCTAGCAGGACAGACAGCACCCAGCACAGGTGCGAGATTGGTCTTGCACGATACGAACTGTCCTGAGGAGGACACCATGGAGATCGCCGCCAACGCCGAGCGCAAGCCGGCTCTGCGTACCCACACCATCCGCGACCTGACCGCTGAGGACCTGCGCCTCGCCGTCGGCGGGCACTCCGGCAGCGCCGGCAGTGGCAGCGGCCACGTAGGCACGCAGAGCGGCAGCTACGGCAGCGGCAGCCAGGCGCCGTCGGCATAAGCAGCCCGTCCGGCCCCGGTGAGGTCACCCGGGGCCGGATAGGTAACAGACCATGGCGCGTCGAACGGGTCGGGCTGACGGCGCTGCTCGACGACACCGCCGACCACCCGTACAGCTTCAGCCATCTTCATGCCATCCGGCTGCCGCGCTCGGCCGCGCGCACCCACGAACTCGTTGTGCACAGCTTCCTGGACCGCCACTACGCGAGCCAAACCGCCCGCGCCGCGAAAACCTAGTCGCGGGTCTCCGGAGCCAGCAGCCAGCCGAGCGCGGCCACCAGCAGGATGGCGCCGCTGACGCCGAACGCCCAACCGTAGGAAAGCTTCTGGGCCAGCACGCCCACGCCGAACGATCCGACGATGGATCCGAAGTCGGACATCATCTGGAAGGCCGCCACGGCGGTGCCGCCCCGGGCCTTGCCGATGATGTCGGCGACGGCCGCCTGCTGCGGGGAGGCGTAGATGCCCGACGCCGCCCCGGCGATGACGGCCTCGACGAAGAACAGCGGCAGCGAGGAGGCCAGCCCCAGCCCCAGAGTGGTGACCGCCGACAACACCAGCCCCGCGATCAACAGCGGTTTGCGCCCGATCCGATCGGAGAGCCGGCCGCTGTACATCACCACCGCCACGTTGCCGACAGCGAATGCGGCCAGGGCCAGCCCGGCGACGTGGCGGGGCTGGCGGTCGAGCACCTCCTCGACGAACAGCGGGACCAGCGCGAATCGCAGGCCGAACAAAGACCACCCGGTCGCGAAATTGGACAGCAGCGCCGAGCGATATGCCCTGTGCCGCAACGCCACCCCGAACGTCACCGCGAGTTCGTCCGGTTCGGCGAGGGCAGCCAGTTCGGACTTGCTCAGCCCGACCATCACCACCGTGGCTGCCACGATCAACAGGGCGCCATACATGAAGAACGGGGCACGAAGGCCGAGTCCGGCGGTCAGGTTGCCCAGCACCGGGCCGGCCACCGAGCCCACCAGGAACGCCCCGGCGAACAGACCCGAGACCCGGCCGCGCGCGTCGGGCGGGCTGATCCGGATCATCAGGCCCAGCGACGAGACGAAGAACATCGTCGAGCCGATCCCGCCCAGCCCCCGGAACAGCAGCAGCTGCCAGTAGTTGTGCGCGACGCCGCACGCCACCGTCGTCACCGCAACGATCAGCAGCCCGCTGATGTAGATCCGCCGCTCCCCGAGCCGCTGCACCAGCATGCCGGTCGGCGGAGCGGCCAGCAGTCGCATGACCGCGAAGGCGGTGATGATGAACGTCGCGGCACTGATGCTCACCCCGAAGTGCCGGGCCAGATCCGGCAACACCGGCGCCACCAAGCCATAGCCCAGCGCCACGATCGCATTGGCCCCGATCAGATACCAGACCTCGCGGGGCAGCTGCAGCTCCGCCTCCGAGGGGCTGTCGGTCACCGAGCTCACCCGACGACTGTAATAGGACGGGCCCTAACGCTGTTCTGACCCTGTTTCCCGCAGGTCATGGAACTGCAGAAGCCGGCTGTTCCGTGAGCTGGGGTGGCCGCCGGCCCGTCGCGGCGGCACAGCGATCTCCGTGGTGGCGCGAGGTCGCCCGGGGATTCCCTGTGAGCCCTTTAGCGCCTGGTTGTTCTTAGCGCCTAGGGGTTGATGGTGGCGTGCCCGTCGGCGCCTCTCAGGCCGTCGGCACCCTTGGCTCCCGTGGCGCCTTTACTTCCGGGAGCCCCGGTCGATCCGCGGAGGCCGGCGTTGCCGCTGGTCCCGTTGGTGCCGAAGGCGCCGGTGGCGCCGATGGCTCCGGTGGAGCCGGTTTTTCCGGTGGCTCCGCGAGTGCCGGTGGCTCCGCTGGCGCCCTGGGTTCCGGCGGCTCCGTTGGCTCCGGCGTTGCCTTTGCGGCCCAGCAGTCCGCCGGGTCCTGCGGCCCCGCCCAGTCCGCCGGAACCACCACTACCCCCAAGCCCGCCGGCACCGCCGACGCCACCGAGTCCGCCGGTCCCGCCGATTCCACCCGCACCGGGATTGCCTGGTGCTCCACCGGTGCCGCCCGAGCCGGGGGTGCCTGCTGTCCCGCCCGCGCCGCCGGTACCCCCGGTGCCACCGTCGCCGCCGGTACCTCCGGTACCTCCGGTGCCACCCAGACCGATGACCGGATCAAAACCGGTGTGCGTCTGCGCGTTCCCGCCGGTGCCACCGGTTCCGCCCGGTCCGCCGGTGGCACCGGTTCCGCCGGTTCCTCCAGTGCCGCCGGTGCCGCCGTTGCCGGCGTTGCCGCCGACGCCTCCACCTCCCCCGTGTCCGGCGTTGCCGCCGGTGCCCCCGGTGCCGCCGTCGCCTCCGGTGCCTCCGGCGCCGCCGGTACCGCCGGTGCCTCCCGGCCCGCCGATGCCGCCGACGCCGCCGTTGCCGCCACGCCCGAACAATCCGCCGGCCCCGCCGACACCACCGGCCCCCGCGGGGGTTCCCGCACCGCCGGTCGCACCGGTGCCGCCGGTGCCGCCGATACCACCGCTGGCGCCGGTGCCGCCGGCGGTGCCGTCGGTGCCCGCACCGCCGCTACCGCCGGCCGTACCATCGGTCCCGGTGCCACCAACACCGCCGGTTCCGCCAGCCAGTCCGGGTGCCCCCTGCCCGCCGACACCGCCGGTGCCGCCATTGCCGCCGAACGCGACAAGGTATTGATCGGCTGAGGCGTCTCCGCCCCGTCCACCTGCACCGCCGGCACCGCCGCCGGTGCCGCCCGTACCTCCCTGACCGCCTACGCCGGCGTGCGCGTCGCCCTGCAGGGCGGTCTCCGCGGAGCCTCCCGCACCTCCGGTCCCCCCGGTGGCCCCAGTGACACCGGGGCCACCCGTACCGCCCGCGCCGCCGTACGCGGGACCGATGTACTGGTAGTAGCCAGAGCCGCCCTGCCCGCCCGCACCGCCGGGATTCCCCGGGCCTCCCGCACCGCCGGGCCCGCCGGTCGGCCCGCCCCCGGAGCCGTCGCCACCGGGTTGGCCGGCAGTTCCGCCGGGGGTTGGGTTGACGCCGGGGTCACCGGTTGAGCCGGGGTCGCCGATGCCGCCGGTGGAGCCGTCACCACCGCGGGCACCGGTGGTCCCGGTGCTGCCATTAGTTCCCTGAGCCCCTGCGCTGCCCGCGTCACCTGTGCTGCCGGTGGCGCCGACCGCGCCCGTGGCGCCGGCCACTCCGTTGCCACCGGCCCCGCCGTCACCGCCGGTAGCGAACAGGGCGAACAGCCCGGCGTTGCCACCCGCACCGCCGCTGGCCCCCGTCCCGCCGTTACCGCCGGCCCCGCCCTTACCGAAGGACGCGAACAACCGCGCATTACCGCCCGCACCGCCCGAGGCACCCGTCCCGCCGGCCCCCCCGGTCCCGCCATGGGTGAACCAGCCAAAGAAACTCCCATCCCCACCCCGGCCCCCGGCCTGACCAGAGACACCCGCCCCGCCGGCCCCGCCGCTCCCACCGAACAACCCCGCACTGCCACCGCTGCCGCCGTTGGCGCCGTTACCCCCCGACCCCCACAACAGCCCGCCGTCACCACCATTGCACGCCGAACCCGTGCAGTCCGCCGCCGCGTCCAGGCCGTTACCGATCAACCAGCCCCCAGGCCCGACAATCGGCCGCACCGCCGTCGACGCCTGTGCTGATGCCACCGCCAACCGCAGCGGAGTCGGCGTCGCCGCCCCCGACCCGAACAACCCACACCCCAACGACCCACACCCGGGCGTGGCCGGAGACAACGGCACCTCAAAGGAGGTCAACTGCACCACCGCCGACACCACCGGAACCGGCGACCCCACCGGCGCACCGGCCAGCACCGCGCCAGCACCCAGGACCGCCAACCCCGCACCCAGCGGAACACCCCGACGCACCATCACCACTCCTGCACACCAACGGGGCTGCGAATGCACACCCAGACCAGAACCTGATCAGACCCTAATCAGACCCACTGCCGGAAACCAGCAACGATTCCAGGGAGTCGCCACCCGAATTCCGTTGTGCGTGAGTAACAGCGAGCCGATCGGTGCGGTGCAACTTCGCCCGAGGATTCCCTTCATTGCCTGCTAGCACCTAGGTGGCTTGCCCGTCGGCGCCTTTCTGGCCGTCGGCGCCTTTGGCTCCCGTGGCGCCCTTGCTTCCGGCAGCACCTGTCGATCCGCGGTGGCCAGCGTTGCCGTTGGTCCCGTTGCCGCCGAAGAACCCGGTGCCGCCACCGATTCCGGTGGCGCCGGCTTTTCCGGTGGCACCACGAGCGCCGGTGGCTCCGCTGGCGCCGTGGGCGCCGGTGGCTCCGCTGGCGCCGACGCCGCCTTTGCGGCCCAATAGTCCGCCGGGCCCTGCGGCCCCGCCCTGGCCGCCGGCGCCACCGCTACCGCCCTGTCCGCCGGCTCCACCGACACCGCCCAGTCCGCCGGTCCCGCCGATTCCACCCGCACCGGGATCCCCGGGTGTTCCGCCCGAGCCGCCCGTGCCGGGCGTGCCCGCCAACCCGCCTTGGCCGCCGGGTCCGCCGTCTCCGCCGTCTCCGCCGGTCCCACCGGTGCCGCCGGTGCCGCCCAGGCCGGGATGAGCGGTACCGCTATCGCCGTGCGTGGCGTTGCCGCCGGTGCCGCCGTCACCACCCCGACCGCCGGTCGCCCCGGTGCCGCCGGTGCCGCCGGTGCCGCCGGTGCCGCCGTCACCGGCATTGCCACCCGCGCCACCCGCACCGCCGTCACCGGCACGACCACCGGTCCCGCCCGAACCTCCGCTGCCACCCTGGCCGCCCGTACCCCCGGTGCCACCGGTGCCACCCGGACCGCCCACCCCGCCGAGCCCGCCGTTGCCACCGCGCCCGAACAACCCGCCCGCTCCGCCGGCCCCGCCCGCACCGGCCGGGGTGCCCGCCCCGCCGACACCGCCAGTGCCACCGGTGCCGCCGGTGCCACCCGTCGCGCCCGAACCACCGGGGGTGCCGTCGCTGCCGGCCCCACCGATCCCGCCGGGCGTGCCATCCGTACCGGTGCCGCCGGTCAAGCCGGTCCCGCCGGTCAAGCCTGCCGCGCCTTGACCACCGGCACCGCCTCGGCCACCGGTCCCGCCAAAACCGTCACCTTGTTCCCAGGGCCCCGCCACCACCGCGTCGCCCCCAGCCCCGCCGGTGCCGCCCGCGCCGCCGCCAGTCCCGCCCTGACCGCCCTGGCCGCCCTGACCGCCCCCGGCGTCTCGCATGTCGATGCCCTGCCCTAGCCCGCCGGTCCCGCCGGCGCCGCCGGCCGCCCCGGCGGTCCCGGTCCCACCGGTTCCGCCCGCATACCCGAAGCTTGCTCCTTGGCCGACGCCGCCGGTGCCGCCGGGATTGCCCGGCCCTCCCGGACCACCGGGATTGCCGCTGAACCCCGGTGTACCAGCGGTCCCCGGGCTGCCGGAGGGGGTGGGGTTGACCCCGGCTGGGCCGGTCGCCCCCGGGTCGCCGATACCGCCGGTGGAGCCGTCCCCACCACGGGCACCCGTGGTCCCGGCGGCGCCATCAGCACCGTTAGCTCCTGCGCTGCCCGCCTCACCAACGCTGCCGGTGGCGCCGACCAGTCCGGTGGTGCCAGTTAGTCCGTTGCCGCCGGCACCGCCGTCACCACCGCTCGCGAACAAGGCGAACAGTCCGGCGTTGCCGCCCGCACCGCCCGACGCCCCCACGCCGCCGTTACCGCCCGCACCGCCCTGGCCGAAGAACGCGAACAACCGGGCGTTACCGCCCGCACCGCCGGCCGCCCCCGTCCCGCCGGTCCCCCCGGTCCCGCCGTGGGTGAACCAGCCGAAGAAACTCCCATCCCCACCGACACCACCGGCCTGACCCGAGACACCCGCCCCGCCAGCCCCGCCGCTACCCCCGAACAACCCCGCACTGCCACCACTACCCCCGTTGGCGCCATTGCCGCCCGACCCCCACAACAGGCCGCCATCACCGCCGTTGCAGGCCGCACCGGTGCAATCCGCCGCCGCATTGAGACCGTTACCGATCAACCAGCCCCCCGGCCCGAAAATCGGCCGCACCGCCTTCGACGCGCTCGCCGAGGCCAGCGCCAACCGCAGCGGAGTCGGCGTGGCAGCCCCCGACCCGAACAACCCGCCCGTGGTCGCCGGCGACAACGGCACCTCGACAGTGCTCAACCGCACCACCGCCGACACCACCACAACCGGCGACCCCACCGGCGCACCGGCCAACACCGCACCCGCGCCCAAGACAGCCAACCCCGCACCCAACGGGACACCCCGACGCACCATCACCACTCCTGCAAACCAACGGGGCGCGGAATGCACACCCCGACCAGAACCTGATCAGACCCTAATCAGACCCACTGCCGGAAACCAGCAACATTCCAGGGAGCCTTCGCTGGAGTTCAGAGAAATTGATGGCGGTCCGACTTACTCACCCGATGACTGTATTCACCAGCTCCCTGGCGGCTGCCTGCACCTCCGCCAGATGCTCGGGTCCCTTGAAGGACTCCGCGTAGATCTTGTAGACGTCCTCGGTGCCCGACGGCCGCGCGGCGAACCAGCCGTTCTCGGTGGTGACCTTCAGCCCACCCAGCGGTGCGCCGTTGCCCGGTGCGGCGGTGAGCTTGGCGGTGATCGGCTCGCCGGCCAGCTCGGTAGCGGTCACCTGCTCGGGGGACAGCTTGGACAGCCGCGCCTTCTGCTCGCGGCTGGCCGGGGCGTCGACCCGCGCGTACACCGGAGCGCCGTACTCGGCGGCCAGCTGGGTGTAGCGCTGCGAGGGCGTGGAGCCGGTGATGGCCAGGATCTCGGAGGCCAGCAGGCACATGATGATGCCGTCCTTGTCGGTCGTCCACACCGAGCCGTCGCGGCGCAGGAACGACGCTCCGGCCGACTCTTCCCCGCCGAATCCGATTGTGCCGCTGATCAATCCGTCGACGAACCACTTGAACCCGACCGGCACCTCCACCAGCTTGCGCCCCAGGCCGGCCACCACCCGGTCGATGATCGAGGAGCTGACGGCCGTCTTGCCCACCGCCACCGATTCCGGCCAGTCCGGCCGGTGGGTGTAGAGGTAGTCGATCGCTACGGCCAGGTAGTGGTTCGGGTTCATCAACCCCGCGTCGGGGGTGACGATGCCGTGCCGGTCGGCGTCGGCGTCGTTACCGGTCGCGATCTGATACTTCTCCCGGTTGGCGATCAGTGAGGCCATGGCGTTGGGCGAGCTGCAGTCCATCCGGATCTTGCCGTCGGTGTCCAGCGTCATGAACCGCCACGTCGCATCGACCAGCGGGTTGACCACGGTGAGTTCCAGGTTGTGCCGCTCGCCGATCGCCGCCCAGTAGTCCACGCTGGCTCCGCCCAGCGGGTCGGCGCCGATGCGGACGCCCTGCGCCCGGATGGCGTGGATGTCGACGACGTTGGGGAGATCCGAGACGTAGGCGTCGAGGTAGTCGTGGAGCTGGGCGCTCTGCAGCGCCTTGGCGAGGGGAACCCGCTTCACCTCTTTCAGGCCGCTGCGCAGGATCTCGTTGGCCCGCTTGGCGATTGCCCCGGTGGCATCGGTGTCGGCCGGCCCGCCGTTGGGCGGGTTGTACTTGAAGCCGCCGTCGCGCGGTGGGTTGTGCGACGGGGTGACGACGATCCCGTCGGCCAGCCCCGAGTCCCGGCCGCGGTTGTGGGTGAGGATCGCGTGGCTCACCGCCGGGGTGGGTGTGTAGCGGTCGGCTGAATCCACCAGCACGGCAACGTCGTTGGCGGCGAGCACTTCCAGCGCAGAGACCCAGGCGGGTTCGGACAGCCCATGGGTATCCCGGCCGATGAACAGCGGCCCGGTGGTGCCCTGCGCCGCGCGGTACTCCGCGATGGCCTGCGTGGTCGCCAGGATGTGCGCCTCGTTGAACGCCCCGTCCAGACTCGACCCGCGATGCCCCGAGGTGCCGAACGCCACCTGCTGGGCGATGTCATCCGGGTCGGGCTGGATCGTGTAGTACGCCGTCACCAGGTGGGAGACGTCGACGAGATCCTCGGGGAGCGCCGGCTGCCCGGCGCGGGGATTGGCGGCCATGGCGCAATTGTGCCGTCAGCCGCGCCATACTGATCCCGTTATTGACGACGTTGAGTGTGCGCCGAGGGCGAGTTTGGGGCCGGATTTCGTGGCCTAAACGCACACTCAAGGCCGCCTCGTGAGAGGTCGAAGGGAATCGGCGTTGTTCGGCCACGACAACCGTGAACTGGCGGCGGTGTTCGCCGGCGGCGCGGCCGGGACACTGGCCCGCGCCGGCCTGGCCACGCTCACCGCACCCCCACCCGGTCACTGGCCGTGGGCGACCTTCACCGTCAACATCGTCGGCGCGTTCATCCTCGGCTTCGTCACCACCCGGCTGCTGGAGCGCCTGCCGCTGTCGGCCTACCGTCGCCCGCTGCTGGGCACCGGTCTGTGCGGCGGCCTGACGACCTTTTCGACCATGCAGGTGGAAACGCTGCAGATGATCGAGCGCCATCACTACGCGTTGGCAGCCACGTACACGGTGGTCAGTGTGATGGCGGGGCTGCTGGCGGTGTACGCGGCGACCGCCCTGGTGCGCAAAGTCAGTTTGCGATGAGCGCCTGCGGGAAGAGCCGAGGGCAGCGATGAGCGCCTGCGCGAAGAGCCGAGGGCAGCGATGAGCGCGCTGGTCTGGGCCGGTGTCATGGTCATCGGCGGGCTGGGCTCGGTGGCCCGCTTCATGGTCGACCGCGCCGTCGCCCGCCGGGCGGCGCGCTCGTTCCCGTTCGGAACACTGACGGTCAACATCACCGGCGCGGTGCTGCTGGGCTTCATCACCGGTCTCGCCCTGAGCCACACCATCGCCCTGCTGGCCGGCACCGCGTTCGTCGGCGCGTACACCACGTTCTCGACCTGGATGCTGGAAACGCAGCGGCTCACCGAGGAGCGCCAGGTGATCCCGGCGGTGGCCAACATCGTCGTCAGCGTCGTGCTCGGCATCTGCGCCGCCGCGGCCGGCCAGGCGATCGCGGGGCTGCTATGACCTCCGGCGACGTCTCACTCAAGCTGACCGCATACTTCGCCGAACGGCAGCGCAGCGGTTCACAGTTTTTGGCCGACGCCATTCTCGATCTCTGCACGCAACGCCGCCTGGCCACCAGCATCGTGCTGCGCGGCATCTCCGGCTTCGGCCGCCACCACATCATCCGCACCGACGAATCGCTGACCCTCTCTGAGGATCCGTCGGTGACCGTCGCGGCCGTGGACCGTCCCGAGATCATCAGCACCCTCGCCGACGACGTCGCCGCCATGACCGGCAGCGGGCTGATCACCCTCGAGCGGGCCCGGTTGATCGACGGGGACGACACCGGGGTGACGCTGCCGTCCCACGATGCGGTCAAGCTGACGGTCTACGTGGGCCGCAACCGCAGAACCGACGGGATGCCGACTTACAAGGCGGTCTGTGAAGTGCTGCACGCCAACGGCTTTGCCGGCGCCTCGGCGTTCCTGGGAGTCGACGGCACCGTGCACGGCGAACGGCGGCGTGCCCACTTCGTCGCCCGCAACGTCGACGTGCCGGTGGTGGTCATCGCCGTCGGAACCACCGACCAGGTGCGGGCCTGCAGGGCGGAGTTGGCGGCACTGCTCGAACGCCCGCTGGTGACCGTCGAGCGGGTGCGGGTGTGCAAACGGGAAGGGGTGGTGCTGACCGCGCCGCCGGCGCTTCCGGAAGCCGACGGGCACGGGCGTCCGCTGTGGCAGAAGCTGATGGTCTTCACCTCCGAGGCCAGCAGGCACGACGGGGCGCCGATTCACCGGGCATTGGTGCGCCGGCTGTGGGAGTCCCGCAGCGCCACCGGCGCGACGGTGCTGCGCGGTATCTGGGGTTACCACGGCGACCAGGAACCGCACGGCGACAGGCTGATTCAGTTCGGCCGGCAGGTCCCGGTGACGACGGTCGTCGTCGGCTCACCGGCCAGCATCGCCCGCAGCTTCGAGATCGTCGACGCCGTCACCGGCGGGGTCGGGCTGGTCACCTGCGAGATGGTGCCCGCCCTGATCGGCGTCGCCGACGGGCAGCGAACCGGCACCGCCGACCTCGCCGACTTCAGCTACTGAGCCTCACGGCTGTCGGCGAGCACCGTCAGCAGCACCACCGAGTCCTCCTCGGCGTGCAGATTGTGGCGTTCGAGAGGGATCACCAGCAGGTCGCCCGGGCCGCCCTCCCAGCTGTCCTCGGCACTGTTCACCCGAACCCGGCCGCGCAGCACCTGCAGGGTCGCCTGGCCGGGACTGTTGTGCTCGGCCAGTTCGGTTCCCCCGGTCATGGCGATCAGCGTCTGCCGCAGCAGATGGTCATGCCCGCCGTGCACGGTGTGAGCCGACCGGCCCGCACGGGCCGACCGCGCGACCTCCAGATGCTCATCGGCCAACCGCGACAATGACATCGATTCCATGTCACTCCTTCCCTCAGGCCAGCAGCAGCACTCCGCCAACCAGCAGTGC
>WBZU01001510.1_pt1 | contig 17398 bp, 22 predicted proteins | sample 5204311 | NCBI WGS metagenome assembly WBZU01 (sample SAMN12344359, study PRJNA552823) | activated sludge metagenome | biome: Activated sludge suspended growth; feature: Nitrification reactor; material: Wastewater; isolation source: activated sludge from nitrification reactor of wastewater... | reverse complement strand
CGCCGACTCGTGTACGTAGTATTTGAATTCGAGTAAGTTCCCTGAGGGATCTTCGAGGAAAAACGTGCGGTGCTCGATGCGTGTGCCGGGAAACCGGCGGCGGGGCTGCTGATAAAAGGTGAGGTGCTGCGCTTCTGCGCGATCGGCGAAGGCCTGCCATTCCTCCTCGCGCGTCAAAATCAATCCAAAGTGGCGAGGATAGATACCCTTCTGAGCGGAAGCCGGCATCGCCGAGAGGTGCGCCGTCAATTGATGGCCTGCAAGTCCGAGCGTGACGGCCGTGGAAGATTCCCGTCCCAGCACGCACCCCAACCCATCAACGTAGAATCGCTTGGCTGCGGCCAAGTCGTGAACGGGGAAGGCCAGATGAAAGAGTGCCGGCATGGTCGAATTCCTGCCATCACTCTACCAACCTCGAAGAGCGCGACGCAAACCGGCCACGGACCAATGGCCGGCCGTCACGTCCAATCACGCCGGCGGCCATGTGAGGCGTGCTATGGCGAATGGCGAATCGGCCGTCAGGCGAGACCACCAGCACACCGGCAGCTCCGTGGATGCGTTGCACCACCTTACGCAGCACACGAGTGGCCGCCACCGCCGGACTCATTCCGGCAGCGAGACAATCGGTGATCTCCTTGGCGACGGCGATCCGAATGATACTTTCGCCCAATCCTGTCATCGACACGGCCCCGGCTTCGTTATCGGCGTAGACCCCGCAGCCGATCAAGGGCGTATCACCGACTCGGCCGGGCAACATGACATCCACGCCACCGGTCGAAGCGCCCGCGGCGACAGTGCCCGACAGATCCAACGCCACGGCCCCCACTGTTTCTTTGCCTAAACTCCTTGCCTGCAGGCGGCCGGTGCTTGCAATTGCCTGGTGCAATCGCAACGTACGGCTCACTCCGGCGTGCGGTCTCAGTTGCCGAGGCTGCAAGCCGGCCGTGGTTTTTGCACGGGGCAGACGCTCCAATCCAAAGTACCGGGCGAAACGAGACGCCGATTGTCCGACGAGTAGCACATGCGCAGTTTTTTCCATGACCAACCGGGCCGCCGTGACCGGATGGACGATGCCCTCGATCGAGGCCACCGCACCGGCTCGCAACTCGTGCCCCTCCATGAGAGACGCGTCCATACGGCAGATTCCGTCGAGTTGCCGGTTCGAGCCGCGTCCGGCATTAAAGAGTCCGGACTCTTCGAGCCGGCGAATCGCCTCCTCAACCACCGACAGCGCCGGCCTCCCGGCCATGAGCAGAGCATGCCCTTCGGCTAAGGCGGTCTCAAGGCAATCCGATTGGTCAGTGGTCATGGCGCGGCGTCCCGCGCCACCATGGATGAGGAGAATCGGTCGTCGGCGTGTCAATTCAACAGCAGATCTTTCACACGGCGGCAGGTAGGATCTTGCATCCGATCTAAATCCGAGCGGACAAAGCCTAATCCGGTCACACACAACTCAAAATTTTCCGACAACTTCCTGAACAAGGGTGAATCCTGCTCCGGGTCGTAATTGCCATACTCCGCAACCAAGCCGTACGAGCGTTTCCCCGTTTTCACATAATCCACCAGAAAATCTTTGTGATAAATGCGACCAACCGTCTTGAGCCGGCGCAGATACTCGGGAAACAACCCGGTCATGAAGAGGGTGAAGTCCCCGATATGCCGGTGCACGTCGCGCTCCCGCTCAAACGAGTGGGCATCCAACAGCACTTCCGATTCGAACAGCAGCTCGACGACCGAATCGACGGCGCGGCCTTGGGCATTCTGGATTTTGTAGAGTTGATCGCTGTGGGCGAATTCGACGAGCAGGTCGGAGAGATACTCCGTGACGTTCAGATCCGGCCAGCCGAGGTGTTCGGTGAAGCTTTTTTCGGTCAAGGCACCGAAAAGCTGGCGGAGTGGATGGCTGCGAGAAACGGGACTTCCCATCTCGACCTCCCGGGCAATCCCTGCCCTTTGCGCGTAGTATATCAGACCATGCTCAAACCAAACGGACTTTCTCCCTGCTTCCTTATCGGCATCCGCAGGAAAGACTTAACAGGCGCGACATCAAATCGTCCCTTGCCTCGTTGATCACAGAGTCCCTGCTGATCAATGCTTCGCCGGAAGCTCGATGTCACGTCGACTGTCCAACAGAAACGTCACCGGCCCGTCATTGAGCAATTCCACCTGCATGTGCGCGCCGAACACACCGGTTTCCACCTGCACTCCGGCCGAGCGCAGTCGCCCCGCCGCCTGTTCATACAGAATCCGGGCTTCGTCCGGCGGAGCCGCGTGATCGAACCCTGGTCGACGTCCCTTCGTGGTATCACCAAGCAGTGTAAACTGGGACACGAGCAGGATCGCGCCACCGACCTCACTCAGCGACCGATTCATTTTTCCCTGCTCGTCGGCAAAGATCCGCAGCGTCCGGAGCTTCTCGACCACATACAGCAGATCGCGCGCCTCGTCGCCCTCTGCCACACCCAGCAGCACCAGGAGACCATGCCCAATGCGGCCGACGATCTTGCCCTCCACCTCAACCGAGGCTCGTGTCACACGTTGGATGACGGCTTTCATGGTAACGGATCAGTCTTGAGCTACCTGTGAGCACGATTGTCGATCCCGAATGGGAAGTGGCTGCTAGGATAAGAGCTGGTCAAGCGTCCCTTCCAGCTTCAACAGGCGCCGCTTCAACGGCAACCCGCAGGAAAATCCGCCGAGCGATCCATCATGCGCCACAATCCGATGACAGGGCACGACAATCGGGACCGGATTCGCCCCCAAGGCCATCCCTACGGCTCTTGCGTACTGTTTCCCACCGACCCGCATGGCAACCCATTGATAGGACCGCAGCTTGCCATAGGGAATCTTCGTGATCGCTCTCCATACTTTTCGCTGAAACGTCGTGCCGGCCGACCAATCCACCGGAAATGAAAACTCACGCCTCGTCCCATCCAGATAGTCGAGCAACTGTTGTGTCGCTTCTTCCACGATGGCCCCGGCGGGGTCATTCGCTCCTGCAGTCGACTCCTGGGCGCGACCTGACGGGGCCAGATCGATCGAGGTCACCCCTTTGCTTGACGCGGTAATCGTCACCCAACCCAATGTCGTCTTGAATGTGCTGCTGTGTGTCATCTTGCACCAAATTTCTGTGCGACCCGTCCGAGTTTACGCTTCGCCATTCCCAGTACCACGTCCAGTTCCTCCGACCCAAGTATGACATGCACGCCGAGATAGGCCGTGATGCTCACGCCGATCCCGCCAAAGAGCACGGCAGATTTAAGCACCCAGCCTCCGCTCTCCGCCCACATCCACGCGCTCGCGATCCAGAAACAGATGGCCGCCATTGGAATGCACGCGCCCAGGACGCGACCGGCCGATCGTACCACGGCGCCCCAATCGACTCGCCCCAGTCGTCGGTGGAGCACGCCGACGAGAATGCTGCCGTTCACCATGGAGGCCAAGGCCGTCGCCAGCGCCAAGCCCGCCGCACCCAACAGGGTCATCAGCCAGAGCGACAGGAGAATGTTGGCCATGACGGCGATGCCCGCCGTGATCGCCGGTGTCCTCGTATCCTGTAACGAATAAAATGCGGAGACGATAATTCGTACCCCCGCGAAGGCCCAGAGTCCGACGGCGTAACACAACAAGGCCGTGGCGGTGGCCAGCGTGTCCGCCGGGGTAAACGATCCATGCTCGAACACCAGATGCACGATCGGATAGCGTAGAAGAATCAACCCCACCATAGCCGGGAGGATGATGAAAAAAATCATTCTGAGCCCGAATCCGATGGTGGTCCGCAGTTCGTCGAGCGCTCCGCGGGCGGCCTGCGCGGAGAGTGTGGGCAAAATCGCCGTCGCCAACGCCACCCCAAAGATGCCAAGCGGAAACTGGATCAGCCGCATCCCGTAAAACAAATAGGTCGGACCGCCCGGAAAATACGAAGCGAGAATCGTGCTGACGGTGATATTGATCTGCGTCACCGACAATCCCAATAACGAAGGCACCATCAACAGCCCAATGCGTTTGACGCCGGGATGACCGGGATTCCAGCGCCAGCCGAACAACATGCCGCGGCCCTTCAAGCCGGGAAGCTGCATGACAAACTGGGCCAACCCGCCGACGACAATCCCGATCGCCACGCCGATAATCGGTTCGGGTAACCAAGGCGCAAGAAACAGCATGCATGCAATAGTGAAGACGTTGAAGAAGACCGGGGAAAATGCCGGGGCCGCAAAGGCTCGCAATGAATTGAGAATCCCCATGGCGAGCGCAGCCAAGCTGATGAAAATCAGATACGGAAACATCACCTGCGTCAGCAGGCTCGTCAATGCCAACTGATCGGGGCTGTCGCGAAACCCGGGAGCCAGGAGCCACACGATACCGGGGGCCGCCACAATCCCGAGTAGCGTCACGGCGGTGACGATCGTCAACAGCGTCGTGAAGGTCGCGCTGGCGAGTTCCCAGGCATCACGTTTGGCTTTCAGGGTGTGGTATTCGATAAAGACCGGAATGAAGGCCGCAGACATCGACCCTTCGGCGAACAGCTCTCGTAATAAATTGGGCACCCGGTAGGCGACGAAAAACGCATCCGCCGCCGGGGTCGCGCCGAAGAGTCTGGCCAGCACCATGTCGCGGACAAAGCCGAGAATACGGCTGGAAAACGTGGCGACGCCGATGAGGCCCGCCGCCTTGACGACGGAATGGGTCTCGTCCGAAGCTGGTCGAGATGGTTCAACGGGAGTGGCGGGATCAGGCATTAGCGGGGATTGTAACCAAACGCAGCGGAGCCGTCCATTCTCAGGTGAGAACCGGCCATCACAGATCTTGAATCACCTCGTTCGACAACTCGTTCGGATTATCTCCGCTGCGCGGAGGACAGACAGGCGCCAGCAGCTGCCCGCTGACCTCGATACCACGACAGAATCCACCGGCAAGATCCCCGGCCTTCAACCGCTCAACCATCACCTCAGCCACCTTCTGCCACTGCGCATGCGACACTCGATCGCGAAGAGTGTGATCGGCCAGCACGTAGACCTGACGCTCGAGCCGGGACACCATCAGCAACAGTCCGGTCCGTTCACGGGTGCGGGCGAGGCCATGCTGAATGAATGCGCGCTCCGCGCGCAATTGCACTTTGTGCCGCATGCGTTCATGAGACGTGAACAGGCGCAGGACCGGTGGCCACAGTCCAATCCATGAACCGCAGGCATAGGCCAGCATCGCCGTCCCCAATAACCACACCGCGTTAGAGGCGTGCCATCCCCATGGGAGCCAAACACTCTCGATGGTCAACAAGGCGGTCAGCGTCAGCGTGGCCGCGAGCAGCCCGGCGCGATGGTGCGCCTCGCGATAGAGGCCGGATTGTCCGACGACCATAGGGACAATTTCCGCGCTGGTCAGCTGTTCGGCGGCCTGCACCGCCGCTTCAATCCGTGCGCGCTCTTCATTAGTCAAAGCCGGCCGCTTACCAATCGCCACTGGCGCCACCTCCCCCAAAATCGCCCCCGCCACCGGAGAAGCTGTCGCCTCCGCCGAATGATCCGCCCAGCCCCCCGCTTCCCCACCCTCCCTGCTGGGTGCTGAACCAGGTCCCATCGAATCCCCTATTGCGATGCCATGGCCCCAATCCGCCCGATGGCCCCATTCCACCCAACAGACTCACCAGCAACAGGCTCGCCCCGCCGGCGATCAAGGCAGGCACCAGCCACGGCGCAACGACGAACGACAAGCCACCGCCTACGACCGGACCGAGCAGTCGATGGGCGCGGGAAAACAATAGACCAATCACCACGCCGACAATCACGGCCAGCAGGACATTGCCCACGGTCCCACCGTCTGTCGGCGCAATCGCAGGGCGTTCGGGAGCCTCATACATCCCTTCGATGGTGCGCAAGACTGCGCGCACACCGGCGCTAACACCCGCGGAAAACTCGCCGGTGCGAAACCGCGGCACGATCTCGTTTCGGATGATCTGGGCGGAGCGCGCGTCGGTCAACACCCCTTCAAGCCCGTAGCCGACCTCCAACCGGACCTTCCGATCCTTGATGGCCACGAGCAATAGGACGCCGTTATCCGTCCCCTTCCGACCCAACTTCCAGGTCGTGGCCACGCGGTGGGAAAAATCGAACAACGGCTCACCTTCCAGCGACGTGACGATCAGTACCACCACCTGGTTGGAAGTCTTCGCTTCATGGGCGCGAAGTTCTTGATTCAATTGTTCGACTGCGGCAGGCGAAAGCAGGTGGGCGAGATCGACCACAGGGCCGGTGAGGGTGGGAACATCCAGCGCCCAGGCTTGGACTCCTGGCACCAGCATGAGCCAGAGCCATCCAACAAAGACAGCCCACCCTACTCGGCCACACCGCCGCATCACATTCGCTCCTGCCGCACGAGACGGGGGTTAGAACTTCACTTCCGGCGGCTTCGCCACGGCCTTTTCATCAGCCACGGTAAAATTGGGCTTCTCGTCCAGATGGAGCAGGAACTTGGCCGTCAGGTTGGTAGGGAAGTAGCGGACCATCTTGTTGAACTCCGCCACCTTGTCGATATAGCGCTTGCGCGCCACAGTGATGCGATTTTCAGTTCCTTCCAGCTGACTTTGCAGATCGCGAAAGCCTTGGTCCGCCTTGAGGTTTGGATAATTTTCCGCGAGCGCGAGCAACCGTCCGAGCGCACTGGACAAGCCTTGCTGCGCTTCCTGAAACTTCTTGAACGCCGCTTCATCTTTGAGCAATTCCGGGGTGATCTGCACGCTGGTGGCCTTGGCGCGCGCTTGAACCACACCTTCGAACGTGTCCTTTTCGTGCGCCGCGTAGCCTTTGACCGTATTGACGAGATTGGGAATCAAGTCGGCCCGGCGTTGATATTGGTTGATGACCTCGCTCCAGGTAGCCTTAGTGTCTTCATCAAGCCCCTGCAGGTCGTTGTATCCACACCCCAATGAGCTCACCATGCCCGTGAGCAGCAACGAGACCAGCACTAGTCGCGTGATAGACATCCTCATCATCCCTCCTCCGCGCCGACGTCGCACCAGCGCTTCTTCAAGATCTAAGGCGATTGCCGGCAAAGTCAATAACTGCTGCGAGACACGGCATCTCGACGTGTCGCTTCCCGGGAGACCTTGTTATACTAGCTGGCACCAATGGGTTGATCACATCTCGGCATCTTGATGGCACTTGATCGTTCAACGGAGCAGTCAGGAGGATTTCAGGTTCGGCATCGCGCCCTGGGTATCTTTCAAGGGAGCTCGATCGGCCTCGCCTTCTGGCATCCTTCCTCCCACATGCCCGAATACGGACTCTGTCGGTTTGCCACGGAGGCAAAGGCCCAGGCCTATGTGGATTTTCTCTCGTCACCATCCTGCCCGGAGCCATTGTCTCGCGTCGATCTTTCTGTGGAATCGTTCGACCACACCGAACACGAGCGGTTGATCACGGAATACCCGCAAGCGTCAGCCTGGGAAACTCCACTCTAGCAGAATGCCTGCCGCAAGGCTTCTGTGTCGATGCTCCGGATACCTGGATGTCACGGCCGGCAGCCGCCAAGGATGGGTGGGAAATTACAGGGACGGAGGTGGCGTGCTCAACGTATCGGTCTTTGATTGGACAAAGGCCAACAGACGTTTGTTTTCCTGCGCGGAGCGAAGAAACTTAAAGGCAATGCCGCGGGAGCTGATGGATCGGACCATCGCCGCAACCTCAAGTGGCGTGTGCTCATCTTCCAGGACGATTTGCAGATAAAAAATGTCGTCCACGTGGACCGAGGCTTGGCTCTCGATCACGCAGCCTCCCATTGAAATATCCAGAACCGTTCCCTCGCCTCGTATCTTGCCTCCTGAGAATGACAAAAACAGCCGAACCGGAATCCGCAAATGTTTGCGCCGGTCGAGCACCCGGTTCGAGTAGCTGTATCCGAAACGCGAAGCCGAGAAACGGTGACTACAGGCTTGGCAGTGGAACGGCGAGAGAGACGCGAGCGACTTGAGCCGCTCGAGGAGCGTGGTACAACGGGAGCGAAAGACGTTGTTCTGTCCGCACTGTGGGCAAATCAAAGGTTGAGCCATGGTAAGTCATCAGCGCAAGCACGCGCAGGTCCCCTCCCCCCGCCTGTGCGGTTTGGGGCGTTGGCAATGACACTCCGAGTTAAAAAAAATCCGCGCCCACTCTCGCATTGGGGAGCGGGACGCCAGTTCATCGATAAAGGATGAGGGCGGTTCTGTCAAGAAACTCGACGGTTCTCCCAGGCGGAAGTTCAGAACGCTTGAGAGAGCATGCTCTCCTGCACTCCACTTCACAGAGAGTACAGATGATTCTTCCATTCCTGGCCGAGTACTAAACCTCACTGCGCCGCAATGGCGGCACTTCTCACTCATACAGACTGGGGTTTTTTGACAGAACACTCTGCATCCTCGTGGAATTTGTCCAAGCCAAGAGTGTGAACGCACTGATTTTTCAGAACAAATTTCATTAACATGTTCTAACGTCTCACTAACACCTCTTTAATCTCGCCTTGCTACTCTCTGCCTCACATGGGCACGGCCTTCACGCTTTGGAGGCACATTCTAAGGAGGTGGACACCATGACATGCGGACGATGCCAAGGGCTGATGGTGGATGAATGGCGACCGGATTTTTCACCGGAAACGTTTGTGTGGCGCTGCATTAATTGCGGATCAATCGTTGATCCTTTGATCGAACAAAATCGGCGCACCCGAATGGCCGAACAATTATTATTGGAACCGGTTGAAGCGTTGCAGTAGGCGGACGATGCGGGACGGGGTGATGACGCCCTGTCCCGCGCATCACAGGCGAGAGTGACAAAAGTTAGAGCGAGAAGTCGGCCCAGAGCACCGTATGATCAGAAGGGTCCGTAGCGCGGCGCGGTTCCAAGTCTACATCGGCACGCTGACAACGCTGGGCCAGTGGAGCAGTCGCGAGGATATGGTCAATCCGCCACCCTTTGTTGGCAGCAAGGGCACTGGGCGCGCGGTAATCGAAAAAGGTAAATTGCTGGCGATCTGGATACAGTTTGCAGAACACATCTTCGAAGCCCCACGCAATCGTCTTCCCATAGGCTTTGCGCGCGTCTTCGTGGTAGCAGACATGTTTCAGATGTTTCTCCGGGCTGTGGACATCAATGGGTCTTGGGGCCACATTCATGTCTCCACACCAGATCGCCGGCTCCTTCGGGGAAAGATGCGATTCGAAGTGAGCGCGTAACCGCTCGTACCACTTGAGTTTGTATTGATACTTCGGCGAATCGATTTCAAATCCTTGCGGCACATATGTGTTGATGATGGGAATTCCCTGAATCACGACCCGCAGGAGTCGAGCATCCTCCACATCGCCGCCGTCATCGAACCCGTGAAAAACCGCCTCCGGCTTGGTTCGACTGAGCACGGCCACGCCGTTATAGGACTTCATGCCGCGGAAGGTGATGACATAACCGGACGCCGCGAGGGCCGCGAGAGGAAACTCGCTGTCCTGAACTTTCGTTTCCTGCAAACACAACACATCCGGCTGATGTCGCTCCAGCCACTGGAGCACGACGGGAAGGCGCTTTCGAAGGGAATTGACGTTGAAGGTGGCGATCTTCATACAGCGGACGGGATTCTAACAGAGCGCGTCCGCTGCAACAACTGAGGTGTACGTGAAACAGCACGGCCTGCGATCGGCGAGAATCCGATCGCAGGCCGTGCTTTGCGTTCCCGACCAGCCAATGCGCGCCAGTCGCATCATCCGCCGGATTTAGTATCGCGCCGCGTCCTTCAATTCATTCTTCATCGCACCGGCTTCATTGGCAGTCTCTTCCGCAGTCCCCTTCGCCTCTTTCACCTTGGCGTGTGCCGCGTCTTTCTTGGCCTTCACCTTGGCTTTCATGTGTTCTTTCTTAGCCTTGGCCTCACTCTTGGCCTGTTTCTTCTTCGCTTTCACCTGATCCCGCTTCGCCTTCAACTCGCTCTTCGCCGATTCCTTCTTGGCCTTGAGGTCGTTCTTCAGGTCCTCTTTATGGGCATTGAGATCGTCGGACAAGGCGCCCATGTCCTGCTTCATTCCATCAGACATGTTTCCTAAACCCAGATCGTCGGCAATGGCCAGTGAACTCATGCTCACACACGCGGCGGCGACCAGCACAGCGATTGACCTTCTCATCAACAACACCCTCCTCGGTGAAATATGGGAGCCGGCTGCCTCATGAGACACACCGGCATGCAGAATCCATCAATACCGTGACGGATCTCTTTTGCCAACGTTTTTGCCGATTTTGGCCGAAGCGACGGAAGGCGTTAGGACTGGAACGCGGTCAGATATCGCCGCAGGATGGCCTGCTCGACTCGCGAACGTCCGCGATCCGGAGCCGGAAAGCGGAGAACCAGGTGAATACGGCCCGCTTCGGGAAGTTGAATGGTGATGCGGGGCTCCGGCGAGGGGGCTTCCAGCAGATTGCGCTGCTCCAGCAGCTTCATCTGCCGCCCCATCAGATCCATGAACGGCGCGCATTCCGCCTTGGCAGCAGTGAGCAAAGCTTGCTCAGCGGCTTGCCAATTGTCGGTGCTGAACAGCGGAACCGAGAGGACATACAGACCATACTCCTGCGACGGACTTTCTTTAATCAACGGATTTCCGAACAAGAGACTGTTCGGGAAGACGACGGTTCGACCGGTATACAAATGAGAGGTCTGTCCCGGTCCGATCTCTAACAACTTCGTCGCAAACACGTCGTATTCAAGCACGACACCGCGATAGGCCCCCAGCTGGATACGATCTCCCACGCTGTAGACCCCACTGCCGACGCGCAACGCGGCGCCGCTCCAGCACAGAATCAATTCTTTGGTCGCCAACACCATGGCCGCCGCCAGCGCCATGAGCGACACCGCAAAGGCTTGTAGCTCGTGGGCCCAAATCACCACCAACCCGACAAACAGCCCCAGCACCATGCTGTTGCGAGTGGTCACGATCCAGCGGCGCTTGGCGTCAATGGTGAAGGTGGGGTGGCCTTTGATCCAACGAACCAGGATGGTCCGCGCAATCACGAGGATGAGCAGCAGGAGAATGGATTTCAGCAGATCAAAAAAAACGCTGGACCCGATAACCGGCAACAATTCTTGCATGGACTCGTCTACGGCCTCACTGGGATTCGGCGCCTTCCTCGCTGGTGCGAGGCACACATTCTTCGCGTTTCCATTCTTTCAGCCGTTTGTCTTCGTCAAACGACAAGGTGTACCGGTAACAATAGAGCGGTTCTCGATACGGCTCTTCGCTGCCGGCCAGACTCTTGCCGAACGGCGAAGGGGACGGCGCGGCCTTCGTCTTTCTCCCCGAAGTCAGGCTGCTGGGGTCCCAGGGGTGTACTTCTCGATCGCCCATCGGCACCCGATAGGTCCAGACCGTATTGCCACCTAACACCGGTGTCTTAGCGGTGCTGGGGGGACCAAACTTCTCCGCGATGTCATCCTGCGTAAGTCTCTTCACTCCCTTGTCGAGGTACCGGTCACGCCACGGCCCCCCGCAAGCAGGCAACATCGCAAGGCAGAGCAGGAGCAGAATCGAGCTGCTCAGCCACGGACCTGTCCCACGACGATGCATGGTGCTCATCAACCGCCTATCGCTCCGAATCACGCTGTTCCCGAACCCACCGGATGGAACAATACATCGCATACCCTTGAGCCATCATGCCGGTCACCAGCAGGCCCAAGGCCGTCTGCAACCACATCGTATCGGGAAACTCCAGTCCATACACGCCGAGCATGAAGCCGGCGGCAATACAGACGATTCCCACCCCGCGCGCCATCAACGCATTGGTCCGCAAATCAGACATCGTGCATGCTCGTACTCATCTGAATTCACTACGCTACACCGGCCTATCCAATTGGTTCAACTTATTCCCCATTCGGCGTCAGGATTTGGCTTTCGCCCGAATGCCCTCCACTCTGGCATCAAGCGCATCGGCTTCGGCGCTCCGCCCGATTTTTCGCAGAGCGGCGGCGTAGTCCGCTAGAGTTTTGGCCACGTCGGGATGGTCAGTTCCCAATTGTTTCTCCCTCACCGCCAAGGCCCGTGCGAGCAGCGTCGATGCCTGCCCAGCGTCCCCTTGCGCCATATACAGCGCAGCCAGGTTGCTCAACGCCAAGGCCACCTCAAGATGCTCTGCTCCCAGCAACTTCTCCTTAATGGCCAGCGCCCTGGTCAACAGGCGCTGCGCATCGGCGAATTGCCCGTGCTTGCGATGCAAGACGCCGAGGTTATTCAACATCGCGGCCACATCGAGATGAGTTTCCCCGTGCACATCCTGGTAGATTTTGAGAGCCTCCAGGTACAACGGCTCGGCCTCGACGTATTTGCCCTGCGCGCTATAGGCCTGTGCCAGACGAGCCAGGGTGACCGCCACCCGCCGGTCATGCCGACCGAACTCTTCGGCTTTCTTTACCGCCGCGGCGTAAATCCGTTCGGCTTCCTCATACTGTCCCCGCTGCACCGCCGCCTCGCCGGCTTGCATCGTCGCATCCCAGGTCTGCTGTCCGCAGGAGCCCAGCGCCACGGCCAGCACCAGGGACAGACCAGCCGCGCCATGCGGCTTCATGCTCGCCCCATCTGTTCCACAATGGATTCCGCCGGATAGGTCACGATTTCCGCCAGCGTGGGATGGTAGTGCGGAATGCGGAGCAGGTCCTGCGCGGTCCCATGAAAATACATCACGGCAATGAGTTCGTGGATCAATTCCGCGGCTTCGGGACCGACAATCTGCGCCCCCAACAGTTCACCGGTGTCCGGGCGGCAGATCAATTTCACGAATCCATGCGTGGCCCCGAGGCACATGGCCTTCCCGTGATCGGCAAATGGATAGGATGCGGTCAGATACGGAATCCCCTGCGCCCGACAGTCGCGCTCGCTCAGGCCCGCCATCGCCACCTGCGGATCAGTAAAAACCATTTCACTATCCAGTCGATGATCGATGACCCGCGCGGGCTCGTCGGGGTGGGTCGCATTGAACGCGGCCGTTTCCCCCTGCTGAATCGCCAGATGCACGATGGGGGTGAGATCGTTCACATCGCCGACGGCAAAAATGTGCGGCTGCGACGTCCGCATATCCGCGCCGACGGCCAGACGGCCATCGAATACCCTCACCCCGGCCGCATCCAGGTTAAGACCTTGTAGATTGGGACGACGGCCAAGCGCGTGAAAAATGAGCTCGGCAGAACGACTGTGGACGATCCCATTCTGCAGGAAGTGCACGGTTTTTTCTGTCGGCGAGGAGGTGACCTGATCGAACGAAACCCCGGTGAACACTTCGATGCCTTCGTCCTGGAACGCAGCGGCCAATGCCTGACCGACGTCCTGATCCATATCAGACAACAGCGTGGCGCCCCGCTGCAGCATGGTGACTTTGGTGCCGATCCGGGCAAAAAATTGCGCGAACTCGACCGCGACGAGGCCGCCGCCCAGTACAAGAAGTGATGCTGGCGCGTGACGCACATCAAGTATTTCGTCGCTGGTCAGATATCCAGACTCAGACAGCCCGGGAATCGCGATATCGGCCGGTCTCGACCCGGTGGCGATCACAAACGACTCCCCCCGAATGCGCACCCCTCCCGCCTGAATCACGTGCGGGGAGACAAACTCGGCGCGCGACTCGTACAGCGCATACCGGGGATCACGCAAGGAGGCAATGCGATAGTCGGCAAATTCCTGTACCAGTCGATTCTTGCGATCCACGATCGCCGACAGGTCGGCGCGCGCGTTCACAGGCGCCAATCCGAACTCGCGCGCGCGTTTCATCAAGCCCATGATTTCGGCAGAACGGAGGATCGTCTTCGTCGGCATGCAGCCGCGCAGGATACAGAGTCCTCCTAGCGGTCCCTGATCGACAATCGCCACATCGGCCCCGGCGTCGCGCGCGGTCCGTGCGGCAGCATAACCAGCCGACCCACCGCCGATGACCACGACATCGTGCCGGCGTTCGTGTGATTGAGACTGTTGTGATGACATAGGTAGTTCGATAGACTAGTCCGCGGTTGTGAATTGATAAGGATACACTATGATCAAACCCGGTCGCTATCGTCACTATAAAGGGAACGACTATGAAGTGCTCGGGGTGGCCCGGCATTCAGAAACCGAGGAAGAATACGTCGTCTATCGTCAGCTCTATGGAGAAGGCGGCTTGTGGATCAGACCGATGACCATGTTTTCGGAATCGGTCTCCATCGGCGGCGAGGTCGTGCCCAGATTCCGACGGTTAGAGGAAGGTCCAGCGTGAGAAGGTCGCGGCTTGCCCCTGCCGGTGCCCCGCCCGATCGACCACATTCCACACGATGGCCTGCTCAATCAGAAACCGCCGCCCGCTGCTCGATATTCTGATCCCCCGGTAATTGTCGATATATCCCTGGGTGCGAGCGCGTTCGAGCATCGATTCGCGCTCCGTACGGTTCACCGGCTCCGCCGTCAGACGGGATGGCGTGCGCACCAGCTGCTCCCAGCTCATCTCCCACAGCGTCAGCGCGAGTTGCGATCCGTAATTCAGAATCGGATCAGCTTGCGTTCCGTGCGAGACCACCACAAACGGGGCGGTGAACAGCGCCTGGGCCTGAGCGTCAGCCCCACCCGCTCGCTCCATCAATTCACGACCGACGGACTGGCGATAACTATCGAGCAGCCACTGAGACCATTCGACAATTTCCAGTCGTCGCCATACCTGAATGGAATCGTCCACGGCCTCCTCGGCGAAAGCGATCGGGCACCAGCGGCCCGCCTCCGCATGCCGAGGGTAGTAGCACGGGGGCGTACTGCCTGCCAAGATCTGTTATGCCGGGTTTTTTCGCAGATGACGCACGAACAAGGCTTGTCCGTGGCTACCGAGAAGAGTCATGACCACATCGCCGCGCCGGAGAGCAGTTCCGTCATTCTTCGCCTGTGAGTCTTGTCCGACGACCGAGCAAGACCACACTTCCACTGCCTCGTCCTGCCCCTTCGTTTTAAGCACCACGCGGCCTCCCGGCTCGACCTGATAGCTCAGATTGAGCGGGACACCCTCAAACAGCCTTTCGGGGCTATCGAGCATCGGCCTACGCGAGTGAGCCGACTTGGCGCCATGATCCGATGAGTACTGGAAAACTTGATAGGGAAACAGGTAGGGGGCCTGCGGATCTTTGAAGCGATAGGACGAATCGAACGTGACCAGGTTCCAGGTGCCGAGGAGATCATCGGTGGAACAGGTTCGCAGCGACGACACTGAAGCGGGCAACCCTGGCCGCGTGAACGACTTCGCATGCGGGCGATCGCTCGCTACGGTCGATCCCGTTGCAAGCATGATCGAGCAGCACGCCGTCAGAAGCGCCCACTGCCATCGCGCCATGGACATCTCCATCTCAGACGAACTCAGGGATCTTTGCGTGAATCTGCTGCGGGGGACGGGGCAGGCAAGGCCTTGGGCGCTCGCGGCAAGACACGGTATTCAATCAGCCTACAGGTGCAGAACGAAACCTGTCGCCATTCAGCGGTAATTTTCACGATTGCCGATCCGCAGATGGAACACCCCAACGCCCGGGGATCGCGTTTGATCGTCCAGCGAGGGATGCTGATGTGGTCCGGGTTGATGGGTTCCTGTTCCATGGACACTCTATCGGTGCGCGGTTTTGAAATCTGAAGAGGCATTTTTTTCCGCTGCCCCTTTGCCCTTGATGCGATAGGCCTGGTGGCATATATAATAGCGCCGCGATGAGCACCGCACCCTCAATCTCTCGCAAGGGCGCGGGTTTATAAGGAGCATGGCCATGGCTGCACAGACACTGTTCGAAAAAATTTGGAACGACCACGTGGTTCGGGCGGAACCGGATGGAACCACGTTGCTCTATATCGACCGCCATTTGGTGCACGAAGTCACCTCGCCGCAGGCCTTCGAAGGGCTGACGGTCGCGGGTCGCACTCCGCGCCGGTCGGCCGCCGCACTCGCGGTTCCCGATCACAATGTCCCGACGACCGACCGCCGCGTCGCCATTGCCGATCCCGTGAGCGCCAAACAAATTCAAACGTTGGATGATAACTGCAAGACATTTGGCATCACCCAGTTCGGCATGAACGACATCCGGCAAGGCGTGGTGCACGTCATCGGTCCGGAGCAAGGATTCACCCTGCCTGGGATGACCATCGTCTGCGGAGACTCGCATACGTCGACTCACGGCGCGTTCGGCGCACTCGCCTTCGGGATCGGCACCAGCGAAGTCGAGCATGTGTTGGCGACGCAATGTCTCGTGCAGAAGCGCCCGAAAACGATGGAAGTTCGTGTCGACGGCCAACTCTCGCCGCGCTGCTCCGCCAAGGACATCATTCTGGCCATCATCGGCAAGATCGGGACGGCAGGCGGAACGGGCTATGTCATCGAATATACGGGTTCAGCCATTCGCGCGCTCAGCATGGAAGGGCGCATGACGCTCTGCAACATGTCGATCGAAGGTGGAGCCCGCGCAGGCATGGTCGCCCCGGACGAGACCACCTTCACCTATATCAACGGTCGCCCGATGGCGCCGAATGGCGCCCTGTGGGATCAGGCTGTGGCCGCTTGGCGGAACCTCCACACCGATGCCGGCGCGAAGTACGATGCCGTCGTGGAATTGCGCGCCGAAACGATTGCACCGCAGGTGACGTGGGGAACCAGCCCCGGCATGGTGACCGGAGTGGACGGCAATGTGCCGGACCCCAGCACCATGCGTGATGACAAACTCCGCCAGGCCACGGAGCGCGCCATCGAATATATGGCGCTGAAGCCAGGCATGCCGATCCGCGACATTCGGATCGACAAGGTGTTTATCGGGTCCTGCACCAATTCACGGATCGAAGACCTGCGTCTCGCGGCCTCGTTCGCCAAGGGCAAGAAGGTCGCGGGCAGCGTGCACGCCATGGTCGTCCCCGGCTCCGGCCTCGTCAAGCAACAGGCGGAACAAGAGGGCCTGGATCGCATCTTCAAGGAATCCGGCTTCGAATGGCGCGAGGCGGGCTGCAGCATGTGCCTGGCGATGAACGCCGATGTGTTACAGCCTGGCGAACGCTGCGCCTCGACCAGTAACCGGAACTTCGAAGGCCGTCAAGGCGCCGGCGGACGCACCCATCTGGTGTCGCCGGCCATGGCGGTGGCGGCGGCCATCGAGGGCCATTTCGTCGATATCCGCCAGTGGTCATAAGCGGAAAGGCCGTTCGATCCTGACGCCGGGTCCGCTGATGACAGCGGCCGGCAGACACGACGCACAAAAGGACATACCATGGACGCATTCACAACACTCACCGGGCTGGTCGCACCGTTGGACCGGCTCAATGTCGATACCGACCAAATCATTCCGAAGCAGTTCCTGAAAACCATCAAGCGCACCGGTCTGCGTGAAGGGCTGTTTTATGATTGGCGGCGGCGGAAGGATGGATCGCAGGATCCTG
>WBZU01001508.1_pt1 | contig 17404 bp, 15 predicted proteins | sample 5204311 | NCBI WGS metagenome assembly WBZU01 (sample SAMN12344359, study PRJNA552823) | activated sludge metagenome | biome: Activated sludge suspended growth; feature: Nitrification reactor; material: Wastewater; isolation source: activated sludge from nitrification reactor of wastewater... | reverse complement strand
CGAAGAATCGCCGGCGGGATACAAAAATCGCAAGGAACCCACGCCGTGGTTACGCCATTCCAACTGTGAAAAGTATTTGCCGGAAAAAAGGCTGCTCAAGGCGACCGCCGTTTGGCTGCCCGTGGACGTAACCTGCGTAAAATAAGCCCCGGCCTGCTTCAGTCGCTTGAGTGTCGGGAAAAACGTCTCGTTCTTTTCGCGCTCGATGGCGTCGGCGCGTGTGGCGTCAATCGTTATGAGAACAACGATGGGAGCCTTGTCTTTCGTCAAGGGCGGTCGCGTCGGAGCTACACCGGACAAACCTTCCCGCGCTTGAAAGTACGGCGATGCGGCAAATTCGGGGAGCAACGGCAAAGGCGATGGGGCGGGTATCGACCAACGGATCTCGGCCAACAGCCACGGTGAAATGGATCCCGGTTCTTGAAACATTTCGGCGCGAACCGTCGATGTGGGGGGCACGAGCAGACCGAAAAATCCGAAAAGGATGAACGCGATCGCCACGATTTTCCATCGTTGCGGATGGCTTTTGAAAACCATACGTTCGGCCCCGAGGGCAAGGGGCATTGCGGCAAGCGTGACGGACCACCACGCCAATGCGCCGTGCACGCTTGCGTAATCGTCCCGAAGGAAAAAGTGATTGCCGATCAAACCGGTCAAAGCGAGTAACAGAGCGCCGATTTGCGTGAATGTTCGACGCGTCGACCACCATCCCAGCGAAAACAGCATTGGGATGGACAAACCCAACACGATGTGCCCCAACGCGACAATCGGATGAAAGAATCGACCCCCAAAATGCGTCAACCCCGTGCGCTCGATTTCGTAACCGAGAAGCTGCCCCATGATCCATCCGCTGAACATGGTTGGCGCGAAAAACGCAAGATAGCGATAATATCGGCGCGATCGATATACGCCGAGCGCGACGCAAGCACCGACCGCCAATGCGGCGCAAAAACCAATGCCGAGCGTTGCGGAGGCATCGAAGAGATGCCGCTGCAATCGAAGACCGATGCTCGCTGCGGATCGGTGCCCGAGAATGGCCGACAAGATCGCATGGGTGAGCGCAAGCAGCGCAAATCCCAACCACGTACCGAGAGCAGCTCGAAACCAGGGGGACCACGCGGGTGAAATTCGTTCGTCGGACATGATGTTCGTCGCAGATGCAATGGGTATTGTCGATGGTCGTTGCGGGGTCAACGTCAAAATGCACGACAATGGACCCGGGCGCCGGTTTTTGTGGTAGATGACGTTTGCGTCGGGTTGTGCCGACGAACCATGGTCCGGAGCCCACGCATGAAATCGATCGACACTTCGCTGCTCCAATTTCGCCGTTTCGAGCCCGCCGATGTTCCCATGGTGCACCGATGGCTCAATGCGCCGCACGTCCGGCCGTGGTTTGGCGGGGAACATTCACTCGAAGACGTAGCCGAGGAATATGCGGAATTTCTCGATCCGGATCAACCGATTCGAGCGTACATCATCGTCTACGACGGGCGATCGATTGGTTGGCTCAATTGGGAGCGATTCGGGGATTCGCCGGCATTTCAAGCGCAATATGGAGTCGAAGATCCCGACAGCGTGAATTGCGACATGTTGATTGGTGAAGCGGATGTTGCCCACCGAGGGTGGGGGGCGACGATCTTGCGGGAGTTTTTGCGCCGAATCGTGTTTGTTCATCCGCACGTCACGTCATGTATCATCGATCCCGTACCGGACAATTCCTTTGCGATTCGAATGTATGAAAAGGTCGGCTTTCAATTCGTCCGCGCCGCCCCGGACGACGGCGAAGGCAATGGTCTCTATTTGATGGAGCTGAAAAGGGTCGACCTGGAAAAACCCATCGAGTCTCCGACGACGATTTACTTACGACCTGCACGGGTGGACGAAATCGCGACGGCGGAGGATATCGACGATGACGCGTGTTCGATGTTTGCCGAGATTGGTTTGCCCATGGATATCGACGAGGCGCATGCGTTTGCGCAACACGAGATCAAGCGCTGGACGGAAGCGGCGAAACGCGGGCGGCTTTTGTTTGCGTGTGCTCCGTCCGGAGAAGCGGTTGGTTTTGCGGCATTCGATTTGGTGGATGAAAAGCCGTACTTGGATCAAATCTCGGTGCGCCGAGCGTGGCAATCGCAGGGTATTGGTCGAGCGCTCGTGGCGCGGGCGATCGCGTGGAGTGTTCGTCCGGGTGAATTGTGGATCACGACGTACAATGAACGTGTCCCTTGGAACGGCCCGTGGTATCAGCGACTTGGGTTTGTCGCAGCTGGTGAGGGAGACATCGGGCCCGAGTTGGCGATGAAGCTCGCCGCGGAGAGATCGGTGCTTCCCGAGGGACATCAACGTATTGCGATGGTGTATCGGCATCGCGTGGGGAATTGACCCGAGTCCGAGCGCGGAGAAGTCCTCATTACGCGTCGCGGGCGGAAATCATGCAATCGCAACTTCGTCGCACATGGGTCGAGCACCCACTGGGAAAATATTGCCTATTCATTTGTGCGAAAAATGCACAAACAGCGGGTGAGCCCCAATTCGGGCCGCGCGTCCGTCGAATTTGGTGAATTGGATTGCGTAATAAGTGGGCATGACGAGTGCAATGGAAGTTTCTTCGACCATGCACGAGAATCAATGGATAACGACGGACGAAGCGGCGCGTTTTGGGGCAAGTACATTACGTTGCGTAAAGCCGAATTTATGCATCGTGACGTATGTCGGTGTGCTCGACGTGGACGTGATTGAAAAAATGAATGCGGCTTTGTTGGATGTCGCGCGACGTATGGAAGAAGTCTATTTGATTGTCGATCTTTCGCGTGTTCGCACGGTGACGCAATTGGGCCGTCGTCAAGGTGCCGGGGGAATGTTGGCGTTGAATCCATTGGCCACGGCGGTGATTGGAGCATCGTTTCACATGCGTGTCGTGGTCGAAATGATCACCAAGGCCGCAAAACTTTTGAATCGGGGACTGGAAGGCCCCGTGGCGTTTTTTGCCGATGAAAAAGGGGCGCGAGCATGGATCTCCGGACTGACGAACAATCGCGGGTTTCAGGCCTGAACAAATCAAAACCGTGGCTCGAGAGCTTCGGGGACTCGATCGCCATTGGTGCGGCCGGTGAAACCTCGCCCGCTGCGTGTGTGACGACCGAGCAGCTCTTTACGCTTCATATCCCGGAACATTGGAGGCCGAATCCCGCGGTCAATGTTCATGCCGAGGCGATCGAGCCGCACGTTTACGATTGGTTTCACGAAATAGGGTTTGACGCGGAAGCCATCGCCCGGCTGCGGTCGTTTGCTCCGGGTCGATATGCGGGTATTCCGTTTTCGTCGGTGGGTCGAGCCGAGCTACTCTTCATCGCGAAGTATTTGTCGTTGTGGCTTTTGTGGGACGACGAAGACGTGGAATCGAAGGGGCGGGGATTTCAACTACGCATGAAGGGCATTTTTGATCCTTCTGCGAACGCATCGACAAACCTGTGCGATGAAGCGTGGCGCAGGCTATTTCAAGAATTGGCCCTGGTGCAATCGCCGATGTTGATTGAAAAAATGATCGACGGGATGCATGTATGGAGCGCAGCGGCGCTTATCGAAGCTCAGGTTGCCAAAGAACGCGTTGGTCGTCGACCAGCATTTGCCGACGCGTTGCAATTGCGCATCGCGACGATTGGGATGTACGCTACGGCGCATTTGCTCGAATACGCCGGGCACATCGATTTGCCCGGTGAATTTCATGCGCATGAAACCGTTCAGGCGATCAAAACTTTATCCGGCAAGATTGTTGGGTTGGGCAATGACCTCATCAGCCTGGGCAAAGACCTTGCTTCCGGGTACGTCAATGTGATTCTCGCATACTCCGATGAAAATCGTTTGTCACTGCCCGCGGCTATCGGCGGTGTGGCGCGAATGCACGACGAGGCGCTCTTGGAATTAGATCGCTTGGTATCTTCATTGCCGAGTTTCGGGCCGGCGTACGACGAAGCCGTGGCTCTTTGGTGCCGCGATTTACGTCACGCCTGTTTGGGGTTCACCTTGTGGGAAGCTCGGGCGCCGCGGTATACGGCGTTCAAGTTGTTCGTCAATGGAGCCGCCGTCGAACCTCGTTTCGTTTTTCATGCGCAACGGTCCTGAGATCGAGGGGTTCGAAGATCGCGTGGTTCAATTTCCGGCGACGCGTCGAAAATTGTTGTCAATGGCCGCGTTTCTCGTGATAGCGTGCGGTACGTCGAGGGATCGTATTGCGCAACCGAGGGCCGGTATCATGCTCAAACCAAACGATAAAATCGCACTGTTGACGTCGGGCGGCGATGCGCCCGGAATGAATTCGGGTCTGCTCGCGGCGGCGAAAGTAGGCTTTGCGCTTGGCTTGGAGGTCGTTGCGGTCGAAGAGGGTTATCAAGGGTTGATCGAGGGGCGGATCGTTCCTGTCGATCGCGCAGCGCTCGAGGCGGCCACGCGACGAGGCGGGACGCTCATTGGATCGGCTCGTTCCAAGCGATTCATGACCCCCGAAGGTCAAGAAGAAGCGAAAGCTCAGATCATTCGCCATCGGCTCAAAGGGTTGATTGTATTCGGCGGTAATGGTTCATTGACCGGGGCGCACGCTTTGCGAAATGCCACGGCGTATGACGGCGGTCCTTTTGGCATTGTCGGAATTCCGGCCTCGATTGACAATGATTTGGGTTGCACGTCGATGGCCATCGGTGTCGATACGGCGATGAATACCATTGTCGAAGCCTGCGATCGCATTGCGGACACGGCGTATTCTCATCAACGAACGTTCATCGTGGAGGTCATGGGTCGAGATTGTGGTTATCTCGCAATGACCACGGGCATCGCGGCGGGAGCCGACGCCGTTTTATTTCGTGAAGGCAAAAAAACCGATCAAGAGCTCGTGGATCAAGTTCTTCGGGCGATTGATGCCGCGTACGAGCGTCCGAGCGGCAAGAAATTCGTGCTGGTGATTCAAAGTGAAGGCGTCAAGCTCGCATCCCATACGTTGAAGGAGCAGATTGATGCGGCCTTGAAAAACCGCAATCAAACCATTGATACGCGCGTGACGGTGCTGGGGCATGTCGTGCGTGGTGGTGCGCCGAGCGCCTTCGATCGCTTGCTGGCGAGCCGATTCGCGAACGTGGCCGTACGGGCGCTCGTGCAGGGACAAACGCAGGTCATGACGGGCTGGATGATGCCGGGCCAAACCAAACCGGCTTGTCCTTTCGACCCGTACATTGCTCTTTGGCCGCTCGAGGAGGTTTTGCGCGAAACGGCGAATATGCATGTCGCCGATTCTCCGCTGGTTCAATGGCGCATCGCCGCGTTGGCCGAAGCCGAAAAAGTGCTTTGTTTTTAAGCCGCGTCGTCTTTTTCCAGCGATCACCCGGTCACGCGCGTGTGAACATTGGCGTTGCGTCGTCGTGCCGCATCCGGATATCATGGGGCGATGTTGCATCGACACCGGCATGTTTTCATTGCGATGGGCCTCATTTCATTCGGTTGTACCGCGACGGTCGAACCGCCCATGGGTTCGTCGTCGTCGTCGGGGGGACCCGGTGGTGGCGGCTTCGGTGGGATGACCGTCACCGGAGGAATGGGCGGGGTCGGAGGCGATGGCATTGCGGGATTTCAGCCCGGTGTGGGAGGCGGCGGCGGAAATGGAGGTAATCAGGGGTGCCTCGACGTGCCGCCTGTCGCGGCCGGACCCGATGCGATCATTGCGATGGAATATGCCGGAATTTACAAGGCTTATGATTTAGGGCCGATCCCGGGGGCTCCACCGCAACACTTGGGTGGTTGCACGATTGATTCAAAAAACCCGAATCGACTTCTGTTCGCCGGAGATTCGGAGAACACCGCCGGAGCCATTTACGCAATTGATTTGGATCGTGGACCTTGCGGGCATATCGTCGGGTTCAAAGGCACCGCCGTAAAAATCGCGGATACGCCTTATGTCGATGCGAATTTGGTGTATGGTCCGAACGACGTCCTTTTTTACACGCAATGGCCGGTGAACAAATTAAGTCAGATTTTGCCGGGTCAGGCGATGCCTGCGGTGACGATTGATGGAGCGACGATTGGGATCAATACCGGGGACAGTGTTTCGGGGTTTGGATTTGCGCCGCCTTGGGTGAGTGCCGCGGGACAACCGCGCACCGTGACGTGGGCCGGCGGTCATTGGTTTCACTTGAACATGACCACGAATGGTTCGGTCTTCGACCTGAGCGGCGCGGCTGAACAAACGGTTTTACCTGGCGGTCCGGGTGGATTTGCGTATATTCCCCAGGGATCACCGGGTTTTCCCAATCCGAGTTTGATCATGGCGGAATGGTCGGATAACAAAGTGTCGACGTACCAGATCAACGATATGGGTGATCCGATGGTGGCATCGCGTAAAGAATTCTTTACGACGTTTCCGCGACCTTGGGGGGCCTATTTCGAGTCGCAGACGGGCGATTTTCTGTTCTTGACGTGGGGTACCGTTCCGGATCGAGTCTTTGTCGTTCAGGGTTTTGCGGTTCCCCCGCCTCCTCCGCCGCCGCCAAAATGATGATATCCTGAACGGATGTCGAAGACGGACAGACCCGGCGAGGCGCAACATTTGCGCCTTCCAAAAACGTGAAATGCCCGCACGAAAATCTTGACACCCGCAGTTTTTCGAGCGATACAGTGCCGCTATGTCCATGCAATGTCCTCGTTGTAAAACGGCGCTCGTTCGCGGGCGTCTCGCGGCGCATTCGATTCTCGAAAAGGTGCACGTTTGCGAATCTTGCAAAGGCACCTTCATCGGCGCCAAGGATCTCGAAGAGCTCGAAGTGCAACACGACGACGTGTTTTTCGAGTGGCATCACATTCCGGACGAAGCGCATCAGCTCGAACCGCTTGCATGCCCGGCGTGCAACGTGACGATGAAAAAGGTGCGCAGCGAACGCGATGAGCAAGTGGTGATGGATTTGTGTCCTCAATGCAACCACACATGGCTTGATGGAGGGGAAATCGAAGCCTTGAAGACGGAGAGCCTGCTGTCGAACTTGCGCAACCTTTGGCGAGCACGACATCCGGCATAGGTTCGTCCCGACGATATTCCTGGAAAAACGAGCGGCTCGGACCTTCATGGATCCGGGCCGTTTTGCATCCATGCGTATGTGTTTCGAGGGTCTCGAATTCGTCGTTACCGGCGAACGATGGCTACGGTGTAATGGCTCCCTCGATCGCCATGACATTCGCCACCCAATGCGCTACTCGTAATGGTTCGGGCAAACGCCCGTGCAAGGCCAATGCACGAATCACTTCGGCCGCATCATTTTTTTCAATGCCCGCCCGTTGCACCCAGACATTCGCGAGTGGTTCCATCGGGCCCGCTTTTTGAACGAGCGCCCATTTTCGCTTTCCCCCGCGCACGCGATGCAACAATGCTTCTTCGACGGCCGCCATGTTGGGCTCACGCTTCACCACGACCAGCACGGCCATCCCGAGCTGCTCGGACAAACCGTGGATATCCACCACGTTGAATCCGGCGAGCGCGATTCCTTCCAAGAGCACGAGGCGCGTGTGTTGGGCGAATCGTGATTGCTTCACCATCGCGGCGAGCGCTCGCGTTGCATCCGCTCCATCGCGTCGCACACGTGCCCGCATGGTGCCTTCGAGGCGCGTGCCTGCGTAGGCCACGCCCGCAATGGGCACAAAGCCGCGATGATCACGCGGAAACGGAGCGTCGTCGACAGCAATGACATGCGAATAATGCGGCATCGAGGCGGCTGATTGTACAGGTAATGGCGTCCATGCCCAACACGAATGTCGGGCATCGGCAAAAATTCGTGCTTGACACGGCGCACAAAGCAGCATGAGATGCGCGCTCCACAGCAGATCAGGTTTTCCCATGGCTTTGCACGTACACAACACGCTGACCAAGAAAAAAGAACCATTTGTCCCGGCGCAACCGAAAGTCGTTCGTATTTACACGTGCGGTTTGACGGTTTATTCGCACATGCACATCGGTCATGCGCGGACGTATTGTTTTTGGGATTTGTTTCGGCGGTATTTGGAGTACCGAGGGTACCACGTCGTCAGCGTGATCAATTACACGGACATCGACGATCGGATCATTCAGCGTGGGGGCGGTGCGGAAGGTGCGATGGACTTGGCGGAAAAGTTCATTGCGACGTTTCGTCGAGATTGCCGGGCATTGCGCATCAAAGATTACGCCGCGTACACGCGCGCGACGGATTTCGTCGACGAACAAGTGCAAATGATTCGCGGTTTGATTGACAAACGGTATGCGTACGTCGTCAACGGCGAAGTGTTTTACGATGTGAACACGTACGAAACCTACGGGCAGCTTTCGGGGCGGCGGATCGAAGAGCTGGAAGTGGGCGCGAGCGGACGCGTCGAAGAAGACGTGAATCGCAAGCGCAATCCGGCGGATTTTACGTTGTGGAAACCAACGGACGCGAATGAACCGGGCTGGAAAACAGGCGAAGCCGATTGGCCGAATGGTCGTCCCGGTTGGCATATCGAATGTTCCGCGATGAGCACGTCGCTTTTGGGAAACCATTTCGATGTGCACGGCGGAGGCATCGACAACATGTTTCCGCATCACGAAAATGAGATCGCCCAAAGCGAGCCATTGTGTGGAAAACCGTGGGTGCGGTATTGGTTGCATCCGAATCACCTGGCCATCATGAAAAAAGACCTCGGCGACGCGCAACGCGCAACGGCTCAGGGGAGCAACGAGGAAGAGGAGAAGATGTCGAAGAGCCTCGGCAACGTCATCGGCATCGAGGAGCTCTTGACGAAGCACGCGCACGACGAGGTGCGCTGGTTTTACTCGACGCAGCATTACCGCGCGAAACTCCCGTTCAATTGGGAACTTTTGGCGCAATCGTCGCAAGGGTACGCGCGCATCAAGAAGCTCGTGACGGTGCTCGCGGACAAACTGCGGGGCAAGGGCGATGCTTCCCTGCCTCGCAGCGTGTATGCTTCCCAGCGGGGAGACGACGAACGTGTGCCGCGCATGCGTCGTCACTATGTTTCCGGGCAATTTGGGGCGCTTTCGGCGTCGTTCATCACGCGTTTCATCGAAGCGATGGACGATGACCTCAACACGCCGAACGCGGCGGCGGCGATGTTCGACTACGTGAGCGCGCTGTATTCGGCGGGCATCGAGCAGAGCGATGACGTCGCGTCGTTGCTTGCAGTGTACCGGACGCTCGTGCGGCATTTGGCGGTGCTCGGAGTGGAGATCGCCGAGCCGTCGTTGTATCCGGAGGTCATTGCGGAGTATGCGGTGGCGCCTTCGGAGGAAGCGAAAGGTCGAGGGGGTGACGGTGTCCTTGACAAACTGCTGGCGATGCGCCTCGAAGCGCGCAAGCAAAGGGACTTCGCGAAAGCCGACGCCATTCGGAACCTGCTCAAAGAAGCCGGGGTCGTGATTGAAGACACGGCGCAAGGTTCACGTTGGACCGCGGGTGGATGAAGGCTCGGCCATTCATACGGGAAAACGGTCGGCCTTCTCCCCTGCCCTGCACGTCGCGCGTGGCGCTTATGTTACTCGGTTGGATGAACGTAATGAGCGAACCAGGCGGCAAGATTGGGTGGGTTCGTCCGTGTTTGGCAGCAGTGGGCGGGTACTGGTGCACGCAAACCAATTCGCCATAGGGTAATACCCATCCGCGTTCAGGGGCTGTCACGTGCATCGACATGCACCGTTGTTCGTTGCGAGACTCGTCGTGTAGAGATTACCTATGAAGAAAACCGCTTCCGGAGCCGAATCCACCATTGAGACATTACGCCGGACGGCTCTTGGCCATCCGGATGTCGAAGAAGGTTTGTCATGTAAAGGAACCGCGATCGAGAGCGCTACATTCAAAGTGAATGGGAAGGCGTTTCTTTTCCTGCGTCCCGGCACGGCCATGCTCAAACTCGATGCGTCGCTTGCAGAGGCCTCGAAACTCGCCGCCGAAAAACCCGACGGCTACAAGGTCGGCTCAGGCGCTTGGGTTACGATTGCGCTCTCCAATCCGAAAGAATTGTCCATGGAGGTCCTCGCGCGGTGGATTGCCGAGAGCCACAAGCTATTTGCCTCGTCGCAAAAGAAGGCGGTCAAGCCGCGCTCGGCGAAAAAAGCGGGCTAGACGTCGCCCCATTTGCCATGCTGGATTCGTTCGGGCGCGCGATGCGCCGAAGAACCGAATCCCGCGCTCGAATGGGAAATCATTTGAACTCAAACGAATTGTGCACCTCGTGCACCTGAACGGAGAGCAAACCTTGCAGCGTGAAGCAAAGCGGTTCGAAGCGGAACTCGTGACGGACTTCTTCGTGAGCACGCGCTCGAGGCGTACTGCGCCGAACAAGGAATCAGCATGCGCGATTGGCTCATCGGCGTGCTAAACGAGAAGGGCAACGCCGATCGTCATCGGGTCGCATGAGTTACTTTGTCTTCAAACGATCCGGCGCTTGGCATAAAGAAGGCGGTCGAGAGAGCAGGCCGCTCGGGGCATTCGTCATGAGCGGGGTTTGCTACGACGGCGACGAAGGCCGGAGCGAACTTTGCGGAGATGAGACGTGTCATGCGTCATGGGAGCGAGGAGGGGATCCGGCGGATACATCCGACAGGGAACTGCATTTTGAGCGGGATCCGTTGTCAGGGATGAACTTGTGAGGAATACGTATCGGGTGACGTTTACCACTTGTGTCGACGTCATAGATGGTGGTACCATCGTCGCGAACCGACTTGGGAGATGGTGGACTTCTATGAATGATGACTCACGACAGGTGACGTTTAGTGGCGCCAAAATTAATTCAGCCGCAGCAGACCAAGCGCCGTCGAAGATACTCCGGCGAATTTTGGCCGACGCCTTCACCTACTTGGCTCATGATAAAGAGCACGACAAGTCAGGCCACGAAAAAGGTGGTAGTCACGACCGGGAAACACATGATCGCGGCCATGACCGAGAACATCACCACGAGCGTGACACGTTTGATAAAACGTTCGATTGATGTTGTGCTGATTTCTGCGACTTGAATACATCCCTCGTTGGTGCACAGGGCGAATCGTTTCCGCTTCATGTCCCATGGATACGTGTGCTCACTCAACGAGCACACTTTGCAGTAGGGCGCAATGACCGTTCTCACCGCAGGTATTTTGAAAATTGCCAGCCGTTGCAACATCGCGTGCAGCTACTGCTATATGTATTACCTGAGCGATAAAACGTGGCAAACACAGCCGCGTTTTATGTCCGACGATACAGTCAGACGCGTGTTTGATGAAGTGGCACGACACGTTAGGGCACACGGTCTGAAATCATTTCACTTGTCCTTACACGGCGGTGAACCTCTTCTTGCGGGAAAAGACCGAATACAAAAGATAATCGACACGCGCGACGAGACCGTACGAGAACTGGGCAAACCAATAACGCTGTCCATGCAGACAAATAGCCTGTTGTTGGATGACGATTGGGTGAAGCTTCTTTTTGCTGGAGATATTGGCGTGAGTGTCAGTATCGATGGTCCAGCCGATTATCATGATCGCAACCGAAAAGATGCGGGGGGAAACCCGACGCACAAAGCGACGGAGGCAAAGATAAGATGGCTGCGATCTCATCCTGAAGGCCGACAATTATTTTCCTCCGTTCTTTGCGTATTGCACCCCGATATGGACGGAGCTCGATTGATTCGCTATTTTCATGAACTTGGTGTCAATGTCGATTTTCTCCTACCGGATCAAAACTATTCGTCCTCCGCCGAATCGTATCCAGTCCCTACACCTGAAGCAATCTATGGACGAGTGCTGGCGGACGCATATCGAGAATGGCGTCGAATTGACGCCCCGTCGTTTCGAGTGAGAAAGTTCGATCTGCTCATGCGGTCATTGGTAGGTATCGAGCATGGATTGGATAGTTTGGGGACCGGGCCGATCTCGGTATTCACGATTGAAACATCTGGTGAGCTCGAACCCGTGGATGCGCTTAAATGTTGTGGTAACGGCTTCACCAAGACTGGTATTCACGTTGGAGCCGGCGCGCTCGAGGCTCTGCAAAGGGTTCCGTTGGTAGAACAAGGCCTCAATAAGGCCGCACATCTCTCGATGGCTTGTCAGAAGTGTAAATTTCGCGAAATGTGCGGCGGCGGTTATTTGCCGCATCGGTATGATGCGCGTGAAGACAACTTCAATCGTCCAACCATCTATTGCGCCGATATGATGCATTTGTGTCAATACATTCTTGATGATGTGGGTCGCGAGTTGAAGCCTTTTTTATTGATGCAGCAACATTCTCACAATGAATTGCAGGACACCGAGTCGTCAGTTCGTTGAAGTATCGTCACGAGCGCCCGAACGATGGGCCTTTTCTCGAACGTCACTTTTACGTACGTTGAATCACTTCGCTTCAGGTCAAGACGTTGCTCCTCGACCTCATGCGGATGCTTCGCGGCGCGCGAATGATTTGTCGACATGACGCTCGGACTTGGCGTATGCTCGGCGATAACGGTATGAGCAGCCTATTTGACTTCGAGCTGATGAACGTCGAAGACATCGAACCTTGGGGCACTCCGGAAAAACCCTCCATGAGTTGGTTTGCGCTCACCTACGGGACCTTTCGAATCAACGTCCAAGACCGGATACTATTCCAATATACGCCGGAGATTCTGGAGCATTGGCAGGGCTCGACGCCATACCCGGATTACCAGATCGCGGCTTTCGCTCGTGACATTTTAGGCTCGTTCCCTTACGCAGTAATGCCACTTCCGGCGCGAATCGAGCGATTGGCGCGTGATTGGACTTTACTGGAAAACCTTGACGAGCTATCAAACCGTTTGCCCGATGAAAGCACCGAAGACGTCTATACCGCATGGCGATGGCTCGGGGAAAGAACGCCCTGGCATTCGTACCTCCAAGCGGAGCCCAAGATTACCTATGTGCGGATCGGCGATGATATCGAAATTCACTGGGATAACTCGAAGCGCTTCATCGAAGGCATTCAGGTATGGACCGCAATGCAAGGAACCCACCGGCTACACGTGGACCAATTCACTCGAGAATGCCACGGTTTTTCCGAGCGGTTGTTGACCGCAATGAAGACGCGCTTGAAAGAAATCGACGCGGGCACGTCCATTCCCCGAGCAGCCGTCGATATGGCGAGTCTCTGGAAGGAGCACGCGACATGGCAAACGGAATTCGAGAGGTGCCTTCATAAGCAGGCAATGCCCGATATTACCTGGACGCTGACCGAGGCCGCGCTTTGCTTGGTGGCCGCTCAGTGTGGCGTCGTGCTGCCGGAATCATTTCAGATTACTCGTGGCCTCGTGCGTTACGGCGCGAGGCAGCCGTCGAATAAGATCTGCCCCGATCCACCGATATCGACGGAATCCATACATTGAGAATCGGGCCTGGAGGTCGGAGGGCAACTTTTGAAGTGATTGGCTCGAGCGCTCAGCGTCCCTGTTCCATCGAAACAGATTCCTGACCCATTGGGCGTCGTGGCCGATTGAAAGGTATTTCCTCCCGGGTCATTGGGACTGCCGAGGTCGATGCTGTCGCCGACCATCGTGGCCCGAAACCCAGCCGCGACATTTCCGAGCATCGTCGAATTGCGTATACGAACCGATTTGGCTTGCGCGACGTTGACCCCGTGTTTTCGGTTGGAATTCAATTTGGCATTTTGCACTTTGAGTATCACGGTCGAAGCGGCATCATCGAGCGCCGCAAGGCCGTCATCGTTACGCTCGAACGTGTCGTCCGTGGAAGTGAGTTCCACCTGGTCATGAAAACCGATGCCGTCCCATTTGTTGTCGGCATACGTGGACCCTGTGGACGTGATGACTCCCTCGTCCTCGGCAAACAAACCGCGATGGCTGTTGCTCGAAAATGTGCAATCAAGGATCGAAATGTTGTATTTGACCGCCGTCGGGCTGACGGTTCTCAAGCCTTCGTTTACGCTGTTGGTCACACGTGTGCGGGTGAGGATGGCGTCATTGGAGCGAACGAAAATCCCCGTCGCCCCACTGTTCGTTACGTGCACGTCCTCGATTGTCACGAGCGACGCGTCCGCGCGGATGCCATACCCGTCGATGTTTTCGATTTGCAATCCGCGAATTTCGACGCCCGCGCCGACCGCGGCAATGGCGCAATTCAACGTGGCGTCGACCGGTTCACATGCCCCACCTCCCCGCAGGATCACCTTGGTATCGCCATCTCCTTCGAGGCGCAAGGCGGCCTTTTCGAGGCGCAAAGGAAACCGTTCTCCATTGGTCGCCGTGCCATAGACGATGGGCGTGGAATCGCCGAAAATGTGAATGGTCCGCGCATTGGATGCATTCGCCACCGAGATCGCTTTCGAGATGGTCTTGAATGGCACGCTGCATTCCCCCGTGCCTGCGCTATCGCTGCCCGTGCCCCCATGCACGTAGATCACGTCGGCCGGTGGCGTTTCGGGGCAAGGTGGAGCGTCCAAGGTGAGGCATCCCGTGAGAAGGCAAGACAAACTGCAACAAATGGCCTCCAGCTTGACGGCGTTCGTCGTGATCGAGTACATCGGGCATCCTCCGAGTCGGCGCAAACGTAATGAATCATGGTCCAAGATTCGATCGCGCCCGTCATTCGAGGGAAGATTATCAGCGTTGTTTCGGCTGTGTGTGGGAAATAAAAAGGGCCGCCGCCAAATTCTACGAACCCGGCCGGACCTGATTGACGGCGCTGGACGCTGACGAGTGGCCCGCCTTCACGCCGCGTGAAGCGCCAATTTGTAAGATTTGTGCCGGTACCGTTTTTTCGACCGGCCACGTTCAGACGCACGTTCGATGCAATGGCCGAAGCCGAACGCAACCGCGTTCATGGCCACGTGCGTCCCTCAATTCTGCGGCACCCAAACGGCATTGCCCGTTCCACCAAATTTGTCCGGATTGTCGCTCGCATCTTCGATGAAGCTCCGAAGCTCCGGACGCGTGAGCATCAGCATGCCCACGCGCGACAACGGATCCGCCACGAGGTATTTGTCGCCATCTTTCGCCACCACCAAAATGGAGTGCTTGCCTTTGAACGTATACGCGGGTTCCCCCGCAGTCTTATGGGCGGCCGTGTAGCGGTCGCGATACGTTTGTCCCGGAATCCCTTCGAATTGCACGACGCGATTTTTGCCGAGCTGCGTATCGAGTCGATCCAGGGCGGCGGTCGGAGACAGATGCTCGGACAATTCGACCACGCTCATGCCGAGTTTTTCCGCAGCCGTATGAATTTGCGAACGCAACGTGCCGTCGAGGTCCGAATTGTCACCATAGGTCGTGCGTACGCGATGAATGCTTTGCTCGATGCTCAACCCCGAGGGCTCCTTGCCAAAAATGCGTAATGCCATGGCCAAACTCGTCGGGGCGCACGTGCCGGACGTATACGGACCGTCTTTGTTGAGTTGCCCGTGGTAGACTTGGCGCTTGAAAAAGGCCGGACGGACATCTTCCTGCATTGCGTATTTGATGGGGTGCAACGTCGGGTCGACGCGAACGATTTTATAGGCATGCACCCAGCCGGTCACCCCTTCGTACTGGACCTTGTAATAATTGTTGGTTTTGACGGGATCGACAATGGTGACTTCTTGCCCGGGCGAAAGGTATCCAAGCGGCATTCCATTGTGCGAGCTGTCATCGATGCCGCCCGAAGGTGGAATGCTCTCGATGATCGCCGCCGTGGAATCGGGTTGTTTTCGAATAGGCAAATACTGGCGCGCAAGAGCCTTGTCCCCCGCGGCATACGGGCCGGCGGGCATCATTCCACCACCCATGCCACCCGATCCGCCATTGCCCATCCCACCGCTACCCCCGCTGCCGCCCATCCCGGGGTCGACATTGGGGCACTGGTCCAAATCCACGCAAGGATCGGGCATGGTCATCATCGCCGGTTCCTCGGCAACATCGCCGGTTCCCACATCCGGAGCGGTTTGAGCTGCCGGCGGAGCCGTATCCCCACAACCCACGACAAAGAACGTCGCTGAAATCAAGGCCATAAAGCGCATGGTCTTCTCCCGAGCAAAGTGTTGCGGCAAAGATCGCCGACGATCAGAAGATCATGAAAAATGGTTCAAGGTCAATGCGTCATTTGCCCTTTCGCGAACGCAAGCCCAGGGCGCGAACAGCACCCGGATGGATAGGCGTGGAGGTCGAAATCGGACACTCGACGTGAAGCCGGTCGACATTTCGAACCGTGATGCTTCGTCGTTCTGCCAAAAAACGCTGGAACGATCGAATCGAGCCCAGCGTGAATGGTTTTTCCGCAGATATCTACAACATCACGGATCGTTTCCCTTTTTTGCGTACTCCAAGAGCCCGCGCGTTTGTCCCGCCATAACGCGGATCGCGAGTCGACGGGGCATCAGTCGCGTCAGCATGAATTGCGCAAACCGATTGAACCGCCCGGGAACGAAGCCGCCGCGATTCGGCAACGCAGCGAGCGTCTCGCGCGCCACGTCTTCGGGGCTCATCGCGCTCGGTCCTTTACGCCCGCGCAACAAATTCACGAAATTCGGCGTTCGCGTCGCTCCGGCACAACTGACCACCACGTCGATCCCGGATTCCGCCATTTCGTGTGCGAGCGCTTCGCCGAGCGATAAATTGAACGCCTTGGTCGCTCCATAGGTCGCCACCCACGCCGATCCCCAGAATGCCGTCAACGACGACAAAAGCACGATCCCACCTCGACCTCGAGCCGCCATTTGCTCGCCCAGCACGTGCGCGCAAATCATCGGACCACGCGCATTCACATCGAGGATGCGCTGTTTGTCCGCGAGCGACGTCTCCAGAAACGGCGCGACGATGGAGAGCGCCGCGTTGTACACCAAAAGGCCGATTTCGTGCGAGGCGGCGATTGCTTGCACCTGCGCCTCGAGGTCCGCGTTCCCGAGGTCCACGGCATGCACCTCGACGTTCTTTCCAAAACGTTTTCGCAGGTCTTCGGCAAGCGCGTCGAGGGGAGCGGCGCGGCGGGCGATGAGGACCAGGGAAAAACCGGCCTCGGCGAGCGCCGTGGCGAAGGCGGCTCCGATGCCTTCCGAAGCTCCGGCGACGAGCGCCCAAGGTCCGTATCGTTCTACGAGACTTTTCATGTCCCGCACGATATCATGCCGGGATGCTCGTTGGGATCTTGTCGTTGCTTGCAGTGTATTCGCTGGTTTTCGTGCTTTATCTGGTGGTGCCTGGACAATGGGTCACCGGGTATGTCAAGGGTGATGATGGCAAGCACCTGCGTTATCACTTGAACGGACTGCGGGTGTTTGTCTTGGTGCTCGCCACGTATGCCGCGCTTGCGGCGACGCACGTGATCCCTTGGGACTTCTTTTATCTGCACCGCTGGTCCATGCTCGGCACGGCGTTCGTCGTCGGACTCGTGTTTACGGCCGCGATTGTTTTGCCTGCGCCGGGCACGGGCAAGTCC
>WBZU01001507.1_pt1 | contig 17407 bp, 9 predicted proteins | sample 5204311 | NCBI WGS metagenome assembly WBZU01 (sample SAMN12344359, study PRJNA552823) | activated sludge metagenome | biome: Activated sludge suspended growth; feature: Nitrification reactor; material: Wastewater; isolation source: activated sludge from nitrification reactor of wastewater treatment... | reverse complement strand
TTCGTATGGAGCTGCTTTTTCGATTGGCATGACCAACTTTACCTTCGGCGGCGGCACCGACGCATTGGTCGCTCGTTTTTCCGGAACGGACGGCACGCTCGCGTGGGGAAGACACTTCGGTGACGCTCAAGATTCGCGTTGTGCCGCTGTTTCCGTTGCCGTGGGAAACGATGCCGTCACCTGTCTCGGTGATTTCTCGGGAGTTGTGGATGTCGGAGGTTCGAGCGTTACGAGCGCCGGAGCTTTGGACCTCGTCGTCGTCCAATATTCGTCCACGGGGACGGTGTCGACCGCTTCGCGCTCCGGCGATTCGTTGTCGCAAATTGCGAAAAGCATCGCCGCCACGCCGGGGGGAATTCTTTTCGGCGCGGCACGATTTAATGGGGTCATTGATTGGGGTCCGGTGACGAGCGCCGGTGGAGGCGATGTTTTCCTCGGACGTTTGATCGAAAAGGCCCCGGCGTCGTGGGCCTTGCGCATGGGCGATTCGAATACGCAACAACCCAATGGCATGAGCGTCGTGGGTGCCAATGGCGGCGTGGCGTTGGTCGGTGATTTCGAGGGATTCGCTGATTTCGGTGGAAAAGCCTTATCGAGCAAAGGTTTGTTCGATGCGTTCGTCACGCGTGTGGATGCCGGCGGCAAGGTCTTGTGGCTTCGCACGATCGGCGACGCCGACCCGATGACGAGCACGGAAGATCAATACGCGACGGATGTCGCCGCAATGGACGACGGAACGCTTTTCGTCACGGGATATGCGGCCGGTACGATCAATTTCGGCGACGGCGTCGTCTCCGGCCCGAGCGACACGGATTTTTACGTGCTTCGTATGGATGCAACAGGACAAACCACGTGGCATTCGCGCGTCGCCGCTTCGGGATCGCAATTCGGCCGAGCCATCGCCTTGAGCGGAACGGATGAATTCGTCGTTGTGGGCGATTTTCGCGATACGATGGACCTTGGCAACGGCCCGCTCACGAGCGCGGGAAACAATGATGTATTCGTCGCCAAATTCAAACGCTGACGTCGAGGCACCTCGCCGAAGTCGTTGAATCGATCCATCATGAGCGGCATGAAAAAAACGCCTCAAAAAGTGCTCGCACCGCTGTGCCTTGCCGCATTTCCGATCTTCGCCGCAGGTTGTGGACCGGATTCACCAGACAAACCTCCGCCCGCGCAAACGGGTACGCGCGTCGAGCTCGCCGATGAGTCGTCGTTGGCTTTGCTCCTCGATCCGCTCGAAGCCCCCGTCTTCGGAAACGGGCTTTATCGCAAAGCCGGCAGTTATGACCGGGAAACCGGCGCCCCGCCTCCCGCGGGATTCGTCGATCGCGGCAATCGCGACATGAATCAATTCGCTTGTCGGGGCACAACGGGATCCGTAAGCGACGCCCAAATCGTCCCGCCGCAGTATGACGTCGAGGTTTGTCCGGAAAGCTACGTGCAAGGTGTCGCGTTGGCCCGATTCGAAGGGTCGGGACGGATGACTCGGTTATGGCTGACCGCGAGCTCCTTGCGGCACGGCGCCGTGGCCAATGATGAAATATTGCGCATCTGGGTGGACGACGATCCGAATGCGGTCGTCGAAGAACCGCTGGCTGCAATCATCGATGGTTCGGCAGGAGAAATGTTTGCCCCGCCTTTTGGTGATGGCCCGGGAGATCATCTGGCCTGGTATTACCCCGTGGTCTTCGGCAAGAAATTCATCGTTGGTCTGGACAACCTCGGGCCGCTCGAATATTATTACGATCAAGTGGACGTCGTGCTCGATCCCGCGCCTGTCGCACGCAAAGCCGCATCCACGCGGCTCGCTCAACGCGACCTGGCCATTGCGGTGCTGCAATCGACGGCCGATTACGGACAAACTCACCCGGCGCTCGGAGATCCCACCATGGTCTCGCTGATGCCCGGACAAACGGCCCCTGCGTTGGATCTAAAAGGCCCGGCGACCATCACCTCCCTGCGCATCGATATCGCCAAAGACGCCCTGGCAACTTTGCTGGACATCGATTGGCAACTGACGTGGGATGATGCCGCAGCGCCGGCCATGAGTTTACCCATATCCGATCTATTCGTCGCGGCGCTCGAAAGTCCGGAAAATGGCAACGCCAGTTTGGGATTTGCCGCATTCGAATCCGGCGGCAAAGTGCAGCTGGAACTGCGCTTGCCCATGCCTTTTTCCACGCACGCCAAGGCTGTCTTGACAAACAATGGCGCCAATCCCGCTGCGTTTGTCCTAACGATGCGTGGAGAACCCACCGTTCCAAGCAAACCATTCGGGCATTTGCACGTCGATCGAAATGAAACCCAATCACCGGCAATGGCCGAAGTCCACCCTTTGACCCAGGTCACGGGACGCGGAAAGTGGGCCGGAACGTGCGCAATGCTCCAAGGACGCGGCATCGGCGACGGCAGCGGATTCGATGAACCGCTCAATTTTCTCGAAGGCGACGACCTGGGCCTCATCGATGGAATGCCGGTCATTCGCGGAACGGGAACCGAAGACTACTTCAATGGATCGTTCTACTTCGAGGCGGGTTCGCACGCGACACCGTTTGCGCAATGGTGGGGAACTCGAGTCAATGGTGCCGTTGGACAAACCAATGCGTGCCGATTCCATTTGCTCGGAGACACCATTGATATTTCGACGAGCGCCCAAGTGGGCCTGGAAATCGGCCCGGGCGTTCCGGAGACGCTCGAGCATTATCGCACGGTGGCCTTCGTGTACCGCTGAAGTCCATCACCGGACGAACGACGGCGGCGCCCGGATCGAACATTTCCTACGCCTTCGTACGATTAACCAAGACGCTTCGCCAAGCTCCTCGACGAAACTCGTTTGAACACCAAGCAAGATTGGAAAACGAAACCTTCGGCGCCGAAGCATCGGCGCGGCGTACGCACGCTCGGACGAACCCGTGGAAGTTACGGAAAAACGTGCCGTTCCGGTTCAGTCAGCTTCGCGTTGAAGCAGGCGACCACGTTGATGGTCGGGGAGGAGGGATTCGAACCCCCGACAACGAGCACCCAAAGCTCGTGCACTACCAGGCTGTGCGACTCCCCGAAGCGAGGAGTTACCTGTTTGCAGGTAACACTCGGCGCGCAAGGTAACCGAAGTGGTTTCGATGTGCAAGAGAGATTTTGTCAGCGTCAGTGAAGATGCTCGACGAGATACTCCACGACGTGCTTGTACGCGTAACGACGCGCGAGGGGGCTTCGGTACCCGTGTCGCTCGCCCGGAAACACGAGCAAGTCGAACGGTTTGTCCGCAGCGATGAACGCATCGATGAGCCCCGCGGCATTTTGGAAGTGGACGTTTTCGTCCATGAGCGCGTGCACGAGGAGCAGCTTACCCTGCAAATTCCCCGCGAGTTTCGTCAGGTTTGTCGCATCGTACGCCGCGGGGTTGTCCTTGGGCAAACCCAAGTACCGCTCGGTGTACGCGCTGTCGTAGAGGCGAAAATCCGTCACGGGCGAGGCGGAAATGCCGACGTGAAACTTGCCCGGCGCCTTGAGCAGCGCCAGCGCCGCCATGAATCCACCGTAACTGTGCCCGTAAATGCCCACGCGTTTGGCATCGACGTACGGCCGTTTGGCGATCTCATCCAGCGCCGCGATCTGATCGACCAGCTCGATATCCCCAACATGCCCCGCAAGCGGCGCCTCGAACGCCGGACCTCGACCTCCACTGCCGCGATTGTCCACTTCCATGACGACAAACCCGCGATCGGCCAGGTGTTGCCACATCAAGCGCGGGCTCCAGTAATTCAGCACCGTCTGCGCATGCGGACCTCCGTACACCATCACGACCACCGGATACTTTTTGCCCGGCTCCATCACGCGCGGAGTCAACAAAGCTCCGTGCAAATCCACGCCTTGCCCCACGGAAACCTTGAAAAATTCCGGCGTTCGGATCGCCAAACTCGCAATTTCCGGATCCACGGGCGGGCTCAAGTCCGCAAGGACCGGTCCCCCAAGCTCACGAATGATGATTTTCGGAGCTCGATCGGCCGCGGAATGCGTATCGATCATGAGTTTGGCTTGACGATCGATACCCGCTCCATGCACCCCGGGTTCGTCCGTCCAACGCTTGATCTCGCCTCCGTCCAAGGAAACGGAATACAATTGCCGGTCGAGCGTGCCGTCTTTATTGGCCACGAAAAACACGCGGTTGTTCGCTTCGTCGACGCGGGAAATGCCATACACGTTCCAATTGCCGGACGTGAGTTGCTTGATCGAAGCGCCGGTCGCGGCATCGCGCAATTCGAGATGCGTAAAACCACCGGCGTCGTGCGTCCATAAAAGCTGCGGTTTTTTCTCGAGAAGTTCGTAATCGGCAAATTCGAGCCACGATTTCGATGTTTCGACGAACAATTCTTTCGTTTGTCCGGTTTTCACATCGACGCGCACCAACGCCAACCTTTGTTGACGGCGATCGGACGTCTGCAAATACACGGCCGAACCATCGGCCGCCCATTGGAATCGCCCCATGTATCGTTCGGAATCCGAAGGCCACGTGAGCCACGTCGTTTTCGCCGTCTTGATATCCACGATTCCCGCCCGAACCTTGGGATTCGCTTCGCCGGGCAAAGGATACTTTTGCATCATCAAATCGGGACCTTGTCCGCGATATCCGAGCACCGGATGTTCGGCGACGCCCCGCTCGTCGACTTCGAGGTACAACATTTTGTCGCATTGGGGTGACCAGAAAAACCCATGCGGTTCGTCGAGCTCTTCTTGCGCGAGAAAATCGCTTTGGCCGCGCGTGGTCCCCGCAGGACCGCCCGTCGTCAATTTGGTTTCTTTTCCGGTCGCCACGTCGATCGCAAACAAATCGTCTTTTCGGACAAACCCCACGCGTTCACCATTTTGACAGATGCGCGGATCGATTTCGGGATCGGGCGTCTCCGTGAGGCGCTTCAAGGTGCCGTTTTCCAAACGAACGAAAATGTCACCTCCGCCGGGAATGAGCATCGTCGGCGATTTCTCCGCCCACTCGTACGTGGAAATGCCCGTCGCCCGCGTCCGCTGCCGCTCGCGACGCAATTCCTCCTCGCGACTCAGAGGCTTGGACCCCACGGGAAGCTCGGACGCCCGAAGCAAGACGCGTGATGCCTTGGTCGAGCGATCATAGGCGAACAGCGAATACGTCATGTCGCCGGATTCGCTGGCGAGCCACGTGACGAGTTTGCCGTCGGGCGAAGCGGCAAACCTGCGCGGAACATTCCAACCGGGCTCGGGCATCTTCGCCAAACGGTCGATCGTGATGGGGCTTTTGTCCGCAGGAAGGATCGTTCCATGCGTCGTATCGACCACGGGTTGCGAAGTCGTGGTGTCCTTGGCGATTTCCCGAAGAAGCGGGCGCAGGGGACGATGGGCATCCGTTTGTCCTCCGCAACCGACAAGCAAAGTAGCCCAGACAAACCCAACCCGAAAAACCCGATGGTTGCTCATGGTACGTCGAGTAATCCGAGACGCACGCGAAGTCCAGTGCCGGAAAAGTGGTTTGCACCTACTCAGCGTTGGGATGAAAGAACGATCACTTCTACAAAAGTGCCCGGCACCTTCATTCCGCCGGTGACTTGCTCGTCGCCACGATACGCACGCGGCGCACACGGCGTCCAAACACATCCGTCACGATGATCGTATAACCTTCGCATTCAATGCGTTCGCCCGGTTCTGCCGGACGCTCGAGTCGTTCCAGGACGTACCCGCCGATCGTCTCGACCGTTTTCGCTTCGGGAAGCAATACAATCTGCTCTTCGCGTTCGAGATCCGCCAACAGAACGCGCCCATCGACCTCGACGATGCCCGGACTTCGTCGATGAATCGGCGGGACCTCTTCATCGTTTTCGTCCCGAATTTCGCCGACGATCTCTTCGAGCAAGTCTTCAATGGTCACAAGCCCGATGAATTCCCCCGTCGCGCTCGTGATGATCGCCACGGGAATTTGCCGTGCTTGCATTTCGAGGCGCAAGCGTTCGACCGACGTGTTTTCCCGAGCATAAATCGGTTTTCGCAAAAGCTCGGCGACCCGAGTGGCTTTGCGCCGACCACTCAATACGTCGAACAAATCCCGCAAATGCAAATAACCGAGCACCGAATGCCCTTTGGAATCGAGCACCGGATAACGAGAATATCCCGCCTCGGCGACCACCGTCACGGCTTCATTGATCGCCATTTCTTCACGCAACGTCGCCGCATCGCTGCGTAATGACATCACGTGACGTGCCGTTCGTCGCCGTAAATCGAAAATGCGCACGAGCATGCTGCGTAATGCCGGATCGAGCCCCGCCGGACTACGCGTCAGCAAAATACGCAATTCTTCCGAGGTATGAGCAATTTCTTCTTCGTGCGCGGGTTGCAATCCAAAAAGACGCACGAAGGCATTGGCCGACGTATTCAAAACCCAAATGATCGGCCAAGCCATGACATAAAAGAAATGCAACGGCCGAGCGGCAAACAGCGTCACGCTTTCCGTACGTTGAATGGCCAAACTTTTCGGCGCCAACTCGCCGATGATCGTGTGCAAGGACATGATCAGAATGAAAGCAATGCCGAGCGCGATCGCGTGCGTCGCTTCCGGACCAAATCCAATGCGTGTGAGCACCGGTTGAAGCAAATGCGCCACCGCCGGCTCGCCAATCCAGCCGAGCCCAAGGCTCGCCAACGTAATGCCCAATTGATTCGCCGATAGATACGCATCGAGCCGCTGCGAAATGGCCAGTGCTCGTTTTGCCCGCGAATCACCGCTGTGCACGAGCTGCTCGAGACGCGTCGGGCGCATCTTTACAATGGCGAATTCGGACGCGACGAAAAACGCATTGAGCAATATCAGCAGCGCCGTCCCGAGAAGATACCCAATGGTCGACATCGCCAATCCCCTACCCTGCTCGATACGCCCCGTACATGCCTACACAAGGCGCGTACGCGCAATGATCTCGCGCCGCAAATCAGGACTGTTCGGATCCAGCCCCTCGAGAAGCGCGTCCGCCGGACATTGCCCCTTGGATACCAATGCCCCGAGTCGCGCCAAATGCACCCGTTCGTCCTTGCCATTACGCATCCGCGCACGCCGGGCCAAACCGCCCTCCGCAATCGACAACACCCGCTCGGCCAATGCGGCCAATGGTTCGCCGCGGAACATCGCACCCAATGCCTTCTGCGCAATCTCCGGACGCAGCGCCTCGAGCTCCGCGTAGGTAAAACTCTCCGTCAGCGTTTCGGCTTCATCGAGCGCCCGATCGTCGTACAGAATGCCCGTCCAGAGCGCCGACAATGCACACGTCGTCGCCGACGATTGCGAATCTGCGCCGCGCACTTCCAATGTTCGCTTGAGACGAACCTCGGGAAACATCGTATTGAGATGCGTCTGCCAATCGGTTTGCGTCGCGCGATGCCCGCGAAAACCATTCTCCATGAAACTCCGAAACGATTGTCCCGTATTTTCCAGAACGTGCCCGTCGCGTTTGATGAGAAACATGGGCGCATCGAGAGCCCAATCGATGTAATCGATGAACTTGCGCTTTCCGTGAATGACGCTCGCCAAGAGGCCTTGTCGCGCCGGGTCCACATCGAGCCACGTGTGCGCGCGACGGCTTTTCCCCGTCCACACCTTGCCTTCGACAAATGGCGAATTCGCGAACATCGCCGTCACGACCGGAGAAAGCCGCAAAGCAATCGTGAGCGACCGCATCGCCCCTTCTTCGCTCGAATAATCGAAATTCGCTTGCACCGTCGACGTCCGACGCATCATGTCGAGCCCCCCGGTACCTCGCAATGGCAAATACCGCTTCATGATGCCATAACGAGATTTCGGGACCCAAGGCAGTTCGTCTTGACGCGCCAAAGGATGAAATCCCACGCCCAGAAATGTAATGCCAAGCTCGCCGCAAATATCACGCAGCTCCGCCAAATGGCCGCTCATTTCCAGGCAAATTTGATGCACGTTGTCGAACGCGGCACCCGATAACTCCAATTGCCCACCCGGTTCGAGCGTAATCGATGCTCCCGCACGCTCGAGCGAAATAATCGGACCACCGGGATATTCAGGTTCCGACTTCCATCCATGCCGTTCGACGAGTGCATTGAGTACCGTCAGTACGCTTTGCGGACCTTCGTAGGGCAACGGCGCCCCATCGGCTACAAAAACGCCGAATTTTTCGCCTTCCGCACCAATACGATAACGATCGCGCGGCTTCATCGCCGCGTGCAATGGAATGAACAAATCGTCGAGGTTGCGAATAACGTCCGTTGAAGAGCCAGGTATTTCAGCCATTTTTCAGTCTTACTCGAAGGATGTTTGTCTCTCCAACAGATTCACGGCCGACTCGATTGACGCGACCAATTACACGTCCAATCGGCCGTACACCGCCGTCAGAGCACTCAAATGCTTCAATGTCGTGCCTGCACCGCCACCCATGATCATCGCTCCGGAACACACGAGCCGCTTGCATGACGCAATCCAACCATCGACAGGTGCGTCGGTTTTGGGCGCACCGTGGGTCGCATCCGGCGTCGCAGCAAGCAATACGCCGGCGGGACGAGCCCCCAGACGGCCCGCCATCGAAAGCGCAGCATGCCCCGCTTGCTCGGTGAGTACGTCGAATAAAACCGCATGCGCTCCCGCATCCATCGCGCTGCGCACGGCATCCTCGAGCGCATCTCCATCGACTACGCGCTCACCATCCGCCGTCTCGAGCACCGCCCAGGTCGGAAGCTGCGTCGCACACGCACTCGCAATCGCCGCAATTCGTGACGTCCGAGCAATCGGCGCCCCGTGCGGATACATCGCCGGAGAAAGACCGCGCGCCAAAATGATCTCGCAACCCGACGTGGACAAACGCGTCGCGTGCATCGCGTACTCTTCCGTGATCCGCTCGGGCAAAACCGGCGCGATCCAACGCGAACCCAAGAGGCCGCCCACCGCGACTTTGCGCGGTGTTTCACGAACCGCATCCAACGCCAATTCGATCGCCGTGCCCGTCAACGCCGCCGACCGAAACGCCATGCCGATCTGCCCGAGCGCCCGCGGCATCGTTTCATCCGTGAGCGCCAAAAGCACATCCACGCCCGCGGAGATCTCGTGTGCGTAGTAGTCTGTCAGGACAGACGGATGCTCGCGGACGAGTCGCCCGAGCGCCGCAACACCGTCAATTGCCGCTCCATGCGCGATCAATCCCGAAGTCGCGTCTCCACCGATGACGAGTGGCAAACCGGCATTGAAACGAGCAACGAGAGCGTTCGGTAAAGTCACGACGTCACGCAAAGGCACGAACTTGCGTTCCTTCTTATCACTTCACACCACAACACGGAACCAGAGACGGAACGAGTCCGCGATTTGGATCCCGAGCAGGCGAAAAAGCTTCAAGAAGACGAAGAAACCCTGAAAGGACGACCAGCGGATGTTTGCGCGGGACGTCGAGGCAGGAACTTCCGATCGAACAGACGCACGCGACGCACGAAGAGATCCAAAAGAAAAACCACGATCGCGGCGTAGATGAATCGCGGCCAAAGCTCCTCGTGATACGTGACCTTCTCCCCCGCGGCATCGAAGATCGCTTGCAAATTCGCAGGATCCATCGCGCCTCCGGTCGCTCGCGCCGCCTTGTCCATCGACGCGACGTCGGGCTCGAACCCCGCATATTCCTTGGGATACGGATTCGATACGTGCCCGAAACTCACGGCCACCGGCTTGAGCTCGCCACCTTCGGTTTGTCGCAGATGCTCGGCTCGCAACAAGAACGAACCGTACTTGTCGAGCGGATAATCCACTTCGTACCGCCCCGGCGCCGTCTGCTTGAAGTCCACCACCGTGGTTTGTCCACCCGGCTCCGGACCAACGATGTTCAAACGCGAGCTCAGATTGTTCTCGAACCGTTCATCCGCACCAAACGCATCCACCGAAGCCTTCAAACGTCCGCCGGTCACTTCGGTCTTCATGTCGAGCTCACGACGATGCTTCTGACGCATGTGCTCGCGCACGAGTTGTCCCCAGAATCGCTCGAATCCCGGCCAACGCAGCCACTCCACGGCCCAACGTGACTTCACGTCGCTCGTCCACGCCAACGTCCAACCAAGACCCACACGCCAACGCGCCAGGATCGGCTCCTGCGTATCGCTCTGCAAAAGCTCTTGCGCCGGCGTCGGCTTCATTTTTGTCGAGACGTACCCGTGAAGGTTTGGCGCGGTACGCACATCGATGCCGCGCAAGAACGCCGCATCGCCCACTTGCGTGACCGGGAACCACTCCTCCACAGCCGCAGCTCGCGCGATCATCTCCGTCTCTTTCGTGAAGATCCGCGGCAAGCTGTTGGCATCCATGACCGCGTGATAACGACCACCACCAACATCCGCGATCATCTTCAAGAGCTGCTCGTCGACATCTCCACCAAGACCCACCGTCGTCACCGTGATCGACTCGGCGATCATGCCCGACACGAGATCGCGAATGCCCTGGTTCGGCGCTTTGCCGTCCGTCAGCAACACGCAGTGTTTCTTGCGCGCCTGCGTCACGGACAGATCTTGGTACGCCGCATCGAGCGCCGGAAAAATCTCCGTTCCACCACCGGGCTGAATGCGCGCGATGTCCGCAGCAATGCGCGATCGATTGCGCGCAGGTTGCATTTTGACGTACCGCGTGGGCGCCGAATCAAAGGCGATCACCTCGATCAAGTCATCCGACGACAACACCTGCGCCGTCGCCTTGGCCGCCGCTTTCGCCATCTCCAAGGGCAAACCCGACATCGATCCGGAACGATCGATCACGAGCGTCATCGCTACGCTCGGCATCTCCTTCTTGCGCTCGTTGTCCATGCGCACAGGCAAGATCCGCTCGATCGTCGTGTGGTACCAACCGCCCAAACCATACCCGGAGTCACCGCCGGAAAAGAGAAACCCACCGCCGAGATCCCGCACGTACGTCTCGATGAGCTCTTGCGCTTGCAGACTCACCGCGTCTTTCGGCGTGTCACTCAAGATCAGGAAATCAAAGCGTTCCATCTCCTTGAGCGACCCGGGAAAACCCGCCGGAGGACGCACGTCGACATCGAATTGTTGCGCCGTCAAAGCCGCGGAAAGAGGCCCGGCATGTTGCGGTGTGCCTTCGACATACAGCACCGAAGGACGCCCCGGCACATCGATTGTCGTGGCGTAACGGTTGTTCTCTTTGAACTTGTCCGCAGGGATTTCATCGACCTCGAGCGCGTACGTCACTTGGCCCGCGATCCGCACGACGCTCTTGAAGACGACGTCGTTCGGACCGGCAACCAAGTCGACTTGCTTCACGCCATCCAGGCCGTTCAACGCTTCGCCTTGGTAGAGACGAACCCGCGCCGTCGTCGCGCGCGTAGCGTAAATGTCGGCATGCAACGCGAAGGTCTCGCCCACCTTCACGCGATCCGGCATCTTCACTTCCCGAATCGCAACTTCCGGAGGCGCCGGACGTCGATAGGGCACGGTGAATAATTTGACCCCAAACGATTTGGCGCGATTCGCTTCCGCCAGCAAATCGCCATCCGTCTGCACGCCGTCGCTGTACAGCACCGCGCGCTTCAAGAAACCTTGCGGATACAACCCGTACGCAAGCTGAAGCGCCGCCTGCAAGTTCGACCCGGCCCCGAGCTCTTTGACGCCTTTGTCCGTCGTTTCGCGATGCCGCTCGATCAAGGGCGCCTTGGGTTCACCCTTTTCGGTTTCTCCCGCTGGAACCGCTCGCGCTCGTTCCGCAAACGTGACGAGCTCGACGACGTGGTCCTTGGGTTTGTCTTTCCAAGCCTGTTCGAACGCGGTTCGAGCGTCGGCCAGTGACTCGTCCGTCACCGAATCCGACACGTCGACGAGGTACACCGTGCATGTTTTTTCGGTCGTCGCCGTCCTGGCGAGCCGAGACAAACCCAGCGCCACAAGCGCCACGAACGAGATCCGAAGCAGGACGGAGATGACCCGCTGCGGCCACGGCAAGTCCGCCAGCGACTGCGAAAGCACGGCGACAAACCACGGCGCAATCAACGCCGCCCCAAGCATCTTGGGATTGAGCAGCTCGTAGGTGACCCCGTGACGCACCCACGTGAGCGTGGGATCCGGATGCAACAAGACAAACCGGCGATAAGCCCAGAACAAGATCCCGGCGAGCGCCAGACAAGTGATGGTCCAAGCGACGATCTTCCAACGCCTGCTCATACCGTCACCCTCCGATGGTACGTGAGCCACTCGATCGCAGTCACCGCGATGACCGCAGCGAGCAAGTAGATCCACATCTCGCGACGCACACCGACCTTGAATTCACCCACCGCCCCCGCCGTTTGCTTGCCAATGATCAGCTCTTTCGCCGGCGCGATTTCACTCTCGGAAGCATCGACGAGGTTTGCCGCGAACGAACTCACTTCGCCGGGGCCCGTGGAAAGCTCGTAGAAACCCGCTTGTTGGCCAAGAAAAACCGCCCGACCATCTTTGATCGGCACCGTCGTCTTCGTCGTGTCCGGAAGCGTGAGCGTCGCTGTTTCAGCAGCTGAAGACGCCGGGATCTGCCACACGGCGCCCGTCCGGAACGACGAGATGTACTGCACGTCTTCTTCGACGAAGTCGTTGATCACGTTGAGCACGAACATCGGCCACGAGATTCGCAGCGGGAAATCCGTCTCGCGTACGTCCATGCCCAGCGCGACAAACTTCACGCCCGCCCGTCGGCCCGCAATCAGAAGCGCGCCCGCATGGCTCTTGCCGATGACCTTGTCTTCCTTCTCGCCTTCGAGCGCGTGCGCTCGCCCGACGTTCACGTCGGAAAGAATCGTGTACCGCAAGATCGGATGCTTCTCGTCGAGTTCGTCAAACCCCAGACGAACGTTTGGATCCGTATCTTCGAGGGTTTTACCAACCTTGAAAGGAACGTTGTCGCCCGTGGGGTTCAGATAAAAAAGCCCGCCGCTCGAGGGAGCGACGTTCGGCGTCACGCCATCGAAAATTGTCACGTCAAACGCCCCCGATGCCGGGTAACGTGACGGATTCACCGTCGTCACTTCGAGGTATTCATCGAGCAGAAGAGCCGCTTCGAGGAACATGTTGCCCGTCGTGACGACTTGGATGCGTGCGCGACGACGTTCGGGCAGAAGCGCGTACGCGTGATCATCGGTGGGCAGATCATCTTGCACGTTGCCCGCAAGCGCGATCTTCGCTTCGAGGCTCTTCGATGCGCCCGACAAGTTCGGATAAAACCGCGGCAGCCGTTCCTTGGGGCCCAAACGAAGGTTTGTCAGGTCCGTCAACTGCCCGTCACCGTAGAGCGAAATCTCGACATCCACAGGCTCGTCGTTCGTGTTGGTAACTTCGAGCATCACTTCGTAACGGGCTTTGTCGAGCGGATACCGGCGCACGGAAAAGCCGGTGACGGCCACGTTTTTCGAGCGCGTTCCGATGGGCAGGTAGGACAAACGCACCTTGCCCAGATCGACGTTCGCCGATTCGGCAAGCGATGTTCCGAGCGCACCATCGGAGACGACGATGATCTCGGGCGACGACAATTTTTGCAGCGTATCGGCGGCAAAACGCAGCGCTTTGGGGAGGTCGACACGCGCGTCCGTCGCGTGGATCGCGGCAACCGCAGCCTCGAGATCCGGGATCTCGTTGGTCATCGTCGACAGCGGCGTGATCGCCGAGTCCATCTGCGCGACGAGCATGCGGTCCGTACCTGACAAACCACGCACGAGACGCTTCACTTCTTCCTTCGCGCTGTCGATGCGTGTCGGCGTCACATCGATGGACTTCATGCTGGCGCTTGCATCAACCAACACGACAATGTTTCGACCTTCGAGAAGGTTCGCTGCGGGCCGGGGATCCCCGAGCGCCAGGAGCAACAGCGCGAGCAACGCGAGTTGCAAGAGAAGCGAAAAGAGGCGCTTCAGTTGCGAGAAAAGACTGGTCGCTTCCTTGTCGCGCAGAATGCGTTCCCAGATTTTCTCGAAAGGAACGGCAACCGGGCGCCGACGTAATTTGAGAATATAGAAAACGACGACCACGGCGCCCGCCAAGGCGCCGATTTGAATCAAGGTCGCGAGAGGTACGCCGACGAAATGCATTACCGGAGAAACCCTCCGCGCCGGAAAACGCGCAGAATCAATTCATCAAACGATGCATCGACATCCGCACGAAAATAACTCACTTGGCGAGACGTACAGAAACGCTGCACTTCCTCGAGATACTCGCCATACGCGTGTTGATACTTTTCCAAAATCTTGGCCGTCACCGTGACTTCTCGTTCCGCGCCCGTTTCGCAATCGTACACGCGCACGTCGCCGCGAATATCGGGTTTGCCGTCCTTCGGATCGACGATATGAATCACGTAAGGCTCGAATCGATTGAATCGTAAAACGTTGATCCCCCGTTCGAACCCTTCCGGATCGTACAAGTCACTGATGAGCACGGCCAAACCTTTGCGTTTGTGCTGCGCGACGAACGTCTTCATCGCTTCGCCCAAATCCGTTTCCCCCTCGGCCTTTACGCCCGACAAGAAACGGAAAATGCGAAAGATTCGAGCTTTGCCGCGCGTCGTCGGCATGCGCCCGCTGATTTCATCGGTGGCCGTGACAATCGCAATACGATCGAGATTGGCAAGACCAACGTACGCGAGCGCCGCCGCAAGACGTTTGGCCTGACGAAGCTTTTGTCCCTCGCCAAACCCCATGGAAGAGGACGTGTCCACAATGAAGTAAATGGACAAATCCTCTTCTTCCTCGTACAAACGAATCAACAACCGATCAAAACGTTGATAGGCGTGCCAATCGAGGTACCGAATGTCGTCACCCGCGGTGTAATCGCGATGATCGGCAAATTCGATACCCGACCCGGTCTTTTTCGTGCGCCGCTCGGCCCGCATCGCGCCGGAAAAGACGCGCTTGCTGACCATGGCCAAGTATTCGAGTTTGCGCTGAAATTCGTCGTCGAACAAATCGTCGTCGCGCAAAGCCGCCCGCACACCTGTCGCACGATCCCGTATTCCGAGAAACTCGAGCACGCCCATGACAAACGTCCTATTCGGTCTCGGGTAGGTGCTTCATGATGGTGGTCAGAATGTCGTCCGTCTTGACGCCTTCCGCTTCACCCTCGAAATTGAGCAGGACACGATGGCGCAACGCGGGTAAACAAATCGCTTTGACGTCGTCAATCGACGCGGCAAATCGACCTTCGAGCAAGGCCCGAATCTTCGCGGCCAAAAGCAATGCTTGCGCCCCACGCGGCGACGAACCGAATTTGACGAAACGCTTGACGACGTCGAGTGACTTGTCATTCGGATGCGTCGCTTGGAGCAATCGAACCGCATAATCCTGAACGTGCCGCGCCACGGGAACATCCCGCACGAGCTTTTGCATGGCAAGGATTTGATCGCGATTCATCACCGCTTTCGCTTCCGGAGGCGTATTGCCCGTCGTGCGATCGAGGATCGAATGCAATTCGTCGCGCCCGGGAAAACCCACGTGCAGCTTGAAGAAAAACCGGTCGAGCTGCGCTTCGGGCAATGGATACGTTCCTTCGCTCTCGAGCGGGTTTTGCGTGGCCAAAACGAAGAATGGTTCGTCGAGGGCGTGGCTCGTTTTCGCAATCGTCACGCGATGTTCTTGCATCGCTTCGAGCAGCGCGCTTTGCGTTTTCGGCGTCGCACGATTGATTTCGTCCGCCAAGACGATATTCGCGAAAATCGGGCCTTTGCGGAAAGAGAAATTGCGTTGTCCCCCCGCACCTTCGTCAATGACCGTCGTGCCGATGATATCGGCGGGCATCATGTCGGGCGTGAACTGAATACGTGCGAATTGCAAATTCAACGCCTGCGCCACCGTACGCACGAGCATGGTTTTTCCAAGCCCCGGTACGCCTTCGAGCAACGCGTGCGATCCCGCGAGCATGCAGGTGATGACCCCGTCGACGATCTCGCGGTTGCCCACGATGACCTTGCCCACTTCTTCGCGCAATTCGCCAATGGTCTTTTGAAAGACAGCGACCTCGCCGCGTGCAAGATCCTTGTTTTTCTCGGCCATCTATCCCTCTGCCTTGGTTGGGAAACTTCGCTTCCGAAGCATTCGTTGAAATGTTTGTCCCTGCGCCCCGGTTTTTCCAGTAACGTTATTCGCGTGGACGAATCAGCTGGAAATACCGATTGACGTAAAACCGATACCCGTCGGGAATCTTTTCCTTGTTGATCTGATCCTCGGCCACCGTGCGATATTGCGTGAATACTTTCTTGTATCCACCGCCTTTGAATCCTTTTTCCGCAGCGGCGAGAATCACTTCGCTGTTCGACGGACCGCCTCCCGAATCGAGCCCCTGGGCATTGACGTCTTGCGTGCCCATTTTCGGATCCGTGCGATCGCCCTTCAAATTGCCATCATGACCCGTGCCCGCCCCATTTCCTTTTCCACCACCGCCGGGGTCATTACCTTGCCCCTGCCCCTGACTGCCTTCACCAGGCTGCCCACCGCCACCAGGCATTTGTCCGGGCTGATCTCCACCTCCACCCGAACCTTTGGACAAGACCAACATCTTTTTTCCACCAGGTCCCATGACCCAGGTTTGTCCCTGTCCTTGGCCATTCTGACCATTTTGGCCGTTTTGACCATTCTGGCCATTTTGACCATTCTGGCCTTCTTGCCCCTCTTGGCCTTCCTGCCCCTCTTGACCCTCTTGGCCTTCTTGTCCCTGTTGCCCCTCTTGCCCCTGCCCTTTTTGCCCTTGCCCCTGCTGTTGTCCGCCGCGAGCCCGTTTGCCGAACTTTAACATTCTCGCCATGCGCTGTTTGCCCGATTGCCCCTGCTGACGCATGAGCTCGCGCAATTCTTCGAGGCGCTGACGCAATTCTTCCTTTTCCTTATCGGACATCTCTTCTTGCTGCATTCGATTGATGTCCTCGGCCGCTTGTTCCAATTCCTTCGCGGCATCCCCCATTTCGCGCATCAAATCTTCCGCCGCTTTGGCGAGCGCCCGATCGAGACGATCCAATTGACGTCCCGTACGTTGCTGACGCTCCATTTCGCGATCGAGACGTTCGAGCTCCCGCTCCTTTTTCTTCAGGAGTTTTTCCTCGGCTTCGTCCTGCGGTCCACCGTCGCGATCTTCTTGCTTCTTTTTCTTCTTGAGCAATTCCTCGCGAATCTCGGCGCGTTTTTCCTCAATCGCCGCCATGGCCTCTTTTTGCCGGTCGGCCGCTTTCTTCAATGCATCGCGAAGTTTTTCCAGGGACTGTTTGTCCGGCTTCTTCTTGGCATCACGCAAGCGTTCGGCCAAATCCTTCAAGTCTTTCTTGGCCTTTTCGAGATCCTTCTTTTTGAACGATTCACCAATGGGCTTCGAAAGATCACTGTTTTCGAGGTGTTTGCCCATTTCTTCGAGCGCATCTTCGAGCGATTTGCGGTCCGCTTCATTGCCT
>WBZU01001500.1_pt1 | contig 17479 bp, 17 predicted proteins | sample 5204311 | NCBI WGS metagenome assembly WBZU01 (sample SAMN12344359, study PRJNA552823) | activated sludge metagenome | biome: Activated sludge suspended growth; feature: Nitrification reactor; material: Wastewater; isolation source: activated sludge from nitrification reactor of wastewater... | reverse complement strand
ATATCGGAGGCAAAGGCGGCGCTGAAGATTTCGGAGGCAAGAAGCGCAAAAAGAAGAAGGCCACCGAGTAACACGCAGAGGGCGTGCGCGGGAGGTCAGCTCCGGGCGGCCTTCCATGCGTCTTTGACGACCCAGCCGCACTTCTCAAGCGCGGCACGTGCAGCTTCGGCCGTGCAGCCCGCGAGCATCTGCACGATGCCAATCGCGCGCACGCGGAGCTTCACGTTGGAGGGATTGAGATCGACCATGAGGTTGCTGACGACCTTGCCACTGCGCGCCATCGCGAGCGTCGAAAAGATGTTCAGCACCTGCTTGGTTGCGGTGCCGCACTTCAGTCGTGTGGAACCGGTGAGCACTTCCGGTCCGAGATCCGGAGCGATGATCTTCGCGGGCATGTAAAGCCCCGCACGACGGCGCAGCTTCTTGAACGCCGGATTGAAGCAAAGAAGGACGGTCGCCGCACCGCGATGTGCCGCCTGCGCGAGTGCTCCCCACACAAACGGTGTGCGGCCGCTGGCGGCAATGCCGATGATGATGTCCTTGCCACCGATTCCGCGCGCATCGACCGCCTGCGCTCCGGCACAAGGATCATCCTCCGCTCCTTCCACTGCGGACCACAGCGCCTGTGCGCCGCCGGCGATGACGCCCTGCACCTGCTCGCGCGGAGCGCGAAAGGTGGGCGGGCATTCGCTCGCATCCAGCACCCCCAGGCGTCCACTGGTGCCTGCACCCACATAGAACAAGCGACCACCGTTGCGAAACACGCGGATGATCCGCTGCACGGTCCAGAGCACGCTGTTGAGCTCGCGCGTCAGAGCGGCTGTGATCGTTCGATCATCATCGATCATGAGCTTGATAGCTGACGTCAACGCCATCCGATCGAGCTGCCGCGAACGCGGGTTTCGCTGTTCGGTGGGAGAGACGCAAAGCAGTGCGCGATCGAACGCAGGATGATCCTGCGGCAGGCCCGGTATGGCTGGTGCGGACGGGCGGCGGGCAGCGATGCCGGAGCCGCGCCGGGAGAAAGCCTTCGCCAGCGCCACAGCGCCCCAGGCACTGGCACCGCCAACCGTCGTGATGATCGCGTCCGGCCGATCCGTGCGCAGCAGTCTTGTGATGGCTCGCAGGAAGCCGGGGTTCTTCAACAGCACTCCGCCGTTGAAGACGAATTGCACGCGGGTTCGGCCATCGCAGAGCCGCGCCGCACAGGTGAGCGCATCCGCAGCCAGCATCTGCGCGGCTTGATCCAGCAAGCGGCGCGCGATGGGATCACGATCGCGCGCAGCAGAGAAGACCTGCACCGCCAGCGCGGCCAGATCGGTCTTGGTTGCCACCATGGACCACGGGATCAAGTCATCGGGTTCGTTCAGCAGGAGCGAGGAAAGAATGCGCTGGCCAAGTAGTGGCCACTGTGCGCTCCGATCATACTCGGCCATCAATTCTTTCAGCGCGCGCTGGCCGATGTCGCACGCGCTGCCGCGATCGCCGATGACATGACCGCGCCCGCCGATACGCGCCGTGCGGCCATCAATTGCTTTGCCAAAGCAGCAGCTGCCCGTTCCGCTCAGCACGAGCACACGCACCGCGGCAGCCTTGTGTTCCGGTGCAGCAGCCAGCGCCGTCTCCAGATCGTTCGTGGCCAGGCAGGGCACTCGCGGCCAGACCCGCGCGGCAGCGCGCCGGATGCGATCTCGATCAGCCTCCGTGCGTGCACCGGCGAGGCCGATGCAGATGGCTGCGAGCGGTCGATCATCCGCAGGCAGGCGCGCCGCGAACCCGCGCAGCAGCCAGATGAGCTGGCGGTCAGACAGGAGCTTCAGATTCGCCGGCCCGCCTTGCAAATCAGCCACCGCACGACCATGCTGATCCGCCAGAACCAGCGTGGAGCGCGTGCCGCCGCCTTCGATTCCGAGGTGCAGCGAGGGCGGTGACTGAGCGGGCATGATCCGAGGCTAGCGTGCTCGCGCTGGAACGGCAAACAAGTTGACCCGCCAGCGTGCATCGCCAGATACCGGCTGCATTGACTTCTGCTCCAAAAATTCTCGTGCTCGGTGCCACAGGCCGCCTGGGCCGCGCCATGGTGCGGTGCTACGCCACCCTGGGCTGGCCAGTGCATGCGCTGTCACATTCAGAGCTGGATCTCGCTGATACCAACACGCTGGATGCCCGCCTTTCGGAGCACTCGTTCGATCTGCTCGTCAATACCAGCGGTCTGACCGATGTGGACTACTGCGAGGCGAATCCCGAACTGGCGAAAATCGTGAATGGCACAGCTCCGGGCATCCTGGCCGCGCATTGCCGCAAGCGCAGAGCGCGTCTGGTGCAGATCAGCACCGATTATGTTTTCGCGGGCAGCAAACCCGGGCTGCTGCACGAGGACGAGCCAACCTGCCCGATCAATGTCTATGGCAGCACCAAGCTGCTGGGGGAAGAAACCGCTCTCGCCGCGGACGACCGGACGCTCGTGCTGCGGGTGTCCTGGCTCTTCGGCCTGGAAAAGCCCAGCTTCCCTGATCGCATCATCCGTCTGGCGCTGGAGCGGCTGGATGTCAGTGCGGTGGATGACAAGTGGTCCAGCCCAACCTACGCTGATGATGTGTGCGCCTGGCTTGCAGCACTGCTGGAACACGATGCGGCCAGTGGAGTATTCCACATGAGCAATGCCGGCGTTTGCAGCTGGCTGGAATATGGCGAGGAAGCCCTGCGCATCGCCGAACGACTGGGTCTGCCGATCAGAACGACGACCATCCGCGGTCACACGATGGACGGCTTTGCGCCATTCCTCGCACGCCGCCCGCGCCACACGGCGCTGGGAACTGCCAAGCTGACACGCGTCACGGGCATCGAACCACGCAGCTGGCAGGACGCGCTGGAGGTCTATTTGCGGCTGCGACACGCAGGCCGCGCCATTTGATTCAGCCCGGAGTTATTTCCCCAGTTGTTTCAGCACTGCGAGCACGTCTTCCGCCTGCTTGTCCGTGGAGGCCTTGCCGTCATGCCACACGACCTTGCCCTTGTGAATGATGAAGCACTGGCGCGTGGCCATGCCGGTCATCATCTGCGCAACCTTGAACGCCTTGATCACCTTCGCGTCGGTGTCGGCGATAAGCGTGAAAGGAAACGAGAATTTGTCGCTGAACTTCTTCTGAGCTTGCACGGAATCGTGGCTGACTCCCACCACTTTCACGCCGGCACGAACGAGATCGACGTGTGCATCCCGCAGCGAGCACCCCTGCTTCGTGCAGCCCGGCGTGTCGGCCTTCGGATAGAAATACACCACCACGAATTCATTGGCCTTGTAAAGATCAGCCATGCTCACGGCTTTGCCTTCCTGATCCACGCCTTCGACAGCCGGAGCATCATAGGGCGGATCGACCATCTTCCCCTCCCCGGCGGTGCAGTTGCAGAGAGATAGGGCGACGAATGCGAGTGTGGTGGCGAGCGTTTTCATGATTTGCTGACGGATGGTAAGAGGGACGGAGGGAATTAACGCCGGCGGCGGGCGCAAGGTTGCTTTGTGTTCGCTTACTTCAGCACGAGGCGAACTCCGGGCAGCGCGGCTTCGACTTTCTTAGCGCCCGCTTCGGTAACCTTGGTCTGGAAAAGGAACACCTCTTTGAGGCTCTTGATGGCAGCGAGCCTGGCAATGCCTGCGTCCGTCACCTCGGTGCCATACAAGTTCAGCACTTGCAGCTTCTTCAATGCGGCGAGCGATTCCAGGCCCTTGTCCGTGATCTTCGTCTGGCGCAGATCCAGCCGCGCAAGACGGCTCATCTTGCCGACGGCCGCCAGCGCGGCGTCGGTGATGGAAGTGCGCGCCAGATCGAGATGGGCGATGTTGTCTGCGATCGGGGCGAGTGCGGCGACCTTGTCATCTTTGCACTGCGACACACCCGTGAGGAAGTCCACACGCAGCAACGGGCTGGTGCCGGTGAGCGTGGAGGTCTGCGCACCAGCGGCCTGGACTTGTTTCAAGATGGCTTCCGCCACCGGCTTGGCACCCTGCTCCAGCGCCTTGTAGAATTCATCGTGCTCCCGTTTGCGAGCCTCCGCCCCCTGGGCGCCCAGTTCTGCGGGGCGTCCGACGGTGCTGCCCTCCCAGCCGCCAAATTTGGCGCCCTCATCGATCCATGTTTTGATGAGCTTGATCTGCTCGGCGGTCAGCGGATCGCCCTTCGGGGGCATGTGATCATCATCATCCGTGGGCAGCGTGATGGACTCGTAAATGCCGCTCTTGGACGCATCTCCCGGCTTGAGCACCGGACCATTCTCGCTGCCCTTCATGATGGCCCAGGCGCCATCCAGCCGCAGATCGGCCTTCGGCTTCTTCACCTTTCCATTCTCCTCGAAGGGAGCCTTGTGGCACTCCATGCAGCGCTTCTCCAGAATGGGGAGAATTTCCTTCGTGAAATCCACGGCGGCGTGTGAAGCCGCTGGAACGAGTGCGATGGCGAGACTGATGAGTGCGGGCGTTTTCATGGCTTTTCGGGCGATGAGTAACGAACTGCCGCCATGCTTGTTGCAGCAAAACGGTCTGCGCCAATTGCGTCGCACCGATCAACGATTGGGCGCCATGGAGAACACGGCGTCCGTCATTTCTTCCGCAATGCTCAGCGGCATGACTTTGCGTTCGTGCCCGGCGCCCCAGGAGTCGGTGTAGATCACGCCGTTGGTTTTCGGATTGTAGCCGATGATCATGCGCATATGACCCAGTCCCATGCCTGGACGCCCGGGCGGAATCAGCGCGGGTGAACCATCCGCCGTCTTGCCGTCCGTGGCCGTCGGATCGAGCAGCACCGCCCAGAGCAGGGGCAGTCCTTGATCGATGTTCTCGCGAATCAGCTTCAGCAAGTCTGCTCTCTGCGCACGCTCGATCTCCACGCGACTGATGTTCACCGGGCCAAGACTCGTCCGCGGCGGGATTTTCAGGAGCTTCAAGCGCATGTTGTATCGCTCATCGATCTTCTTGAGCGAGGCATACATGATCGCGGGGTTCGTGCCGCGCTCGGCATCCGTCTTCACCACCTGCGCGATTTCGTCCATATCCGTCGGCTGCCCGAGGTAGCGGAACAGCCGCTCGCAGCTCGCCGCCACACAGTAGCCTTTCGCGCCCTGATCACGCATGGGCACGCCGCTGATTTCCACGTCGCCGGTGCCTGCGTCACGCTTCACAAATCGCGTGAGCGAATTGCGGCTGAGCGTCGTGGCATTGCTGCCCAGGCCGGCCAGATTCAGCAGTTCGGCCCGCGCCGATGCCGGCGCGAAAGTCAGACGCAAGAACTCGACCTTCCCCTTCGGTGCCTCCGTGTTGAATTCCATCAGGGCCAGCGTATGAGCCGTGGTCCACAAGTAGGCGGTTGTCTTGATGACCTGGCGCCCGGCGACCGTGGTGGGAGATGGGCGCACTCCGAGTTTGGCTCCCAAGGCGCGGCCCGTGGCTTTGAATACCTCGTCAAACCGGCCGGCGCTGACTTCGCCGCTGTTTCCCCGTGTTAGCAAAGTGATGACCAGCTTGGATGCACGGCCGTTTTTGAAGTCGATGTTTGCCTCCTCGGCACCCACTGTGTCATCGAACAGCAGGAGATCGGCCTTCGTGTTGCTGAACACATTCTGGGCGAATCGCGCACTGTCGCGGGCCGTCGTGCTCCATTTGTAGAACGGGCTCTCCTTCACGCCTGCGGATTCCATGCTCGCGGCGCTCTGCAATTCATCCTGCGTCATCGACCACAGTTGAGGCAGTGGCATGAGCTGGTCCAGGCGCACGAAGAATTCCAGCTTCCGATCTTCCCTCCGCCCGGCGGCCCCGCCGTTTCGCACCGCGACAGCCGCATCACTCCCCGGCCTGAGCAGCGAGAGCGTGCAGGCCTTCTCGGAGCAGGCCAGAACCGCGCTTCCTGCCGTTCCCTGCCACAGTTCGCTGCGTGCTGCCTTGTCCTGTTTCCAGCCGATCGCCGGCAGCGGCCCCGGCTGAGCCTTGGTTTGCAGCGCGGCATCCAGATAAGCGCGCAGCGGTCCGGCAGCTCCTGCTTCACAAGTGAAGTCCGCCCGCCAGGGCTTGTGATTGTCCGGATCAAACGACAGGCGGGCGTGTTCGACGCCCACCTTCTCCTCCAGCAGCGTCAGCTCCACGCTGATGTTGGAAAATGGCTGGGTTGAGAACTCGGCCACGGCATTGGAGCCTGACCACCGCAGGTAGGGGTTCTGTTTGAAACCGTCTGCATTGAATTGCTTCTCCAGGTCTTCCGCGGAGAGCGTCCAGGTCTTGGTGAGATCCAGCAACGGATCGAGCCGGAGCTTCAGGTGGAACTCCTTTGGCTCGGCTCGGCTGGTGCAGGGCAGGGCTGCCAGCAGGCAGAAGCAAACAATCCAGGGTAACGGGCGCATGAGACTAGTTTTAAGAGATCAACCCCGACAAGGCAAGATTTCAGGACAGAATCCCACCATCCCGCGCGCAACTTCGTGAGGTGGACGGCGTTATGGCAGGGTCATGACCCGCTCCTCTCTCCGCCGCCTCCTGCCGATCTTTGCCGTGATCGCCGGCCTCTACGCTGCTCGCGTCCAGGCTCAAACCACCACCACCACGACGAATGCCGCTCCCGTCCTGGTGTATCGCGTGCAGTTCACCGGGGTCGAAAGCAGTCTGAACTTCCGCGGCTTTTCCGGCGGCTACTACATCGCGGACGTCAACAACGGCGCATCCAACAGCGGCACGCTGATCCTGACGCAGTCGGTGGGCAGCACGCGGCGCTACTACCAGATCAACAATTTCGGGGCCTTGTTCTACGGCTCGAATGGCAAGGACACCCAGGCCATCGTAGTGGGCAACACCACCAGCATCGCCTCCACCACCGTCTCCGCCACCCGCACCATCACTTTCTTCCTGATGGGCGAGGCAACGGACAAGGTGGAGCTGGAACTGGTGAATGGAACGATCAACATGTCCATCGCCAAAGAACTCAAGGGCCGCGCCATCTTCTGTGATTCGCAGGAGGACCAGCCATTCGTGCTCGCACCAGGCCAGGCGGTCGGCACGGCGGCCGAGGTGAGTTGCACCTTTAAATACGACGAGGGGCAATCCAAGTATTCCGAGCAGCGCAGCGCCGGCCGGGCGGACATGATCACCAAGATCATCAACGAACTGAAGTCCGACAAATACGTGGTGGGCAACTGACCGTTGCAAGCAAACAACGCCGGGCTTGCATAGCCGGGCCGGGGCCGCACTATGCGATCCCCCAATGCACACCGCCTTCAGCGCCATCCTCGACTCCCTGCCCGCGCGCAAGTCGCCGCTGATGGAGCGCATGTGGTCGCTGCTGGAGCCGAAGAGCCCGGCACAACTGGAAGCGATGGCGCGCGAGTCGCAGCAGCTCACGCGCCGGAACTTTGGCAAGACGATGCGCCTCTTTGCCCCGCTCTATATCAGCAACGAGTGCATCAACAACTGCTCGTATTGCGGCTTTTCCCGTGACAACACCGCCATCCTGCGCGTGACGCTGACGATTGATCAGGTGATCAAGGAGGCGCAGCACCTCGCCGGGCAAGGATTCCGCAACATCCTGCTCGTCGCGGGCGAGCATCCGCGCTTCGTCAGCGAGGGCTACCTGGAAGACTGTATCCGCGCGCTGCGCGAGTGGGTGCCCACGATCGGCATTGAGGTCGGTCCGATGGAGACGCCCGAGTATGCGCGCATGGTCGAAGCCGGGTGCGAGGGACTTGTCGTGTATCAAGAGACTTATGACCGCGTGCTCTACGACAAGATGCACACCGCAGGCCCGAAGAAGGACTTCGATTGGCGGCTCGCGTGCCCGGAGCGCGGCTATGCAGGAGGATTCCGCCGCATCGGTATCGGCGCGCTTTTTGGCCTGAGTGACTGGCGCATGGAGGCGCTGCGACTCGCGGCGCATCTCGAGTTCCTCTACAAGCAGTGCTGGAAAGCGCACTTCACCGTGGCCTTCCCTCGGCTGCGTCCCGCGGCAGGCGGATTCAAGCCGCTGACCAACTTCCACGATGCCTCGCTCGTGCAAACACTGTGCGCATTCCGGCTGTGCTTTCCGGAGGTGGGTATCGTCTTATCCACGCGCGAGCCAGCGCCGCTGCGTGATGCGCTCGCACCGCTCGGTGTCACCACGATGAGCGCAGGCAGCCACACGGAGCCCGGCGGCTACACGGGTGTGGGCAGCGATGATTTGCATCAGACGGTCAAAGGCCGCCGCGTCGAACTGCAAGATGCTGTGCCTGGCCGGCAGAAGGCGGAGGGACAGTTCGGCATCGCGGATGAACGCTCGCCCGCCGATGTATCCGCGATGCTCCGCGCGCTAGGACTGGATCCGGTCTGGAAAGACTGGGACCCCGCGATTTTGCAATCCACTCTCACGCTCACCGCGCCATGACGATCACGCTCAACGGCAAGAAACACGAGACCGCCGCCGCCACGATTCGCGAGTTGCTGCACAGCATCGGCCTCGGCAATCGACCCGTCGTTGTGGAGCACAATCAACGCGCACTGCTTCCCCGCGAGCACGCACAGACCAGCCTCAGCGACGGCGATGTGGTGGAGGTCGTGCAAGTCACGGCGGGAGGCTAATCAGACCAACAAGATGAATGAAACCATCGGCTTCAAAGAATGGGCAAACGTATGCGAAGCCCTTGGCACGGGTGTGATGTCGCTGATCCTGCGCAAGGGCGGCATTCACGAGGGACGCGGCGGATTCGAGTTCAAGCACAAGGGGTTCTTTCTTTTTCCCACGTGGTTTCACACGCAAGGAGAGAAGCTCACGTGGCAGGCTCCGCATCCTGAGCGATTTGTCTTTCCACCCGAGGATGGGCGCACATCCGTGGACATCGACTATTACTGCACGCTGGAGCACGTGTGGCGTGTGACCGAGTGGGACAAAGTCGCCGCGCTCGCTCCGCACCACGTGTGGGCGGAGGATGTGATCAAAGAACGCTTCGTCTATGATGAGGAGAGCTGCCTCAACGTCGCGCTCGTGCGCACGTGGAGATTGCCCGGGCGCTGGAGCTTCCCGTATTCAAAGAGCTACGGTGGATGTCGCTCGTGGGTGACCCTGCCGCAGCCGCCCCACGTAGAACTCACGCCGGTGTTGTCTGCCGAGTCGTTTGCGCAGACCCAAGTGGCAGTTTCAAAGATCCTGAACCACTAATGGACACTGATAAACACTGATCTCAGAATGTGATTACATTAGTGTCCATTAGTGCAGATTAGTGGTTAGAAAAGCAACGCCATGAGTGTCCCGCTGCATCAACTCGTCGCCACGAACTCCGAGGTGATGCGCCCCACCTTCGTCGAGGTCAATCTCACGCGCATCGCCTCCAATCTCGATGCGATCCGGCAGCATGTTGGCGGTGCCAAGGTGATGGCCATCGTGAAGGCGAATGCCTACGGCCACGGCATTATCGAAGTCGCTCGGCACCTGCAGGCGAAGGCCCACATGCTTGGCGTCGCCTTTCTCGAAGAAGCCGTGCTGCTGCGCGAGCACGGCATCTCCGCGCCCGTTCTCGTGTTCGGCGGCATCGCGACGAATCAAATACCTTTATTCTTGAAGCTCGACCTCTCATGCACTGCGCCATCGGTGGACAAGCTGCTGCTGATCGATGAGGCCGCACGCGCACTGGGCACTCGCGCGAAGGTGCATCTAAAGATCGACACCGGAATGGAGCGCATCGGCGTGCACTACTACAGCGCCGACAAGCTGCTGGAAGCCGCGCAGCGCTGCGAGCACTGCGAAATCGAAGGCATCTACTCGCACTTCGCCAACTCCGACGCCACCGATCTCTCCCACGCGAAGCTGCAACTCGAGCGCTTCCTCGATGTGCTGGAGTTCTTTCCGAAGCACAGCCTGCCGACGCCGATGCGGCACATCGCGAACAGCGGCGGCATTCTCGCACTGCCAGAGTCCCACCTTGATCTGGTGCGGCCCGGCATCATGCTTTATGGCGTGTATCCTTCGCGTGAGGTTAAGCAAAGCATCGCGATCCGGCCCGCGCTCGAATGGAAGTCACACGTCGCCTACTTCAAAGTGGTGCGCGGCGGTGATCCGGTCAGCTACGGCAGCACATGGTCGCCGGCGGAGCAGACCCGCGTGGTCACAGTGCCGGTCGGTTATGGCGATGGCTACTCGCGAGCGCTCTCGAACAAAGGTGCGGTGCTGATTCGCGGCCGCCGGCATCCGGTTGTGGGCCGTGTTTGCATGGATCAGACGATGGTGAATATCGGCGACGGCACAGCCTACAACAGCGACACGGTCACGTTAATCGGATGCGATGGCGCTGAATGCATCACCGCGCAGGACATCGCGGACTGGGTGGGCACCATCCCTTATGAAGTGCTGACAAACATCAACACGCGCGTCCCGCGTGTATTCACTGCTTGATCCGCGGTTTACCAGCACGCCACATCCTCGGGAATGATCGAGTGCATCACCGCATCATGTTTCACTCCATGCAGGCGAATGCGATTTCGCAGGGATCCCTCCCGCTTCGCGCCTGCGTTCGCCGCCACGCGCAGGCTGCCCGCATTCCCGGCGGCGACGACAATCTCCACGCGCTGCAGCCCCACGTGTTCGACGGCAAAGCGCGCCAGCAGCCGCGCCGCGCGCGTCGCATGGCCGCGGCCCGTCGCACGGGTGCGCACCCAATAGCCGAGGTTGGCTACCGGATATTCCTGCATCAGGTTGTTAATCCCGCCGCCACCGACAAAAGCGCCGTCCATCGTTCGAACGCAAAATTCAAACGCACGGTGATCCGCCCATGCAAGCATTTGTGAGCCGATCCACGCCCGCGCGGTCTGGATATCGTAGGCGGAATGACACCACGGCATCCAGGGAAAGACTTCAGCGCGTGATTCCGTCGCCGCGTCGAACAGGTCTGCGGCATCCTCCAGGCAGTAGCGGCGCAGGATGAGCACGCCGTCGGTCAGTTCCTCGATCATGCATCACGCCAGCGTCAGGCGGCGCGATGTCAAGCTGCGTCCGAGGCCTTATCGGCACCCAGCATCTCAGTGGCAATCTGCTCCGCGCTCCGCACGCGCATGTTCAGAATATCCACGCCCTGGTCCGGCAGTTTCGCGCCACACTGGGTGAAAAGCCCCTGGACAACGCGCGGATAGCACGCGGCAATCTTCAGCGGTGCACTGCCGGCGAAGGCTTTTAGCCGCTCATCGCGATGGGCGGCCATTTCGCACAAATCTGCCACGGACTCGAAGCTTTGCCCCGATTCGCAGAGCCGCGCCAGCACCTCGTCCTTCACAGCTTGCGGCACCACCTGCGCGTAGGCGCAGCGGCAATAGAGGAGGCGGGGGGCTTGGTCGGACATGCGGCGGCAGTAATGGACGCAGCCCGCACCAGCGCAAGCACAGCGTGGATTCGAGATTGTCGTTTCGGGCCCGTCGGGCTATGATCGGCACCATGAATGTTCGTATCAGCCTTGTCTTTCTCGCACTGGGCACGCTCGCAGCGCTGGGCGCGACAGAGAAAAAAGCGGTCATGCAAACCGCACGCACAGTGCTCTTTCCGGATGGAACAAAGACTGAGGCCACGATCGACCTCGCGATTCGCGAGCAGACAGAAATCACTTACAACGCCCAGGGCGTAAAGACCGCGCGCAAGGTTTATCTCCTGAACGAGCAAGGTCAGCCCGTGCAAGGCAATGTGTATGACGGAAAGGATCAGTTAAAGGCCCGCGCGCAGTTCTTCTTCGACGAGTTCGGCCGTCTTTCCGAGCAACGGATGCTCAACCTTCAGGGCGAGATTTTTCAGCGCATCGTTTTCAGCTACGACAAGAACGGCAACCCGCTTCCGCCCAAGAGCTTCAACTACGGCGTGAAGTCGCCCTCGATGCAGGCCGCCCCGATTGACTTTACCAAACCGCAGGCCGATCGCCCTCGTCTCGATCGCAGCCAGGGCGACCCGGTGAGTCCCGCCCCGCAGGGGAATGTGCCCTACCTGCCCGGCACGGCGCAGGAAGGCTCCGGCGGCCTTGCGCCCCTCACCCTTGGCGCCGGTGATCAGAGCGGCAGCAAAGCCGAGCCGGAGAAAAAGCGTGGGATTCTCAGCCGCATCTTCGGTGGCAAAAAGAAGGACGAGAAGAAGTAGCTCATCAGCGAGCATCCGGGCCGCTTGAACCCGGCTTGCGCAGCACGGCAATCCAGCGATCCACGCTCTTGCCTTTGCCGTCGGTCACGGCGCGCGAGGTCTTGTTCCGGCGCGAGGACACCACCTCCAAGCCCATTTGCTTCAGGGCTTCCAGGGCGAGCTGGTGCTCCTTGTCGAAGTAGCTCGTAATCACGAGCAGGCCGTCGTCGGTCAGCTTCGCCGCACCGGTGTCAAAGATGCGCTTCCACACCTCGGGACCGTGCCAGTAGTTCTGATGGCGCAGGAAGACGAGGTCGAAATCCTTCATCTCTTTGTGCTGGTCGAGCTTGGTGGCGTCCTCGATCAGGAATTCCGCGTTCAGCCCGGCCGTGCGCTCGCGTGCCTGGCGGACTTCGCGGATGCGAATGTCGGCACCCACGAGGTGGACGTCGTCCGAACGCGTTTCGTCCTGCACCACCTTGATCAAAGTTTCCGCCTCATCGCAGCGACCGCAGGCGAGATCGAGGATGCGCGCCTCGGCCTTCGTCTTCAAATGCGGTGCCACGTCGCGACGGAGCAACGCCTCCAACCGCTGCATGTCCTCGGCAATGTCCGGCGTGTGAATCATGCTTTTGCCGGCGGTTGCAAAACCACGCGCACCTTGCCTGCCTGCTTGCCAGCAGCGCCCAGTGCGTCGGCGAGCGTGGGCGCAGTATCGCGCGCGGGGGTGTTCGCAGCGACTGGCGCGGCGTTCGACTCCGCATCCAACGCCGCACGCAAAGCACCCTCCACCATCTGGCCGCAATGAATCTTCATCGGCGGCAGAGGTCCGAGCGGCGCGGAGAGTTCCGCAGCAGACATGTGCAGGGCTTCCTCCCGTGTCTTCCCGCGAATCAATTCGGTCGCCATGCTCGCCACCGCGATCGCCGTCTGGCAGCCGAAGCTCTGGAAGCTGGCTTTGTCGATGACCTTGCGTCCGTCCTTCTCGCGATACTTGATCCACATGCGCACCATGTCACCACAGTCTGGGCTGCCGACTGTGCCCACGGCATCCGCATCGGTCATCTCACCGAGGTTCTGCGGGTTGGCGATGGCGTCTTCGATGTTCATGTGCGGACCATGCGGTCCATGCCGCAGGTTGTCAAACCACGCCGGTGCGTGACCGATTTCGCCCAAACCGTGTCCTTGACGCTTCCGTGCGCCACGTCTCCTTTGCGGCCCTTATGTCCTACCCAGAAGCATTCCCCGACATCAAGAAGATTCAATACGAAGGCCCGACTTCGAAGAATCCTCTGTCCTTCAAGCACTACAACGCCGACGAAGTGATCGCCGGCAAGAAGATGAAGGATCACTTCCGCTTCGCCATCGCCTACTGGCATGCGATGCGCAATCCGCTGGCCGATCCGTTTGGTGGCGGCACCGCACAGCGTCCCTGGGATGACGGCACGAACAGTGTTGCGAATGCCCAGCGCCGCGTGTGGGCCTGTTTTGAGTTCATGGACAAGCTCGGCGTGGATTACTACTGCTTCCACGATCGCGATGTCGCTCCTGAATGCGCCACGCTCGCCGAGAGCAATGCCGCGTTTGATGCGGTGGCCGATGAATTGGAAAAGGCACAGAAGGCCACCGGCAAGAAGCTGCTCTGGGGCACGGCCTGCCTGTTTGCGCACGCGCGCTACAACCAAGGTGCAGCGACGAGTCCGAATGCGCACGTGTTCGCCTACGCCGCCGCGCAGGTGAAGAAGGCTCTCGATGTCACGCACCGCCTCGGTGGTGAAGGCTACACCTTCTGGGGTGGCCGCGAAGGTTACTCCACGCTGTGGAACACCAACCTCAAGCGCGAGATGGATCACCTCGCCGCCTTCCTGCACATGGCCGTCGATTACAAGAAGAAGATCGGCTTCAAAGGCCCCTTCTACATCGAGCCGAAGCCGCGTGAACCTTCCACGCATCAATACGACAGCGACGCCGCCGCGTGCCTGAACTTCCTGCGCCAGTATGGATTGACGGAGCACTTCAAGCTGAACCTCGAAACCAATCACGCCACGCTCGCCGGCCACTCCATGCGCCACGAAATGCAAGTCGCTGCTGCCGCGGGCGCGCTCGGCTCCGTCGATGCGAACACCGGTGACGAACTCATCGGCTGGGACACCGATCAGTTCCCCACCAACGTGTATCTCACCGCACAGATCATGCTGGAGATCCTGAAGATGGGCGGCTTCACCACGGGCGGCCTCAACTTCGATGCCAAGGTGCGCCGCGAGTCCTTCGAACCGGTCGATCTCTTCCACGCTCACATCGGCGGGATGGATGCCTTCGCCCGCGGTCTGAAGGTCGCGGCTGCGATCATCGAAGACGGTCGTCTCGACAAGTTCATCGCGCAGCGCTACTCCACCTTCGACTCCGGCATCGGAGCTAAGATCGAGAAAGGCGAAGTCGGCTTTGCCGAACTCGAAGCGCACATTCTCAGCACCGGCGAACCCATGATCACCAGCGGTCGTCAGGAGATGCTGGAGAACTTGGTGAACGAGTTCCTCTGAAGCACCTGATTCACGAACGCCCGGTTCCGCGAGGAGCCGGGCGTTTTGTTTGAGCTGGAGCACGCTGGCCAGTTTTTGCCACGGATGGCCTGGGTCCGGCGGATGCTGGGTCTCTCCGTGCCATCCGAGTGATCCGTGGGCGAATCGCCGGCTTGTGAACTGCGCACACAAACCGCAGGACAGGCTTTGCACCGGGCCTTCTCGCGCTACAATGCGCGCCCCATGAGTCAACGCCCCCAGCCCACCGCTCCCGACGCCCACGGTCACTTCGGCCCGTATGGAGGCATGTTCGTGCCGGAGACCTTGATGGCCGCGCTCACGGAACTGACGCACGCCTATGAAGCCGCGCGCAACGATGCTTCGTTTCAAAAGGAACTCGACGCGCTGCTGCATGATTATGTCGGCAGGCCCACGCCGCTCTACTTTGCGGAGCGTCTCACGCAGAAGCTTGGTGGTGCAAAGATCTATCTGAAGCGCGAGGACCTGCTGCACACCGGCGCACACAAGATTAACAATGCGCTCGGTCAGATCCTGCTGGCACGCCGACTCGGGAAGAATCGCATCATCGCTGAAACCGGCGCAGGCCAGCATGGCGTGGCCACAGCCACGGTGTGCGCGCGCTTCGGCTTTGAATGCGTGATTTACATGGGCAAGGTCGATATGGAACGCCAGGCGCTGAACGTGGCGCGCATGCGCTTCCTCGGCGCAAAGGTCGTGGCCGTCACCGCCGGCCAGCAGACGCTGAAGGAAGCCGTGAATGAAGCCATGCGTGACTGGGTCACGAATGTGCGCACCACGCACTACATCCTTGGCAGCGCGCTCGGCTCGCATCCGTTCCCGATGATGGTGCGCGATTTCCATCGCGTGATCGGCGTCGAAGCGCGCGAGCAAATCATGCAAAAGGAAGGCCGCCTGCCGGATGCATTGATCGCGTGCGTCGGCGGCGGCAGCAACAGCATCGGCTTGTTCCATCCCTTCCTCGATGTGGAGAACATCCGCATGATCGGCGTGGAAGCCGGAGGTGATGGCATCGTGCCCGAGCGCCACGCCGCACGGTTCCAGGGCGGCAGGCTCGGCGTGCTCCAGGGCACGAAGACGTGGTTGCTCGCGAATGACGACGGGCAAATCCAGCTCACACATTCAGTGAGTGCTGGACTCGACTATCCTGCCATCGGTCCCGAGCATGCATGGCTGCATGATTTGGGCCGGGTGGAATACACGTATGCGACTGACACGGAGGCGCTTGATGCTTTCCGCCTGCTCAGCGAATGCGAAGGCATCATCCCCGCACTCGAAAGCAGCCACGCCATCGCCGAGGTGAAGAAGCGTGCGCCCGCGATGGGCGAAGGCCAGATCATCATCGTGAATCTGTCGGGTCGCGGCGACAAGGACGTGGCCCAGGCCGCACGCATGGTGTTCGGCGAAGAACTGAAGTTCTGAGCCGCGGCGTCCGAAACTCCCGAAACACCGTTCCGCGCGGAAACGTGCAGTGCGAGGTGTGTGAAATCACCTGCGTCGCGCCTCATCGAGCACTCTGAAGATTCGGGGCCAAAGCCCCGTTTTGTCCGGCCCCATGCGCATTCTTGTTCCAGCCAGCCTCGCGCTCGTCGCAGCCAGTTCGTTTGCAGCGCCTGATTTCGACAAGGCCTTGCAGCCGTATCTCGATGAGCACTGCACGAAGTGCCATGACGAGGATGTTCAAAAGGGCGACTTCCGGCTCGATACGCTCTCGCGAATGGTGGGCGTGGAAAACAATCCGCAGTGGCTGGAGGTCATGGAGCGCATCAATGCTGGCGAGATGCCGCCGAAGAAGGAAAAGAAGCAGCCGAAGGCCGAGGAGAGCGCGCGGGTGGTGGAGTGGATCGCGGCGCGGATGAAGGAAGGTGAGGCCGCGCGCATGGCATCGCGGGCGAAGGTGACCTACAACCGCCTCACGCGTGACGAGTATGCGAACACAGTGCGCGATTTGATCGGCGTTCAATATGACGCGAAGGATCCGGGCAATCTGCTCGACGATCCCGAGTGGCATGGCTTCGAACGCATCGGCTCGGTGCTCACGCTTTCGCCATCGAACATCGAGAAGTATCTCGCCGCAGCCGAGACGATCCTTAGTGAAGCCTATCCCGACCCGCCACCTCCGCTGCGCAAGGGCCAGAAGCCGCCGGAGCCCTTCGGTGGCACGAAGCCTGTGCTCTACGAGGAGCAGATCAGCGAGCGGCATCGCGAGCGCCTGCGTGAGATGGGCTTGCTCGACAAGGTGCGCTACGATTGCTGGCCCGGTGACATTTATCGCTACACTGCACTGAGAGATCCGCTGCCCGAGGCCGGCGTCTATGAGATCAGCTACAAGCTCAGCGGCCTGAAACCGGAGAAAGGCCGCGCGCCACGGCTGAAGGTGTATGAGTCAAAGCTCGACCGCGTGCTTTTCGAGCAGGACATCATCGCGGACGAGGGCAAGCCGATCACCGTGACTTTCCGCGCGCACTTGCCGAAGGGCCGCCCAAGCATCGAGGTCTATAACGACGTGCCCGGTCCATCGAACCTGCCGCGCTCGGGCCGTCATGGCGAGACGCCGTTCATCAGCACCAAGATCGGCCGCATCCCGTGGCAGATGAAGCTCACCGATGAGGCGGGCAAGCCGCGCTATCCCTTCCTCATCATCGACTCGGTGACGTGGCGCGGCCCGATCATCGAGGCGCACGAGAAGAAGCTGCGCGATGACTACATGCCACGCGAAGATGGCAATCTGCATCAAGCGCGCGACTGCCTCGCCACACTGGCGAAGCGCGCCTTTCGTCGCCCCGTCACGGATGAGGAAGTCGATGAGTATCTGCGCATCGTGAAGAGCGA
>WBZU01001499.1_pt1 | contig 17479 bp, 16 predicted proteins | sample 5204311 | NCBI WGS metagenome assembly WBZU01 (sample SAMN12344359, study PRJNA552823) | activated sludge metagenome | biome: Activated sludge suspended growth; feature: Nitrification reactor; material: Wastewater; isolation source: activated sludge from nitrification reactor of wastewater... | reverse complement strand
TTTCCTGTTCAGTCCAGGCGCGCCGAAATGAGCAGGTTGCGCGGCGTCAACCGGCGCTCGCAGAAACGGCAAAGGCGCACGGCGTAGCCGTCGTTCTCGAGCCGGACGGCGAGATCGAGCGCCAGCCAGACCTCGAGCGGACGCCGGAAGGCGTGGCGCACGATGGAGAGTCGCATGACCTCGCGCTGCCGCTGCCAGCCACGGCGCTCGAATTCATCCATATCGCTCGCTGCGGGGGCCACCAGCTTCTCGCGCTGCGCCATCAGTTGCATGAATTCGCCGAAGCTGCCGCGTGACCAGGCCGTGGGCACCGGCCGGAAGCTGCGATATCCGTCGTCGCCGCTTTGCCGGCGGCGCCACGCATCGAATCCCAGTTTCCACGCCATTTCCCGGTCGCGCTGACACACCCGGCGCGGCGCTGCAGTCACCGCTTCCGTCACCGCCAACCTGGCGTCGTCGCCACTGACAACCGTCAGCAACGGCCCCGAAAGCGCACGGTAGTTTCCTTCGATCCCGCGATGGTAACAACAAGGCACCACATCCAGCGCGGCCAGACCCGACGGAGCGGCGCGCATGACCAGCGCGCGGTGCAGATGGCCACAGGCATGCAGCGCCACCGCGTGCCGGCCACGATCCAGACGCGCGCCGGTTGTTAAGGTCACGTCAGCCACCACGAAGTCCTGCGCGACCCCGGCGCGTGCGGCCAGATCCTGGCCAACCGCACACAGCGCCGGATCAATGTCCAGCGTGCTCACGCGGACCTTCCATTGCCTGGCCAGCAGCCGTCCCAGATGCCCCTTGCCACCGCACCAGTCGACCACGGGAAGGCCCGCCCCATGGACCTCCGCGACAAACGCGGCGATCTGCGCCCGCTTGCGCCCGGGGATATCCCGGTCCCAGAACCGGTCATGGTCCTCGAAGGAGGATTTCCGACCGGCAGCCACATCGGCCAGTTCAGGCAGCACCGCGACCTCGGGAACGTGACGGGCAATAAAGGCCGCCGCGGCCTTCCCATCGTCGGCAAGCCGGGCTTGTTCGCCATCGTCAAGCGCCAGCAGGTCGTAAGTCAGCGACGGCCAGCGCCGGCACCAGTCAGGGCGAATCTCGCGAAATGGCTGGGCGTGCCAGAGTTGGTGGCACTCCGACAGGACGCGATCAAGCGCCTGCTGGCGCACTGCAAGATTCATCTGAGCGCAGCCAGGCGCTCCCTTCGCCGGTAACCGACAAGGGCAGGAACGATCGCCAGCAGGATCACCGCAAGGCCTATGACAAGCGGCCAGAGCACCGGCCGGTTCCATTCGCGCCGGGCATTGGCGCGGTCGACGGCGTCAATCCGCTGATATTTGAGGATGTTGTTGCCGACATCACTCGGCTTGCGGTTCTTCAGCCAGCGGTGCGCCAGCGTGTAGCTTTTCGGGTGGAGGCCGAAGTCCCACGGCGCATCGTGGTGCAGGATACGGTTCATGGCACGAACGATCTGCAGGCGTTCGGGCGTGTTGTCCATGCTTTTCATCCTGGCAAACAACCGGTCGAACTCGGGGTTGGCATAATTGGAAGCATTCTCGCCGCCCGTCGCGACCTTGCCTTCCCGGCCGTCGAGCAGGAAGAAGAAGTTCTCGGGATCTGGGTAATCAGCATTCCAGCCGAGATAGTAGAGCTGGACGTTGCCCTTGCGGATCTTGTCCTGGAAGCGGTTGAAATCGGTCGAGCGCACGACCAGTTGCACGTCGATCTTGGCAAACTGCCGGGTCAGCCAGTCGAGCCGTGATTTTTCGCCCATGCCGCCGCCCGTGGTGTCGAGGTAGACGACCAGCGGCTCGCCAGTCTTCTCGTCACGCCCGTTCGGATAGCCGGCATCGACCATCAGTTTTCTGGCAACCGCGACCGGCTTGCGCCGCAGCTTGCCGTCCGCCCAGTCATAAACCACCGAATTGAGTCCCTCTTCGCCGCCCTCGTGGCCGAAGATGCCTGGCGGCAGCGGGCTCTGGGCGGCGATGCCGCGGCCATTCTGGAATATCGAGATGTACTCCTCCTGGTCGACGGCGATCGAAATTGCCTGCCTGAGCCTGGTCGCGCGCTCATTCAGCCCGCCAACCACCGGGTCGAGCATGTTGAAGCCCAGGTAGAAGGTCGATATCTTGACCGAGGTCAGCAGGCGTATTCCCTTGTCACGCATTTCGTCGGTCAGCGCCACGTCGCCCCCGACATTGACGCGAACCGCCTGATCGAAACTGTCGGAGGAAATGCCCGATGCGTCGTAGTATCCCTGCAGGAACTTGTTCCAGTAGGGAATTGCCTCCTTCTCGCGTGAGAAGACGGCCTTGTCGATCAACGGCAGCGGCTTGCCGCAATCTGCCAGCAGGCCGGCCTCGCGGTCGCCCTCCTCGCCCGCGCAGGGATAGGTCTGGCGGCCGGAAAAATTCGGGTTGCGCGCGAGCACCATGCGGCGGTTCGGATCGTTCTCGCTGAGCATGAACGGCCCGGTTCCGACCGGCCACCAGTCGAGCGTCAGGTTCTTGGCGGCCATGCCGGGCTGCGAGAAGAAGCGATCGACCTCGCGCGGCACCGGGGAAAAAAAGGGCATCGCTAGCCAGAAGAGGAACTGTGGATATTTTCCCTTGATGCGGATCCGCAACGTATGGCGGTCGACCGTCTCGACCCCGGACAAGGGATAGGCATCGAGGTCGATCCACGCATCGGCCGGCATGTCTCTAGCCGCCTTCTGTAACGCCTCTCCCAGTTCACGGAGGCCGATGATCCTGTCGGCCATCATGCCGAAGATCGGCGAATGGATGCGCGGCAGTGCAAGGCGCTTGATCTGGTAGAGGTAGTCGTCGGCGGTCAGTTCGCGGCTGCCGCTCTGCGGAAAATCGCCGACTGTCTGGCGCCCGGCAGAGATGTCCCTCCCCAGATACAGCGGCCTCCCCTCGCCGTCGAGGGCGAAGGCCGGGTGCGGCTGGTAGCGGATCCCGCGCAGCAACCTGAGTTCATAGACACTCTCGGCAATCGCATCGACCGGAGCATCGCCAGGAACCTCGCGACCTTGCGCATCGAAAAAGCGCGGCTGCGGCACCTCCTCCAGGGTTCCCGGAATCAGTTGATAGGGGCGCTTGAGGTAGTGATACTGCAATGGCGGCTCGTAGATCTGCGCCGTGAAAGTGATTTCGTCTTCGGTGTAGGACTGCGCCGGATCGAGATGCTTCGGCCGGTCAGTGAATGCGGCATAAAGGACATTGCTTTCGGCATCGGCCACCGGATAGGGATCGTTCCACGGCTGGCTGCAGCCGGCGAGACTGCCAATCAGCAGGAGTTGCATGAGTCTTTTCTGCATGAGACGAAGTGTAACAACTTGACCGCATCCCTGCCCATTGCCGACAATTACTGGATACCGGAAAATAGGAGACGAACCCATGCTCGATGCGAAAATTCAGGATTTCACGCTGCCCGCCACCGGCGGAAGCGACTTCAGGCTGGCGGCGCAGGCCGGCAAGGTCGTCGTGATCTATTTTTACCCCAAGGACAGCACGCCGGGGTGCACGACCGAAGCGCAGCAGTTTCGCGACCTTTACCCGCAGTTTGTCGCGGTCGACGCCGTGATTCTGGGCATTTCCCGGGACAGCGTGAAGTCGCACGAAAACTTCAAGGCCAGGCAGTCGCTGCCCTTCGAACTCGCTTCCGACGCCGACGAGGCCGTCTGCAACCTGTTCTCCGTGATGAAGATGAAGAACATGTATGGCAAGCAGGTGCGCGGCATCGAGCGTAGCACCTTCGTCATCGACCGCAACGGTGTCCTGCGCCGCGATTGGCGCGGCGTCAAGGTGCCCGGACACGCCGAGGAAGTTCTCGCTTTTGTCAAGGCACTGTGAACCGCGACAGATGACCCGCCCCATGACGCGAAAGCCGGCCACCATCAGGAAATCGGCCCTTACCAAGATCTTCGTCCTCGATACCAACGTGCTGATGCACGACCCGAGTTGTCTTTACCGGTTCGAGGAGCACGATATCTTCCTCCCGATCATGACGCTGGAGGAACTAGACAACCACAAGAAGGGCATGTCCGAAATCGCCCGCAACGCCCGTCAGGCTTCGCGCATGCTCGACGAAATGCTGGTCCATGATGGCGTCGATATCGACGAGGGGATCGACCTTTACGGCCCTTCGAGCAAACTGGCGAGCGGTCGGCTCTTCCTGCAGACCGAAGCGATCACCGCCGAACTGCCGCAGGGGCTTCCGACTTCGAAAGTCGACAATCAGATCCTTGCAGTCGTCATCCACCTCCAGAAGAAGTTCCCCAAGCGACCGGTCATCCTGGTGTCGAAAGACATCAACATGCGCATCAAGTCGCGCGCGCTCAACCTGCTCGCCGAGGATTACTTCAACGACAAGGTGCTCGAGGATACGGACATCCTCTACACCGGCACGCGTGCCCTGCCGGATACCTTCTGGGAGCAGCATGGCCAGGGCATGGAATCCTGGAAGAAGGAGACAAGGACCTACTACAGGGTCAGCGGACCGCTGTGCCCGCAACTGTTGGTCAACGAGTTCGTCTGGCTGGAAAGCGACGGCTTCGCGGCAATCGTCAAGGAGACCGCCGGCACGGCGGCGGTTCTCGAAACACTGGTCGATTACACGCATCCGAAGAATGCCGTCTGGGGCATCAACGCGCGCAATCGCGAGCAGAACTTCGCGCTCAATCTCTTGCTCAACCCCGAGATCGACTTCGTCACCCTGCTCGGCCAGGCCGGCACCGGCAAGACGCTGCTCACGCTCGCCGCCGGCTTGACCCAGGTGCTGGAAAGCAAGCGCTTCGCCGAGATCATCATGACGCGTGTCACGGTGCCGGTCGGCGAGGATATCGGTTTCCTGCCGGGGACCGAGGAGGAAAAGATGGCGCCATGGATGGGTGCGCTCGAGGACAATCTCGACGTCCTGACGCATACCGAGGACAACGGCAGCCCGTACAGCGGCGACTGGGGCAAGGCGGCCACGCAGGATATCATCCGCTCGCGGATCAAGGTGAAATCGCTCAACTTCATGCGCGGTCGCACCTTCCTGAAGAAATACCTGATCATCGACGAGGCGCAGAACCTGACGCCCAAGCAGATGAAAACCCTGATCACCCGGGCCGGTCCCGGCACCAAGGTCATCTGCCTTGGGAATATCGCGCAGATCGACACGCCCTACCTGACCGAGGGCAGTTCCGGCCTGACTTACGTGGTCGACCGCTTCAAGGGCTGGCAACACTCCGGTCACATAACGTTACAACGTGGCGAGCGTTCCCGCTTGGCTGACCATGCTGCCGAGGTGTTATAATCAAACTCGATAACTAACAGGGGCCGTGTCAGCGACACGGCCTTTTCGTTTCAGCCACGGGCTGTGTCCGCCGGAGGAACCTTTGAAACGCCGTGATTTTCTTGCTACTGCCGTTGTCCTTTCGCTGTTGTCGGGCGAAGCGATGGCAGCAAAGAAGAAGTCTGACGCCAAGCCGGCGTCGAAACCTGCCTCAAGAAGGTCAACGGGCAGCCGCAGCAGTGCAAAGCCCGCCCCCGCGTCGGCGCGGCCACAGAGTCCGGTCGCACATACCGCCGAAGATCCGATTACCGAAAAGCCGCCCCAGGGCACGTCCGCCAGTCGCCTGCCGCCGGTCAAGGCACCCGAACCACCCGTAAACTGGCAGACCTATGAGGTTTCGACCAGCGTCACCGTCAAGGGGGCATCCGGGCAGACCCGCCTGTGGCTGCCCCTGCCGCTCAATCAGGACACGCTTTTCCAGCGGACCCTCGGCCACAGCTGGGATGGCAATCCGAAGCTTTCCACCATGCGCCGGCTGCCCGACGGTGACCTTGAAGTGTTTCATTCCGAATGGGCTGACGGCAACGATGCGCGATTCCAGATCAGGACGCTGGTCACGACGGCGGACCGCCATTTCGATGTAGCCAGGCGCACCGTCGCGCCCGAGCGTGAAGACATTCTCCGGCGGAATCTTCAGTCGTCCCAACTGATTCCCAACGACGGCCTGGCCCATCAACTGGGCGAGCGGGTCGTCGGCCGGATCAAGGATCCGGTGGCGCAGGCCAAGGCAATCTATGACTGGGTCGTTGACAATACGATCTACGACGTCGCGTTGCCTGGTTGCGGTGGCGGCAACGTCAACCAACAACTCATCCGCGGACAGTACGGCGGACGTTCAGCCGACATCAACGGCCTGTTCGTGGCACTTTGCCGCGCCATCGGCATTCCGGCACGCTGCGTTTACGGCTTGCGTGTTGGGCCCTCGCGGCTTTTCCGCAGCCTGGGACTCAACGGTGAAGATGCGACCCGGGCACAGCACGTCCGGGCGGAGTTCTACATCCCCGGCTTTGGCTGGATTCCAGTCGACCCCAGCGATGTCCGACGGGCCATGGCGATGGAAAGTTTATCGGATCGCGACAGCAAGTTGTTGTCCCTGCGCAAGATACTGTTCGGCGTCTGGGAAATGAACTGGGTCGCCTTCAATGTCGGAACCGATGTCGAATTGCCAGGTCGCCAGGCCAGAATCCCATTCCTGCTCCTCCCGCAACTTGAATCGCGGGGAGCGCTGCGCGACGGGACCGACCCCGGCGGCTTTGAATACACCATCAGCGCGCGCCGCCGCGTCGAACTCTAGCCTTACCATATTGCGGGTCAATGACCTGGGCGCCCGGACCCGCCGCCGGCCAGACTCTCGAAGCGCGTGTATTCGCCGAGGAAGGTCAGCCTGACCGTGCCGGTGGGCCCGTTACGCTGCTTGCCGATGATCACTTCGGCAATGCCCTTGTCCGGCGTATCGGGCTTGTAGTATTCCTCGCGATACATCATCAGGATCACATCGGCATCCTGCTCGATGGCGCCTGACTCACGCAGGTCAGACATCATCGGACGCTTGTCGTTGCGCTCCTCGACCTTGCGCGAGAGTTGTGACAAGGCAACGATAGGCACCTGCAATTCCTTGGCCAGCGACTTGATCGCCCGCGAAATGTCCGAAACTTCGGTAGCCCGATTCTCGCCCTGGCGATTGCTACTCATCAACTGGATGTAGTCGATGACCAGCAGGCCGAGTTTGCCTCCATACTGGCGTGCCAGCCGGCGTGCCCGGGCACGCAGGTTGGCGGGGGTCAGGCCGCCGGTTTCGTCGATATAGATGGGCGCTTCATGCAGCTTGCCCAGCGCAAAAGAGAGGCGCGACCACTCGTCATCGGTCAGGCGTCCGCTGCGCACCCGATGCGAATCGAGGCGGCCGATCGACGCCAGCATTCGCATCGCCAGTTGCGTGCCGCCCATTTCCATGGAGAAGATGCCTACCGGCAGCCCGGTGTCGACCGCGACACTCTCGGCAATGTTCAGTGCGAACGCTGTTTTTCCCATCGACGGCCTTCCCGCGACGATGATCAGATCGCCGGCCTGAAAACCTGATGTCATCCGGTCAAGATCGACATAGCCGGTGGGAATGCCGGTGATGTCCGACGGATTGTCGCGGTCGTGCAGTTCCTGGATGCGCTCGACGACCTGGGTCAGCAAGGGATTGATGTGGACGAAACCGTCGCTGTGGCCCGCACCGGCTTCAGCAATGGCGAAGATCTTGGATTCCGCCTCATCGAGCAGGGTCTCGGCATCCCGCCCGAGCGGGTTCAGCGCGTCGGCAGCAATCTCGTCGGCCGTGGCGACCAGTTGGCGCAGGACAGCCCGTTCGCGAACAATCTCGGCGTAACGCCTGATATTGGCAGCCGACGGCGTGTTCGCGGCAAGTTCGCCAAGATAGGCCAGCCCGCCGGTCTGATCGCCTTCGCCTGCGGCATCAAGAGCCTCGGCAACCGTGACGACGTCGGCCGGCCTCGATCTTTCGAGCAGGTTGCGAATCTGCCGGAAAATACGCCGATGCTCGTCGCGATAGAAATCGCCGTCGGTAACCAGATCGCCCATCCGGTCCCAGGCCTGGTTGTCGAGCAGCAAGCCCCCAAGGACCGACTGCTCGGCCTCAATCGAGTGCGGAGGCACCCGCAACTGGGCAAGCGCGGAATCGCTGACGGCGTTCTTCTGTAGGCGCTGATTCATGTGGCCAAGTTTAAATTAAAAAGGCCCCGCAACTGCGAGGCCTTCGGTCGCAATGGACAATCCGGGTTAGCCGGAGACCACCGCCACGGTGATGTTGGCTGTCACATCGGCTTGTATCACAACGTCGAGCGGGAATTCGCCAATCGTCTTCAGCGGGCCATCCGGCATGCGGATGGCCGATTTGTCTACGTCGAAGCCGGCAGTCTTGAGGACTTCGGCGATATCGGCATTGCCGACCGACCCGAACAGGCGACCGTCCATGCCGGCCTTGCGGGCAACGGAAACCGAGAGACCGGCCATCTTGTCGGCGATGCCTTGAGCCGCATCGCGCTTTTCGGCGGCAATCCTTTCCAGTTCGGCGCGCCGGGCCTCGAATTCGGCCAGGGCAGCCGGCGTGGCACGCTTCGCCATATGCTTCGGGATCAGGAAGTTGCGGGCATAGCCGTCTCTGACCTTGACGATGTCCCCCAAGTTGCCGAGGTTGATTACCTTCTCGAGCAGAATGATTTGCATGTTTCGTCTCCCCGGGAATTATTGATGGTTATCGGTGTAGGGCAGCAGTGCCAGGAAGCGGGCACGCTTGATCGCGGTGCCCAACTGGCGCTGATAGCCTGCCTTGGTGCCTGTCAGCCGGGCCGGCATGATCTTGGCGTTTTCCTGGATGTATTCCTTCAGGACATCCACATCCTTGTAGTCGATCTGTTCGACCTTTTCCGCCGTGAAACGGCAGAACTTGCGGCGCTTGAAGAGACCGCTACCGCGCTTCTTTTTCTTGTCGTCTTCCTTCTTCTTGAAGAATCGAGCCATTTTCATTTCCTTCCAAAAATTCGATTGAATTCACATGCAGCACGGGCGTCTTGCTGGTGCGACTCTTGGCTGCGAGAAAGCCAGTCACATTGATTGCCCCGCCGAGGGACACCGCCTGAAGCCAGCGCGCGGGTTCGCCCAAGGCTACAACAGCGATTTCCACCTCGACCAGGCGCTCTGTACCGCTTTCGGTCTGCGCGGATCTGTGTTGCAGCAATCCTTCGCTGACCGGAACTCCTGCAGGGGTATAGCGCAAGGCTTTGCGCTCGACCAGCTTTCCCGAGAGTTCGATGCAGTTCAGCCGTCTTTCCCGTACGAACTAGGCAACAGCCGCTTCGGTCGCCCCGGCCGGAGTTGTGTCACCAGGCATCATCGACCTGGACTTCTCTTCCTTCATCATCGGCGAAGGAGTCGTCACCGCGGCCTTCATCTTGACGGTGAGATGGCGCAGCACGGCATCGTTGAACTTGAACGAGTGTTCGAGTTCGTTCAGCGTCTCGCCGTCGCACTCGATGTTCATCAGGACGTAGTGAGCCTTGTGGATCTTCTGGATCGGGTAAGCTAGCTGGCGACGGCCCCAGTCTTCCAGGCGATGAATGCTGCCGCCCTTGGCGGTGACGATGGTGCGATAGCGCTCGACCATGCCGGGTACCTGTTCACTCTGGTCCGGATGGACGATAAAGCAGATTTCGTAATGACGCATGCAGACTCCTTCTGGGATGAACCCCCCGCCATGCGAATGCGGTGGGGCAAGGTTGAAAAGCCCGCGATTATAACAACTATCGCAGGCTTTCGGTCAAAACGCGGGAATTTGTCAGAAGCTGTCGTCGGCCATTTCCAGCGCGCCAGTCGCCCCGCCAATCACGGATTCCGCCAGGCCCGCTGCCTGGGTCAGGAAATGGTCGGCGAAGAAGCGGGTCGTCGCGAGCTTGGCCGGCCAGAACGGGTCGCCATCTCCGGCCGTAATTCTTGCCCGGGCAATCACCGCCATCCGCCCCATCTGCCAGCCGCCGGCAACGATGCCGAACAGGTGGAGAAAGGGCACGGCACCGGCATGAACCGCTTTCGGGTCACTGGCGAAATTGGCCACGATCCACAAAACCGCCCTTTCCAGCGCGTCGACCGCAGCAAGCTGACGACTTCCGATCAATGCCAGATCGCCGTCCAACCCGGCGGCAGCGGTCCGCATTTCGCCGATCACCGCATTGACCGTGGCACCCTTCTCCCGGGCAATCTTGCGGCCGATCAGATCGTTGGCCTGGATGGCCGTGGTTCCTTCGTAGATCGTCGTGATGCGGGCATCGCGCAGGTGCTGGGCAGCACCGGTTTCCTCGATGTAGCCCATGCCGCCGTGCACCTGGACGCCGAGGGAAGCGATGTCGATCGAGCTCTCGGTACCCCAGCCCTTGACCACCGGAATCATCAGATCGGCGAACGCCTGCGCCTGAGCACGCGCCGCAGCATCCGGATTCTGGTGCGCATTGTCGAGGGCAGCAGCGGTGACGTAGGCCAGCGCCCGCATCGCTTCGATGCGGGCGCGCATCGACATCAGCATGCGGCGGACATCGGGGTGACGGATGATCGGCACCTTCGGGCCGCCACGGACACCGACTTCTGCACCCTGGACACGATCCCTGGCATAGCCGACGGCACGCTGATACGCCCGTTCGGCATCGCCCAGACCTTCCAGACCGACATTGAAGCGGGCGGCATTCATCATGATGAACATGTATTCGAGGCCGCGGTTCTCTGCGCCGACTAGCGTGCCGATGGCCCCGCCGTGGTCGCCGAAGGCCAGCACCGCTGTCGGGCTGCCATGGATACCGAGCTTGTGCTCGATGGAAACACAGTAGACATCATTGCGTTCGCCCGGCTTGCCATCCGCCTTGAGCATGAACTTGGGCACGACGAACAGCGAGATGCCCTTGACGCCTTCCGGCGCATCGGGAGTGCGCGCCAGCACGAGATGGATGATGTTTTCCGTCAGGTCGTGCTCGCCGTAGGTGATGAAAATCTTCTGCCCGAAAATCCTGTAGGTACCGTCGCCGACCGGCTCGGCGCGACTGCGCACCGCCGCCAGATCGGAACCCGCGGACGGTTCGGTCAGGTTCATCGTGCCAGCCCATTCACCGGAGACGAGGTTCGGCAGGTACACCGCCTTCTGTTCGTCGCTGCCGGCGATCATCAGCGCCTCGATGGCTCCCTGGGTCAGCATCGGACACAGCGAGAAGGCATGGTTGGATGCCTTCCACATCTCGCTGACCGCTGTCGCCAGCAATCGGGGCAATCCCTGCCCGCCGAACTCCGGGTCGCAACCGAGTGCGTTCCAGCCGTTGTCCACGAACTGGCGATAAGCTTCCTTGAACCCCGGCGGGGTGGTAACCACGGTATCTTTCCACCGGGCACCGTCCTGGTCGCCCGGATAATTAAGGGGTGAAAGAACGCCGCTGGAAAACTTCGCCGCTTCTTCGAGAATCGCATCCACCACATCCGGGGTCGCTTCCTCGCAACCCGGCAGGGACACGACCTGATCAAGACCGGCGAGATCCTGCATGACGAACCGGATGTCTTTCAATGGGGCCAGATATTCACTCATGATTCAGTTACCTCGCTTTCAATCTTTTTTGACACTTCCTTCAACTCGACCAAGAACAGGATGTCGCTGATGACCGGCAAAGAGAAGCCCAGGCGCGTCCCGCCCCGGTTGTCGCGCAACAGTTGGTTCATGTATTCGATGACGCTGCCGTCATTCCAGCGCATGAGAACCTGTTCTGTGATCGCCGGCATGCCCTCGATGCCTTCGATTTTGCCACCGGCAAGCGGGTTGCCTGTGGCCGCCGGCTCGGTATCGAGGATTACGTCAACCGGTCCCTCATTCTCGGGCTCGACTGCCTGCTCCCACCGCTGCACCTCGACGTTGAAATTCTTGTTGAGGTCGCGGGCAACCTTCTCGAATTCCTTGCGCATTCCCGCCATTCGGTAGACCTCCATGAGCCGGATCCACGGCTTGAGCGCTTCCTGCGGATTGCTGTCGATATACTCCTGGAGCGCTTGGGCCGCACCCTTCACGCGCCCGAAGGAAAGCATGATTTCAGCCAGTTCCATGACCGGGTTGGCCTCGAAATGCTCGTCGACCGTGGCCGCCGAGACCGACACGATCGAGTCCAACTGGGACGGCGCTCCGGCACCCGGCGCAGCGGCCGAATGCGCGCCGGCACCGACATCGAGCTTCATCGGCATCCCCATGGCAACAGGGTTCACCGGCAGGTCGACGCCACCCGGCTCCTCGCGCTCATCCTTGCGTTGCGGGTCAACCTCGACATCCGCGATTCCATTGCTGGCCATACCCGCATCGGCGCGCCCCCGGGAATTCCGCCAGAACAGCCAGCCGACAACCGCCAGAAGCGCACCAACCAGTGCGCCGAAAAGGGTGTTGCTCGAGCCGCCCGCGCCAACTTCGGCAGGCGCTGTCCTGACAGCCGCCTCCGGTGCGGGAACCGGCTGCGCCGGCTTGACCTCAGGCTGGGGCGATTGCCCGGCCGCTGGTGTGGCCGCCGCCTGTTCGAGTTTCTGCGTCAGTTCAGCCGCGCGCTGCTGCAATTCGCCAACTGTGGCCTCCATGCTCTTGATCTTATCATCTGACGGCGCCATGCCGGCCGGAGCGATCGGAACCTTCGCTGGCTCGGCAGGCTGACCGGTTACTGGGGCAGGCGCCGATGACGGACGGGCAACCGCTGGCTGCGGAGCGACCGCAGTGCGAGCCGCTCCCGCCTCCCTCCGCGGCGCCGGAGTCGCCGCCGCCACCCTGACCGGAGGCGAACGATCCGCGGCGCGGCCCATCGGCGGTGAAGCAAAAACAACGTACTCCCGGACGACATCATGCCCGCAGGAAACGTACACCACCACCGCAAGCACCGGGTCGGCAATCGGCACACTTGAACGAATTTCAAGGACCGGTGGATAGCCCTTGCGAACCGCGAACGTCGCCTGCTTCAACCAGGGAAGATCATCGTCGCCGGCGGGATTCTTGAGCCGGAAGCAACTGGAATCCAGCGAACCCGCCCCAGCACCCAGAATATCGACCTCGAAGCGCGGCTTGTCGCCCAGTGCCACCTTCCCTCTGAGTTCCCCGAGGCCGATGGCAGCCGCCTCCCCCGACAGCGCAATCAACGCGGCAATCAGGGAAGAACGAAATATGGATTGTTTCACCGTTTCAGACCCCAATGACATGAATTTTTTTCGAATTGTAGTACCTATTTGTTGGCGAGATAAATGGAATCATCAAAAGTCACAACCCAACCCGGGCGATAGATGACGAAGAGGGTCATCAACATGCCGCTGAGCCAGGCTTCCGAAAACCCGAGAAGGATAAGAAATGGAAGATATTCGCTGGCCAGATAGTCCCATTCGTAAGCGCCGGCCATGGCCAGCAGGCAAGCCGCGGCGACACCCACGCCAAAGACCGTCAGGAACGACCCGAGGAATCCATTGATGAAGACATAGATGAAAAAGTGCCGTGGCAGGAAGCCCAGGACCAGCCGATGGACCGCCTGACTGATCATCACGCCGATACCCGCCATCAGGAGTGCGTTGACTGCAAAGGCGAAGTACCCGGCTTCCCCATTAAGGGTGATGCCAAGAACGACCAGCGACAGGCCGACGAACGCAAGCTGGGGACCGAAGCTGAGGGTGAAGACCGTGGCCCCCAGGACATGCAGCGACAGGCCAGGCTTGACCCCCGCCTTGAGACTCCACAGGAGCGTCAGCAGCACGATCATGCCCAGCCACACGTTCAGTTGCTCGGACTCCCTGAGCAAGGCCCATGGTGCCCTCAACAGACTGCGGGCGAAGAGTGGCAGCCAGACAGCCCAAGCCGCCCAGTACCAACCCTCTCCCAACAGTATATCCGACAGATTCACACGGCTATTCTAGCCGACGGCTGCCTCGAGTTGCGGAACCACTTCGAACAGGTCGCCAACGAGACCGTAATCCGCCACCTGGAAGATCGGCGCATCGGGATCCTTGTTGATGGCGACGATGACCTTCGAGTCCTTCATCCCGGCCAGGTGCTGAATCGCCCCCGAGATGCCGACCGCGATGTAAAGCTGGGGCGCGACAATCTTGCCGGTCTGGCCGATCTGGTAATCATTCGGCACAAAACCCGCGTCGACCGCGGCACGACTGGCGCCGAGGGCAGCACCCATCTTGTCGGCGAGCGGTTCGAGCAGCTTTTGATAATTCTCACCACTACCCATGCCACGCCCACCCGCAACGATGATTTTGGCGGCGCCGAGTTCCGGACGTTCGGACTTGGTCAGTTCGCGGCCGGTCAGCGTTGTCTGCTTGGTATCGGCCGTGGCGGCGATGTTTTCGACCTGCGCCGAGCCACCGCCGGCGACCGCATCGAAGGCCGTGGCGCGCACGGTGATCACCTTGACCGGGTCGGCGCTCCTGACCGTGGCCAGCGCGCTGCCAGCGTATATCGGGCGGATGAAGGTGTCGGCGGATTCGATGCCGCTGATTTCGGATATCTGGCCGACATCGAGTAGCGCGGCGATACGTGGCAGGACGTTCTTGCCGAAGGGGCTCGCCGGGGCGAGGATGTGGGTGTAGCCCGCTGCATAGGCAATGACCAGCGCGGCAAGGTTCTCGGCGGTCTGGGATGCATAGTGGGGCGCATCGGCCACCTTGACTCTGGCGACACCTTGCAGGCCTGCAGCTTCCTGGGCGGCGCCGTTGCAGTTGGTGCCGGCGACAAGAACGTGGATCTCGCCACCGATCCTGCCGGCAGCGGCGACCGTGTTGAGTGTGGCAGCCTTGAGGCTCTGGTGGTCATGTTCGGCGATAACGAGAATGGTCATTTAGATCACCTTGGCTTCGTTCTTGAGTTTATTGACAAGTTCGGCGACGTCGGCAACCTTGATGCCGGCCGAACGCTTGGGCGGTTCGCTAACCTTGAGGACCGCCAGGCGGGGGGCAACATCGACGCCGAGTTCGGCTGGCTTGACGGTGTCAAGCCGCTTCTTCTTGGCCTTCATGATGTTCGGCAACGTCGCATAGCGCGGCTCGTTCAGACGGAGGTCGGACGTAACCACGGCCGGCAGCGAGATCTCGAGGGTTTCGAGACCACCGTCAATTTCGCGCGTGACGGTGGCCTTCCCCTCGGCGATGACGACCTTGGAGGCAAAGGTGGCTTGCGGCCAGCCTGCCAGCGCCGCCAGCATCTGTCCGGTCTGGCTGGCGTCGTCATCGATGGCCTGCTTGCCACAAATGACGAGTTGCGGCTGCTCCCTGTCGCAGAGGGCTTTCAACAACTTGGCGACGGCAATCGGTTCCACTTCGACGTCGGTTTCGACGAGGATACCGCGGTCGGCACCGATCGCCATGGCGGTGCGCAGGGTTTCCTGGCAGGCGGCAAGCCCGCAGGAAACGGCGATGACCTCGGTGGCGACGCCTGCTTCCTTGAGCCGGACCGCCTCTTCAACGGCGATTTCGTCAAAGGGATTCATGCTCATCTTGACGTTGGCCAGATCCACACCCGCGCCGTCCGCCTTCACGCGAATCTTTACGTTGTAGTCCACTACCCGTTTCACGGGGACGAGAATCTTCACAAAGCTCTCCTTTCCGGTCAGTTGATCTTGTCAGTGCCTTTTTACTACAGATTGCCACCTGTTTGACAGAGTCCGCATCATTGCGCACAATGACCATACCGTTTCGTATGGAGTGCATACGGTACCGTATGGAAACTCATTCTGTCAACCCCCGGACCCGACCGACCCGCCGCAAGCTGGCGAGTGCGCGAGTTCAGCTTGACCGCGGAAACTGGATCGAAAGCGCCATCGAAGTACTGGCCCGCGATGGCCTCGGCGGTCTTCGCATCGAAGTCCTTGCCAAGCGTTGTGGCGTCACCAAGGGCAGCTTCTATTGGCATTTCAAGGACCGTCAGGATCTGCTCACGGCCATGCTCGAATACTGGAAGGAAGGCCGCATTCGCGACATCGAAAAGACTACGTCGGTGACGCCGGGCCGGGAGCGCGAACAGCTTCACTTTGCCATCGAGGTCTATGGCGCCAGTCGCAATCGCAAGGGGATGGCGATTGAACTCGCGGTTCGCGACTGGGCCCGCCATGACCCGCAAGCGGCGACATTCGTCGAAGCGGTCGATCTCTATCGACTTGACTGCACCCGCAAGCTGTTCGTCGCCGCCGGCTTGACGGATGCCGAGGCCAAGAGCCGCAGCCTGCTGCTCTATGCCTGCGTCTTCGGGCTGTCACTGATGCACTACAAGCATTTTGACGACCATCTTGAAGACCTGAAACAGCGGATCGCCGAACGCATCGTCTCAGCTTGAACAGGCAGCGCGCTTGCCCTCGCTCCAGGCTGCCTCTTCCCAGGCCACAAGCTCATTCCCCAGTTGATCGACTGCCGCGGTCAGGGCAGCAACCCCGCCACGCGAATCAGCGCTTGGCGCCTGCTTCTCGATCCTGAACTCGTGGATCGTCAGGAGTGCCCGTGTCGAATCGAGGAGTTGCGCCCTGCCCTGCAGGTGGCCACGACTCGTTTCGGGATCATTGAAGATCTGGGCGAAGACGTCGACGTCGATACGCAGCACGCAACGCGTCCTGCCCTGCCCCGATGGCCGCATCCCGAGCTGCTGCATCAGTCGTTGCTGAATGAGCTGTGCCGGCGGGCCAGCCCAGCGTGCCCGCGTGTAATCCCGCAGGCGCGCCGGCTCGTCATAGGCGAGACGGTACTCGATGCCCATCGAGTCCATCCAAAGGGGTGCCCGTACCTCAAGCGCCAGTTCACGGCGCTTGGGCACAGCCCCTGTACGAACCTCGGACGGACCAAGATCATAGATGGCCAGCGCACTATCGCCTCCCCTCTTGCCGGATGAATAACAGGCCGCAACGAGCAGGCAGCACGAGACGATCAGCAAGCGGCGCATGTCAGCGGCCCCCGCCAGACGAGAACCCCGGCTCTCCGGGTCCCGGCGCGGCAGCCGGCACCCCGAAGACGAGCCCCTGGGGCGAGTCCTCGAGCAAGCGCAAGACACGGCTCAACTGCCTGGAGGTCAGCGAGAAATCCGCCGCCAGTTCGTTGAGCCGCGGCATTAGCGCCGACGTCCCGCCGGCGGAGGCGTCGCCAATCGCCACGTCGAGCTTGTCGGCGGTCGCCTGCATCCTGCCGACCAGTTGTCGGGTATCGGCGAGCAAGGGGCCGACCTCGCCGGCAGCCCTGGAGATGCTCCTGATATTCTGGTCATCGAGCAACTTGCGCACCTGAACCAAGGTGGCATTCATATTTTCAATCGCCGGCTTCATGCTGGCCGAAGTCGCTTCCAGATTGGCCAGTGTCGCTGCGAAGTGGCGGCGGTTTTCCTCGTTGAGCAACGCACTGACCGCTGCCATGAGTTCCTGCGCCTGGCGCAGTGCCGCCGGGCCGCTCTCGCTCATTTCATCGAGCAACGAGGGCACCATGACGATGCGCGGAAGTTTGCCATCCCTGGCGACGAGGGGTTCGTCGTTCTTGCCGCTGTCCAGCAGCAGCACGTGCGCTATCCCGGTGACACCCTGCGAGGCCAGTTTGGCGATCGTGCCCT
>WBZU01001498.1_pt1 | contig 17480 bp, 17 predicted proteins | sample 5204311 | NCBI WGS metagenome assembly WBZU01 (sample SAMN12344359, study PRJNA552823) | activated sludge metagenome | biome: Activated sludge suspended growth; feature: Nitrification reactor; material: Wastewater; isolation source: activated sludge from nitrification reactor of wastewater... | reverse complement strand
CACATAGCTCAGCCCCGCAGGCAGCGTGAACTGCACGCCCACGTTCTGCGCGTTCGCCGGGCCGTTGTTCGTCGCCGTTAACGTGATGTCGAAGCCCGCCGTGGTGAAGGCATTGGCAGGAGCCGAGGCGCTGATGCTGAGATCGGTGATGGGCGTGAAAGCGATGCCTCGGAAGGCATAGTTCACACCTGCACTCGCCAGCACACTCAGCGTGCCCGAGAGCGCACCACCGAAAGCGTTGCTATTCGATGCGTCAGTGATCGTGACGAGGCTGTTGTTGGAATTGATCGCCGTGGTCGCATACAACTCCACGGCTCCGTTCGCTTCGACTCGCGCCGTGAGACCGAAGAGCTTCGATGAGGCCGCCGTCATCGTCGCCGTGCCCTGCGCCACCCAGGCCGAACCGGACCACTCGAACTTGCGCAAAACCGCCGTCGCTGATCCGCCGGTGCCACTGCCATCCGCAACGTAGAGGGTGTCGAGTCCGCCGAGATTCGTCGCGCCAACACCCGCACTGCGATCCAGCAACACAAAGGCATGAGGATCCGTGAGCGTGATGCCGAGCGAAGTAGGCGCCGCAGCAGCAGTCGGGAAACCGGTAAACGCAGAGATGCCCGTGTTCGTCGAGACCACCAGGAACTTCGCGCCCGTAGCATCCTGAGCGATGAGCACATCGCGATGCGATGACGCCGCGACGATGGCCGTCGAAGCCGTCGGCACCGATGACGACGCATCTGCCCAGCGCACGCCGGGATTGCCCGCCGCATAGAATAGGCTGCCGATGTCGGACGTGGCCGAGCGCGCGTTGTTCGCCGAGAACGCATCGGTCAGCCGCGCCACGATGCTTGTCACGCCAGCACCATCGACACGCCCAATCGAACGATTCACCGCCACCGACGTGGTGCCCGTCACACTCGCCATGCCGAGCGGCGCATCATAGCCCACAAGCACCAGATAACGACCATCCGCCGAGCGATTGAGATGCCCGTTCGATGAAGCCGACCCGCTGTCCGTGAGACCGCCTAAGTTCGCCGTCGCCTGCACGGGCATGAGCACCGTAGTGCCCGTCGTCGTGCCATCCGTCTTCACTTCCACCAGCGTCACCTGCATCGCTGCCGAGCTGATCGCAGACGTGCCATCGCCGGTGCGCGAGACCACGAGATTGCCCGTGGTCAGGGAGCCCGCTTGAAGCAGGCTGGTGAAGCAAAGGAAAGCAGGAAGCAGGAAACGGCAAAGCATGGCAAGGTCAGCGGCTCTATGACACGGGCGTCTTGGAGAGTGTCGAAAATAAGGGAGCAGCATGACCTGAGACAAGCGAATGCCTGAGTCTATTGAAGAACAAATCGAATCGGGACGATGAACTTGCGCACGGCACCGGCGGGCCAGCGCCAGCGGCGGCTGATGGTGTCGCGTGCGGCGTTGTCGAGTGCGGAGCTGCCACTGGAGCTGGTGACTTCGACAGCGCTGGGGATGCCGCTGGCTTCGACGGTGACGAGAAGGCGCACGCTGCCCTGCGCCTTGGCGGCGCGTGCGGAGGCGGGATAGGTCGGATCAGGAAAGCGGCCCGCGCTGCCTGCACGACTGAAGGCGACGGGCGAACTGCCGCTGCTCGTGCCTGATGACGGCGCGGATGGCTTTGATGCGGGGCGTGGTGCGGGCCTGGGCTCGGGCTTTGTCTCAGGCTTCGGCTTCGGTGGCTCGGGTTTCTTTTCCACCGGCTCCGGCATGGGCGGCGGTGGTGGTTCTTCGAGCGGTGTGATTTCCACCATCTCGGGTGGTGTCAGTGGCGGGGTGATCTCAGGCAGCGGCGGAATCTCGATGTCCTGTTCCGGCTCAGGTGGCGGTGGCTCGGTCACGCTTTGATCCGCAGGAGCTGGGGCGGGCGTGAACTCCTCCACCATGACGATGTCGTCTTTGCTGTCTGTCAGGCGAAGCTCGGAGACAGGAAGCAGGGGCATGCCCGCGCCTTCCATGCCGATCCCGAGACAGAGCAACGCGATGCCAGCCGCCCAGGCGGACAGCAGGTGAGCATCACGTTGTCTGGCGGGAGTGATCATGGATTAAAACTCAATCTTCATGCCTACCACGATGCCGCGTCCGGCAAGCGGTGCAATGTCCTTGAGGAAGGAGGTGTGCTCGCGCGCTTCTTCGTTGGTGAGGTTCACGCCTTTCACATACAGATCCGTGCTCACGCGTCCGGTGTGCAAGGTGTAGCTCACGCCTGCATTGAGCAGGAAGTAGGCGTCCGTGGGCAGTTCGTTGTTTGCCACACGATCCTGATGGCCTGCATAGATGCCTTCGATGCGCGCACCGAAATCACTGCGATGGTAGTCGAGCGCTGCCGAGAGATGCAGTGGCGAGATGCGCGGCAGCGGGTCGCCAGTGACGGTGTCGCGTGCATGGACGTAGTCGGCCTTCAGTTCGAGATCGAGCTGGTTCTGCGATCCTGGTTCAACGGCTGCGACGGGGGCCTTGGGGTTCTTCGCATCGGCGTTCACCGGGGCGGGCTTGGTCACTGGCTTCAGCAGGTGGAAGGTGGTCTCCAGCTCGGCTCCAAAGAACTCCGCATCGGTGCTGCGGTAGGCATACACCGGCAGCGCTTCGTCTTCCAACGGACGGGTTTCGCCGGTGGGGAACTGGCCGATGAAATGATTGAAGCGATTGTAAAACACCGTGGCCGATCCGGTCATGAAACCGGTGCGTTTGTGCAGCGAGAGATCAAGGCCCAGCGATTGCTCCACAGGCAGGCTTGCATCACCGATCTCAAAGGCTCCCGTGGCGACGTGGGGGCCATTGGCATACAGCTCCTGGTAAGTCGGTGCGCGCTCGGAGAAGGCGGCGTTGAGCGAGACAGCGTAGTCGTCGTTCGGTGTGAAGACGACACCGAGCGAACCGCTCACGTCATCGAAGGCACGGCTGCGCGCAGGTCCGAAGTCAGGATCAGCAGACGCATCTGCCGTGATGTGATCGTAACGGATGCCGCCTTGCAGCTTCCACTGCGGATTGAACTCCCACTCTTCAAAGAGGAAGGCGGAGTGGGTGAGCGTGAGCACTTCCGGCAGGAACTTCTCTTCGCCGATGGCGCTGAAATCGCTGCGCTCGGTCTGGTAGCCGAACACGCCTTCCAGCGGTCCGATCTTCTCATGCGCGATCTCGATGCGGCCATCGTAGCCGCGATTCTTGAAGGTGGTGCCTGGCGCGCCGTCTTCGAACTCGGTGTGATGATAGTCGCTCAGCGCGAAGCGATACTTGATGGATTTGATGCCGCCGAAGGGCTCGTTGAAAGCGCCCTGGAAGTCCCAGCGACGCTGCTTCATGTCGATGGTCACGGTTTCCTCGGCGGGTGATCCGTAGTTGGAATCAAGGCCCGAGTAGGCGAGGCCAAAGTAGCCTTTGTCCCACACATACGAGCTGCCAGCGGAGAAGCCCTGCGTGGTGAGGAAGCTGTTGCCCAGCACATCACGCTCCTCGCTTTGTCCTGGTTCCAGAGGCACGGTCGCACGCAGACGCTCGGACCTTGCATAGCCAGGAATGCGCATGTCTTGAATCTCGCGACGGTATCCTTCCAGATGATAGGTGAAGTCGCCGACGCCGCCCTCCATCATGATGTCCCGCGCCAGGCCACCATCCACGGAGCTGTAGCGTCCGCCGAGCGAGCCACGGATGGGCTCGGCGATGCGTTCATCCGGGATGCGACCATCGAGCACGTTCACCACGCCGCCGATGGCATTCGCGCCATACATGAGCGTCGCAGGGCCGCGCACCACCTCGATGCTGCGCACACTGATGGGATCGAAGCTCACGGCATGATCCACGCTCGTGGCCGAGGCATCGATGGTGTTGAGCCCGTTTTGCAGCACGCGAATGCGGTCCGCATCGAGCCCGCGAATCACGGGCCGACTGGCCGCAGGGCCGAAGTAGGTGGAGCGCACGCCGGGCGTGTTGGACAGTGTTTCACCCAGCGTCGGCTGGATGGCTTGCTCGAGCTTCTGGCCGGTGAGCACCGTCACAGGCTGTGCCTGCTCGGTGAGTGTCTGACCCAGCGGAGAGCTGGTGACCACGATCTCATCGACCGTGGTGGGCTGAGTTTTCGCAGGAGCCGGATCAGCGGCCTGCAAGCAAGAGAGTGCGCTGGACCACAAGGCGAGCGCGAAGAGAGAGCGAGGAGAGATGGATTTCATGTTCAAAGACGGGTGTTGATTTCAAGCTGAGAGAGTTGGGTCTTCCTGTGTGGAAGACTGAACAAAGGGCGGGAAAGGATCAGGCAACTGAGCCCATGAAGCCGGGCCGCCTTTCATCTCCTCATCTGTGAGCAGGCAACTGCGCAGGGATTCCGAGAGGCCAGAACTGTCGAGTTCTGTGCCAATGAATACGAGCTGCTGTTGACGGTCGCCAAAGCGACCTGTGAAGGAGGCTTCGATGGCCGCGATGGACTCGACGTCGTCGGGCCATTGATCGCGAGGCACGGCGGCCCACCATTGGCCCGCGCAGCCATACTCCGCCAGGCCGCCTGCCTGGCTCCATGAACCGATGTAGTCCATGCGCGAAGCCAGCCAGAACATGCCTTTGCTGCGCAAGATGTCCTCGCCACCGGCTTGCAAAAAGTCCCAGAAGCGCTGTGGATGGAAGGGCCGATCCGCGCGGAAGGACAGGCTGGAGATGCCGTATTCCTCGGTCTCCGGCGTGTGCTCGCCGCGCAGTTCCTTGAGCCATCCGGGCGCGGACTGAGCGTCATCGAAGCTGAAGCGCCCGGTGTTCAAGACGTCCTTCAGCGGCACGCGACCACGCACCGCCTCGACGACATGCGCCCGAGGATTTAGGCGCGAAAGCACCTCAAGCAGATAGCTGCGATCTTCATTGTCCACGAGGTCAAGTTTGTTGAGCACGATCACGTCGCAGAACTCGATCTGATCGATGAGCAGATGCGTGACCGTTCGCCGATCTTCATCACCCAGCGATTGTCCCCGGCTCTGCAAGGACTCGGCCTCCTGGAAGTCGCGAAGGAAGTTCGCGGCATCCACTACCGTGACCATGGTGTCCAGCCGCGCGATCTCGCTGAGACCTGGGCCTTCCTCCGTGGCAAAGGTGAAGGTCTCGGCCACTGGCAGAGGTTCGCTGATGCCGGTGGATTCGATGACGAGGTAATCAAAGCGGGCCTCGCGGGCCAGACGTTGCACCTCCTTCAGCAGGTCTTCGCGCAGCGTGCAGCAGATGCAGCCATTGCTGAGTTGGACGAGCTTCTCCTCGGTGCGCGAGAGCTGCGCGCCACCGGTTGCCACCAGTGAAGCGTCGATGTTGATCTCGCTCATGTCATTCACGATCACAGCAACCCGGAGATTGTCGCGATTGTGCAGGATGTGATTGAGCAAGGTGGTCTTTCCGGCTCCCAGGAAGCCAGAGAGCACGGTTACCGGCAGGCGCCGGTCAGTGGGGACAGATGAAGGAATTGCGGGAAGATCTCGACGGTCTGTGGACAAAGACAGACCCGTCTCTCCCGGAGAAATGGCAGACATGGATGATAAGAAATGGAAATGGAGTGGAGGATTCTGCGTGTCATGCGCAGCGAGAGTTTCGCAGCGGTGTTATGCACGCAGCAGCCCGCAGCTTCAGCGCTGCCGGGCTTCAGGATTGGAAGTCGTAGTGAGGGCCAAGATCAGCCCACGACTGGCGGTCCATGCTCCAGCACACCATTGGTCAGCCAAAGATCAGCGACATCGTCCTGCGCTGTCCATGGCAAAGCCTCGGCAAAGCCACTCCACTCTGGCGCGCTCACGCTCACGGGAGCGGCCGGCACTCCATCGCTAAAGTCACCGTTCAGCAGGTGCGTCACCACGCACTCGTGCTCCGCATGATCGGCGTCGTGGTGCACCCGCAAGTGCAGGGATGGCGACGCGGCCATCGCCACTGCGAGCAACAGATTGATGAGCAAGGCAAGCCCGAGCGCCCTGCGGAAAAATTCTCGAAGATGCCCTGCTGTCATGCTCATGCCGGCAACAGGGGTTCGAGTGGAAGCGTAGAGCGTGCACCAGCACCGCAGGTGCACATCCCGCCCCAAGCACCGGGGTGCCGGGAGCGCAGACTCAGTGTGACCGGTGGATCAGCACCTTGCTTCGGGACCGCTCCACCATTCGTCCATATCGCCAAGCAAAGCACCTCAAGGGCGCCCAGCAGGCAGAAGTGACAGTTTCGACGGTTCATGACAGGCACAGCAAGGTGGGATCGGGCTTGGTTCCCTGTTCCCGGCGATAGAAGCGGTAGTAACCAAAACAACATACTATTGCAACCTCATTGCATCAAGTGTTGGCATCGGTGAACGCTCCCGATGCCGGAGGGCTGCACCGAAACTCAGGGTTTGGATGGGAGCAGTTGCGCGAGCCCGGCAACGGCCCACGCCGTCGCTGCGGTGGAGATAAACTGGTGCTCGCCATGCGGATCACCATTCTCGAAATACGGCTGAGCTTTGTTCTTCACCCGTGACTTCACCAGCCAGGAGCCATCGGCGTGCTGGGTGCGGAGCAAGTAGTCACGCGCACGCTGGACCATCGGCTCAGAGAGAGTTGTTCCAGTCTTGGTGAGGACGAACAACGTCTCACCCGTGGAGAAGGCATCGCTCCCCAGGCCATCGCTAGCGCTCCAGCCGCCGTCGGGTCGCTCGGTTTTCACCAGAGCGTCGCGGACGGTCTGTATGCTCGCTTCGTCACCCTTGAGATAGTGCAGCCCCCAGAGCCGCCAGATGCGATCCTCGTGCGTGACGAGCGGCGCTTGAGACAGCCACTTCGCGGCAGCGGTGCGCGAGGGCGTCAGTCGCGCCATTTGCTCCTTCGTCGCATACTTCTCCATGCCTATGAGCGCGAGCACGGTATCCGCAATGTCCGAGCCCTGCATCGGCGGCCGGCGGCATGACGTTGTCCATCGACCACTGGCCACACGGCTGAGGTCCGCAGGCTCGCGGCCTTGCAGTCTGGCCATGCCCTGAATCTTCGACAGGTAGATGATGATGGCCGTGGTCGTCACGTCGGCTGGTCGCTTGGCCATCTCCAAGGCCCACAAGCCATAGCCCGCCGTCGTCGCACCGCCGGGGACATGGTTGCCCTTGTTCATGTCCTCGATGCGTTCTTCGAAATACGTGTGCGTCGTCGTCGCCTGTGAGTTGAGCCAGGCGTTGTCCAAAGGAAAGCCCACCCGCGCGGCTTCCGTCATCGCCAGCATCGGCAGCGTTTGATGATGGCACGAGAAGCAGGTCTTGTGCGTCTGCCAGTCACTTGCGGATTGCTTCACCCGGGCCAATCCGAGACGCACAGCGGCCTCCACCTCCGCCGGGCCGTCCGCTGCCACGGGGGCTGCGACGACGGCACAAAGGGCAAGGATGCAGCGCACGATCTTCATCACAAGTGGTCAACGTGGGTAGCCTTCCGGCACGTCTTTGAGGCGCTCCAGTTCGGTGATCTCGTGAAAGAACCACGGCTTGCCGTCCTTGATTTTGAAGATGATCGTCTTGCTCGCGTATTTGAGGCCGTCGTGCTCTTTCCACTCGCTGAAGCGATAGAAGTCACCGCGCCAGTTGAGGCGTTGGAGGAGCGAGGTCTCCTTGTCGAAGTAGAAGTCCATCGCGGGCGTCACGCTGCCGCTCACGCGCAGTCCGAGCAGTGGTTTGCCCTCGTCGGTGAGGTCCGGGATGAGTTCGAACTTGGACATCTCATCCACCAGCAAGTCCAGCGACCAGGCACGCACGTCGTCCTTCGCCGGTTCGACTCCGCGTTCCTTCTTGTTCAGCCACCACTTGTCTGGATGTGCGAACACAGACTCACGTGTGGAGCGCTTCTTGCCCGCATCAGGTTCAGGCATGCTGCCGAAGTGGAAGACCTCCTTCATGCGGAAGACCTTCAGCAGCTTGTCCTTTCCACCGACGGCGGTGAGGGCCTTGTCGATGAGCGGCTTGGGATCAGCGGTCTGGGCATGGCCCGTGAGGCTGAACGACAAAACGGCAAGGAGGATGGCAGATCGGATGTGCATGGTTGAAGAAGGGACGCTGATCAAACGTTGCGCAACGCGCTTCTCTTCTGAATGGAATCGAAGCCCTGGAGATATTGGGCGAGGAACTCCGCCTGTGATCGTGCTTCTCTGCGGTCAAGGGCACCAGCCTTGGTGCTGACTTTTTGCCGAAAAGGATAGCGACGTCCTCCCACTCATTCCTGCCATCAAGAATCTTTGGATCTATGCCTCCCATGGGCTTGCCAAACATGCAGGCCGAGCGTGCAAGGCAGCGCCAGACCGAGGGCGAGATGCACCCAGCTCACGCTTTCGCGGAAACCTTCACCGCTCGCGTAGTAGAGCAGGTAACCGGTGACGATCATGAGCGTGACGTTGCCGAGGATGCTGCTGCCGCTGAACCGGTTTCTGCCGGAGCGCCAGCCGACGTGGACGTGGCTGGCGAGCAGGTAGCCGAAGCCGATGAGCACGAGGAAGGCGGAGGCTCCGTGGAGTTTGATAAGCCAGGCTTGCAGCGGATTCTTCTGCGGACCAAACTCGCCTTCGATCGGAAACCAGCGGTTGAGAATGGACCAGAGGGTGCCGGTGATGAAGCTAAGCGCGAGATTGCCGTAGAGCACGGCTTTGGCCCAGCGAGGAAAATGCAGGGCGACGCGCTTCATGCCGGGTAGAGCACCTGCTCGCCTTTGCTGGTGAGGAAGAGCGCGATGGCATCGCGCGCTTTCAGCACGCCGTTCCAAATCTTCTGTGGGGCGAGCAGCACCGCCTTCGTCAGCGCATCAGCCTCCATGCACGTCGGGGCAAAGACGGAGACGCTGGCGTTGCTGCGCATGGGCTTGCCAGTGTGCGGATGCACGATGGGGCTGACTCGGGTCACGCCGATACGCTTGCGTGCGAAGTAGGCGGCACTGGTGGCCATGGCGGGGCGCAGCATCACGGCGGGATGAAGAATCGCCTGGGGTTGGTCAGGATCGCGAATGACGGTCTCATGCATCGGAGCACCGTGGACACGGAGATCGCCACCCGCATTCACCGTGGCCTGCGCGATACCGCGCGTGGCGAGGTAGTCCACCGCCTTGTCCACGGCGAAACCTTTGGCGATGCCGCCGAGGTCAATTTGCAGCGGCTGGTGAAAGCGGACATACGAGTCCGGCAGCAGCTCGATGTGCCGCCAGGCATTGGCTTCGGTGAGCACAGTGAAGGGCTGATGGCGCGGCAGGTAGCCCCACTTCACCAGTTGTGGAGCGATGGTGATGTCAAAGGCTCCGTCCGTCTCGGCGCTGAGTTTGATGGCGTGATCGAGGACCTGATGGGTCCAGGGATTGACACGCAGCGGCGCGATGTGCGCACAACGATTGAGCCGCGAGACATCGCTCTCAGGATCATGGAATCCCATGAGACGCTGGATGCCCCGAATGAGTTCGAAGGTCTTTCCGGCCTCTTTTTGCAGTGCCTTCTCACCAGCCCCATCGAGTGTGAGGCTGACGAAGGTCCCGAGCAAAGGCTGGCAGCGGCGGATCATGGCTAGGCTGCGGGCTTCTCGCCGATGGCGTTCTGCGCGATGTAGTCCTCGACCAGCAGCAAGCCATCTTCGCCCGCCCGTTGGACGATGCGAAGAAGTTGTTCGGCAACCGCGACCTCTTCCACCTGCTCGGTGATGAACCACTGCAGCATGTTCGTCGTGGCGTGGTCTTTGGCGGCGGATGCGAGATCGTAGAGATTGTTGATCGAACTGGTGACCGCCAGTTCGCTTTCCAGGGCCAGTCTGGTGGCGGCTTCGGCCGAGTCAAAGTCCCAGGGGCTCGCGTCGATGGCAGGGATCTTCACGCGACCACCGACATCAAGGATGAACTTCATGAAGCGGTGGGCGTGAGCCCGTTCTTCGGTGGCCTGGGTAGAGTAGAAGGCGGCCAGACGGGGCAGGCTTTCGGACGCGAAGTAGCTCGCGATCGAGTCATACTTCAGCGAGGCGGCGAACTCCATGCCGACCTGGGCATTGAGGGCGTCGAGGATCGGTGCGGGTGTGGGCATAGGAGGGGTGGTGCTAGTGTTGAGGGGTGGAGAGGGTATAGGCCCGGAGAGCGGTCCGGGTTGCTCCGGGGAGATACGATGCGGGCTTCGTATTGGTTTTGCTGCCTGAGGAGCGCAGACCGATGCGGCGCATTTTCAGAACGGCAAATCGGGCGAACTGCTTGTCTGCAAGTGGTGTCATGGCGGGGGGCTGGAGTCAGAGGTTTTTCAAGACGAGGGCATGGGTGTGCAGCAACCGCCGCACGCCTTCGGTGATGTGAACGCTGGAGAGCGTGGCGCCGGAGATGTTCTTGATGTCGCTGTCGATCTTCACCGGTGCGCCGGTGGTTTTGCCGCTGAACTGGGCGCGCCACTTGGGGTTGCGAACCTCGCTGCCATAGGTCTCACGGTAGGTGAGGATCTCGACGCCCTTGACGCTGCCGTCGGCCTTGATGGCGAGAGCGAAGTCAATGAACTCGTGTTTGCCGATGACGTTGTCGATGATGAGCCAGCCGCCGCTGCTGGCGCGGAACGCGTTGACCTTGTCTTCGCGCACGCGCACGCCACTGGCCTTGGCAATGGCGCGCTTCTGGTCGCTGGTGAGCGTGACGGCGACCGGCGTCAATTTCTCACCGGGAAAGAGCATGCCTTTCGCTTGATCGCTGCTGAGGAAGACTTCGGCATAGAGCACGGATGGCCCGCCGAGGACAAGAGCAGGCGCGATGCCTTTGAAAAGTGACCGACGTTTCATCTTTGATCAGAAGTTGAAGCCGATCTTCAGGCGCACTTCGTTTTGGGCCTCTTCGGCATAGGTTTTGCCAGCCGGTTCATCGACGCCCTTGCCCCACACTTGGTAGCCATAGCTGAGTGTGGCCCACCATTTCTGGCTGCCATAGTGCAGTGCCGGGCCGACGAAGACGGCGGTGTGCTCGTGAAAGCTGAGATCGAAAAGGGGATACTCCGAGCGGATTCGGCCCTCGGCCCCCAGGAACCAATTCGGTGCAAAGCGATAGGCCACTGCAAGCGCTCCATCGAAGCTGACCTCTTTGTTGTATTCTTCCGCTGGCTGCTTACCCCAAGCCCACTCGACGCCGAGGTTCAAGGCCACGATGAGGGTGTCGTCCCGGAAGTTCTTCTGGAGCAGGATGCTGGGTGAAACGAGGATCTCCTCTTGCGGGAAGCCGCCCACATCATCGTAGAACAGGTAGCCGGTCTCGAATCGGAATGAGAGGCCGATACCATCCTTGAAGGGGGACAAAACATTGTATTTCGCCGAGGCTTCGAAGCCTCCAAACTTGTAATAGTCGAAGGTGCCAAGCTCTTCGTTCCCCTCGACATCAAAGTAGTGTTGGATCACGTCGAGGCCGAGCGTCAGTTTGTCCGATACCCCGTATTCGACCTCGGTATTAAAGTCCCAGCCAAGGTAGCTTCCAGAGTCCTTGCCCCAGCGTGCGGTGGTGAATTGGTAAAAGTCATACTTGCCTTTGGGCAGGGTTTCGACCCCGCGTGTGCGGCCAAAAAGATGCTCATCGGCGTGAGCTTCGGGAATGGCGGCGAGGGCAATCAGCGATGCCAAAGCAGCGCGACGGAGGGAATGGAGAGGTGTTCGGAGGAAATGCATGGATTTTGATGAGATTCGGTCTCAATAGCTAGTTGCGACTCGGTCGCAATAGAAATCGTCAGTTTTCTCCGCCGAGGCTATTGCTTCCTTCCCGCCTTCCGTTCACCGCCTTCCCTGGAGCATGGCTGCGACTCTTGTGGGCGCGGCTTGGTGGTGGGTGTCCACGGAGATCACAGAGAAACACAAAGGGGCTTTGCTTTGTGTTCTCTGTGGCCCTTGTGGCAGGCATCTCAGAACTTGTAAGTCACGCGCAGGCGGAACATGCGTGGCTCGGTGGGGTGCAGATGGACGTCTGTCACTCCGGCGTCACCTTCGCCGGGCAGCCGGCTCTCGTAGAGATACTCAATGTCGTTGTCCTCACGATCGAAGAGGTTCAAGCACTCGACGGCGGCTTCCCAATTCTTCTTCCGGTAACCGATGCCTGCATTGAGCAGGAAGCTGGTCTTGCCTTCCACACTCTTGTCTTCGATGAGCGGACGCTTGCCAAAGGCACGCGCGCGGAGGTTGGCGAAGAAGCCATCGGCATCGCCCTGCGCGCCGAGATTGATGCCGCCGCTGAACATAACGGGCACGCTGTTGGGGATGTATTTGTCTTTGCCCGCATCGGTGAAGCGTCCATGCGTGAGCGCGATTTCAGCATCCATGCTGAACCAGTCGGTGGGACGCCAGTAGTTGGACCACTCGATGCCGTAGCGTTCGCTGCCGGGACCGGCTTCGTTTTTGCCTTCGTCGCCGACATAGACAAGTTCGCTGTCGGATTGCAGCCAGAAGAAGGTGAGCGTGCTGGTGAGGTGCGGGATGGCGCTGCTGCGGATGCCGAACTCCGCGCCCTGCGTGCGCACGAGTGGATCAACGGTGTCGATGCGTTCGCCGGTATTCGGATCAATGATGGTGCTGGTGCCGCGCGCGTCGTTGCTGTGGAAGCCGGTGCCGTAGTTCAGGTAGAACTCGGTGTCGTGCCAGGGGCCGAAGATGGCGCTGATCTTCGGGCTCACGATGCCCGCGAAGTCGTCGCCGCTGTTGAGGCGGTTGTTGCTCTCGGTGTCGAAGTAGAACACATCGCCGCGCACTCCGACATTGGTGCGGAACCAATCATTCCAATGCACGGTGCTGTCCGCATACACGCCAACGCTGGCTTCATAGACATCGTCCTGACGGATGTTCTTGAAGCGCTCGCGGGCGTCCGTTCTCCACAAGCCGATGCCGTCGATGAGGTCATGCCGCGTCTGCAAGCCGAGCGTGAACTCAGCCTCGTGGCCGAACACGCTGCGCTTTTCCCAAGTGCGCGCGAGATTGCCGCCGATGATCCAGCGTTTCTCCGCCTGCTCGAACTGATCGCTGCGATCAGGATAATCGAGGAAGTAGGTGAAATTGCTGAACAGATCGAGGTCGTAGTAGATGCCGTAGATGTTGGCTTTGGTGACCACATCGCCGTCGCGCGCGGCCCATTCGAGATTCAGCGAGTAGCGCTGGGAGTTGCCGCCGTTGGTGGGATCGAGATTGCCAAGGCGCGGGATGAGTCCACTTTTGATCGCGCGACTCGCGACCTGATCGCTCGATGACCACGTCGCGTGGTAACCCATGAAGGTAGCGGCGAAGTGGTTATCCGCGTCGCCTTTGAAGTAACGCAGCGTGCCGTTCCAGCGCTCGAAGTCTTCGCTCAGCGCAAAGGGGCCTTCGTATGTGTTGTATTCGAGCGCGTAGGTCAGTGCGTTGGTTTCCTGCGTGGTTGGCGTCACCGGGTTCTTGCCAGGGTTCTTCCCACTCGCAGGTGTCCCCGGGATCGGACCATTCAGATCAATCGAACCCGCGATCAGCCCGCGATAGTAACCATGCTCGCCGACCTCGGCGCTCAGGAGATTGTGTGGCAGCACATCCCAGAGCTTGAAATTCGCACTGCCGGCGGTGCTGAGGTCACCGTTCGCAGCGGTGTAAGTGCCCTTCACATAATCCACGCGCTCGATGAGTTCGGGGATCAGTGGGTTCAAATCGGTGTAGCCCTGGCCGTGCGCGTGCGTCTTGAGATTCATCGGCATGAAGTCGATGCTGGTCGCGAAGTCGGTGCCGTGATCGAGGTTGAAGCCGCGCAGGAAATACTGCGTCGCCTTGCCGCCGCCCGCGTGTTGCGTGGTGATCACGCCGGGCACGGTTTCGAGGATCTCGCTGCGGCGCAGGTAAGGCCGGTCGGCGATTTCCTCCGCGCTGGCCTGGCCTTTGGACGCCGCAGGTGCGACGCCGACCAGGTCCTCGGCTTTGCCGGTGACGACGACTTCACCCACCTCGGTGGGCTTGGTTGCGTCGGCGGGTTTGGTTGGCTTTGCTGGAGCAGCGTCCTGCGCGAGGGCAGGGAGAGTGAGAAGTAGAGACGTGAGAAGTGAGATGGGTTTCATGGCGATGGGAATTCAGAAAAGGATTGTTTCTTCATGAGCTAGGTGCCGCAGGCATCTTTTCCAGTGGCGAGGTCTCGCAGACGCCTCGTCTGATGGGTTATGGAATTGATCCGGGAGGGATCGCTGCATGCTTTGCCATACACAAAGCTGTGCTGGCCCCGCCCCCGCGCGGGCGGGCATCATGACCGGTAATCACGATGCGTCAGCGATCGTTCCTCGCTTTGACGCCTCGCTGCTGGCCAGGATGCCTCCGGCATCGCAACCGATCAACGGGTCCGCACTACGCTTCTCGGGGCGGCGTGCCCGGCGGTGCCTGCGGCCATGCGGGTGTCCAGGTCTCGAGTTGCGTCAAGACGAACGCCTCGGCAGGTAAGTGGAAAGGGAGATTCGCCGCAGTCCACGCGATGCCCAAGAGCTTCGCCTTGTCCTTGGTCGCCTTTGTTGGCGCGGACTTTGAGGCGTCTTGACTATCCTCGCTCACCGCATGAAGCGCGGTCTGCACCTCATCACTCTGCCACGCGGACGACATCGCTTTCACCAGACCCTGGCGGGGAGCCTCGCGGACGGTCGTCTTGGCGAAGAGGAACACCGTCGTCAGGACCAATGGCCCCGCGACCAACTGGGACAAAGCCAGCAGGTAGAGCGTTCGGGCGCGGAGGCGAGGAGGAGTCACAACGTGATAGTGAACGTGCGATCGGCGCGACGCAATCAAAGAAACTCCAGCCCCCGTCAGAAACTCAGAAACTGCGCTCGATTGCCCAATACATTCCCACCAGCGCGATGACCGCTGAAGCCGGGCGCGAGATCACTCGCGCATAGTCCTCGCGACGCCACCACGCCGCGACCAGCGCGAAGGCGATGCCGACCACGGCGAGCTGGCCCAGTTCGATGCCAACATTGAAGCTGAACAGCGCGGGAATCAGTGATGCCACATCCAGCGGGTGCTCTTGAAACGTGTGTGCGAAGCCGAGGCCATGCACCAGTCCGAAGCCAAAAACCATCCAAGGACGCCATTTGCTTAGTCGATCGCAGAACAAATTCTCCACAGCAATGAATGCAATGCTCAGCGCGATGGCGACCTCCACCCACTGCGTCGGCAGCGATACCCAGCCCACCAACGACAGCCCCAGCGTGAGTGAATGCGCGATAGTGAACAGGGTGACCTGCACCAGCAGCGTGAACGTATCTCGGGCAAGGAGGAATAGGCCGAGGATGAACAGGATGTGGTCCAGTCCACCCGGCAGAATGTGCGTAAAGCCCAACCCCACGTAGTGAGGCACCACGGTGCGGAGCGAGGAGGCGGCAACAAGGGCGGCTAACAAACGGTTCATGGCGATAAGGAAGCAGTGATTCCTCGTTCCTCCACAGGCAAGTGGCGTCCCACGATGGTGCGCCGGATGGACCAAAAGCCGGTGATATATCTGTTTGTCTGTGCATATTTATGACTCATCATCACGGCTGCATGACCGACACTTCTTCTTCACCAGCACGCTATATCATGATTGGCGGCTTCCTCGGCGCTGGTAAAACCACCGCGATGGGCAAGCTGGCGCGGCACCTGACGAATCAGGGTTTGCGGGTGGGCTTGATCACGAATGACCAGGCGGGCGGACTGGTGGATACGAAGCTGATGCGAAGCCAGGGCTTTGCTACCGAGGAGATTGCGGGCGGATGTTTCTGCTGCCGGTTCAACACGCTGGTCGATGCGGCGGCGAAGCTGAACGATGCGACGAAGCCGGATGTGTTCATCGCCGAGCCGGTGGGCAGCTGCACGGACCTGGTCGCGACGGTGACGTATCCGCTGCGACGCATGTATGGCAGCAACTTCACCGTGGCGCCGTTGAGCGTGCTGGTGGATCCGGTTCGTGCGCGTCGCGTGCTGGGGCTGGATGAAGGTGGCGGTTTCTCGTCCAAGGTGACTTACATCTACAAAAAGCAGCTCGAAGAGGCGGACGTGATTGTCATCAACAAGCGCGAACTGCTGTCGGCGGAGGAGCTGGACCAGCTCATGGACGCACTGGAGGAGGCGTTCCCCGAGGCCTGGGTCACGAGTGTCTCCGCGCGTCACGAGGCGGGGCTGGAGCCGTGGTTTGACAGTGTGCTGAAGGACACGCAGGGCACGCGCTCCGCGATGGAGGTGGACTACGAAGTGTATGCCGATGGCGAGGCTTTGCTCGGCTGGCTGAATGCGACAGTGACACTGAAGGCGGAGGATGAATTCGAAGCGAACGACTATCTCAAGTCGCTCGCCACGGATATCCAGGCACGGCTGCAGTCGCTCGGTGCGGAGGTCGCGCACTTGAAGATGACCTACAGTCCCGACGACGGCATCGCTGGCGAGATCGCGTCGGTGAACCTAGTGCGAAATGACAACGTGCCCGAGACAGGGGTGGCACTCGATGAGCCGAGCAGGGGTGGTCAGCTGATCATCAATCTGCGTGCCGAGACTGATCCCGAGAGCCTGGTCGCTAACGTGCGTGCAGCGCTTGACGCGCTGCGGCAGGCGTTCCCTACGGTGACGGCGACGCTCGATCACGAGGAGCATTTCCGTCCGGGCAAGCCAGTGCCGACGCATCGCGATGGCGAGCTGGTGATGGAAGTGAAGGGCGGCTGTGTGCCGGGCAGCGGCTGCTGCTAATCGAATCTGAAACTCGGACCACCGACTCACCGTGAAGAACTTCGACTGCATCACCGCCATGAAAGCGCTCGGCGAGGAGAACCGCCTGCGCATCATTCGCCTGCTCATGAAGCGCCAGTGCAGCGTGAACGAACTCGCTGAGACGCTGGAGATCACGCAATACAACGTCTCCAAGCACCTGCGCGTGCTGGCGTTGGCCCGGCTGGTCGAGAAGGAGAAGAGCGGCCAGCAACGGTTCTACGCGCTCGCGAGCGAGTTCGCAGAGCACCTGGCCGAGAACAAGAACGTGCTCGATCTCGGCTGCTGCCAGTTCGATTTTCGGAAGCTGGCCGTCTAGGCACTGTTGAAATTTTCAACGGCGTGTGAGCCTGGGAGGCCGAGGCCGCATTGGCCAAGTGGAGGCGAGGGCGGGAATTGAACCCGCGCATACCGGTTTTGCAGACCAGTGCATTACCACTTTGCTACCTCGCCATGCTCCGCTGTTGTGAGCGACGGGAGTCTAGATGGCTGCCTGTGCTGTGTCAAACGCCGTCGCGCTCACCGTCATATTGTGATCTTTCGCCCTCGGGCGGTGATCTTCCAGCGGTCGGCGATCTTCATCTTGTCGATGATCACGGCCTCGTCGTGCATGGAGACGGTGGGGCACACGTGTTTGGGGATGCCGTGCAGGGCCTGACCGATGAGAAAGCGCTCGCGCTGTTCGAGTTCGATCACCAGGTGTTCTTCGCTTTGCATGACGAAGTTTGCATCGGGCAGTTCTTCGAAGCGCACGCGTGGGTGTGGGTTCTCAGGGGCGATGGATTTATGGCCGAGGTCGAGGGTGACGCGGTTG
>WBZU01000925.1_pt2 | contig 17489 bp, 5 predicted proteins | sample 5204311 | NCBI WGS metagenome assembly WBZU01 (sample SAMN12344359, study PRJNA552823) | activated sludge metagenome | biome: Activated sludge suspended growth; feature: Nitrification reactor; material: Wastewater; isolation source: activated sludge from nitrification reactor of wastewater treatment... | reverse complement strand
CTTTGAGTTGGCGATACATGCGGCCGATCAGATCATCGCTCTCCGGCGGGCGCATGCGATTGATCAGGGTGTAGAAGCGGCTCATCGGCAGCTTGGCGGGGCCGAACGCGCGATTGAGGAAGTCGTCGAATACCGCCTCCACATTGTTTGCCTCGTTCGTGTCCCACAGGATGCGGGAGGCGAGGTAGTAGCCGAGGCCGTTGCAGCCCCAGTTGTCGCTGGCTTCCGCGGACATGTAGCGCGCGCCCAGTTCGTGGAAGTGCGGAATGCTCTCCGCCACATAATCAAGGCGCGCACCGCGTGCCTGCCCGGGCATGTCGTGATCCCACAACCACACGCTGTAGTATTCGCGAATGCCAAGCGTTTGCGCCTTCGCGCTCCAGCCTTCCAGCAGCTGGTCCATGGTGTAGCCGCCTTTGATGAAGCCGGCGGCGATGCTGATCACTACATTGCCCTCGGCGTCGATGGATGGCGCGGGTGAGTGCTCATTATAGGCATACTGCCCCACCAGCTTTCCGGGATGTTTGGCAGCGATGGCGCGCGCGACTTCGTTCGACAAAATCAGCGCGCGATCGCTCACGCTGCCGAGCTTGGCGCACTCGGCGCACTCACACCAGCCGCCGCCATCGCTTGGCTCGCAGGAGATGCAGTCCTGACCTGGGTTCTCACGCAGCTGTTCCAGCGCATCCTGGACCACCAGGGCGCGCAAGCCGGGATTGCTGATGCAAAACTTCGAGCCCTGGCGTTTGCCTTCCACGAGCGCGAGCCATTCCGGATGTTTTTCAAACTCGGCTTTGTGGTGCGATAGAATCCGGTCGTAGGCATGCCCCGAGAGCACTTCCACGCCTTTCGTGGCGCGATTGCGCGCATTCCACGCGAGCACGTCTTCTTTGCGCTCGTCTATGACACCATAGCCGGGCCAGATGCTGCGTGCATGAAAGGCCGGCGTCTCGCTGCGGGCGATGTCGATACGCAGGCTCCTTTTGCGTGGGATCACTTCCCAGTTCTTGCCCGGGAAGAACTGGCGGTAGCCGAAACGTTGGAGCAGATCCCACACGGCATGCTGGACCGCCAGATCCGTGCTGCCGATCACGATCAGCTGGTCCTCGCCCGACCGCAGCGAATAGTTTTCACGGTCCGTGATCGCCGTGCTGGTCAGGCGTTCGTCCTTTGCCAGCGTTGGAAAATCCGCTGCCGTGCCCACGATGATTCCCGCGGTGGTGGCATCGCCCGACTGCACGGTGAAGGTGCCGCCCGTGATCGCGCTGAGTTTGGCAGCCAGTTCACCTGCCGCTGCCTTCGTCCCGGGGGAGCCCTGTGCAGAGGTGATCACCGGCAGCAATGCGCGACCATCGGCCGCGATTTCAATGGCTGCAACAGTTGCTGCGCCCGACACAGCCAGGATGCACAGGACAAGACGCGTGAGATGCATGGCCAAAACTGCCAGCGATCATGAAGGAAGGCAAGCCGGGCCGCTGTGCATTCCCTGGCTTCTTCGTTCGAAGAAATGTCGCCCCGGCAGAACCGGCTACTTCTGAAACAGCTTCGGCGCGAAGGCGGCCAGATAGTTTCGCCACACCGGCCAGGAGTGATCGCCATCACTGAGCAGCCACTCGTGCTTGATGCCCTGCTGCTTGAGAGTGGCGATGAGCTGTTCGTTGCGCTCACGCAGGAAATCATCTTTGCCAACAGCGATCCAAAGCAGCCGCAGCTTTGCATTCGTGCCGGAGGGATCGTCCAGAGCCGTCTTGATTTCGTTTTCATCCACCGCGCCGCTGAACGAGCCGATCCACGCGAATTTGTCGAGGTGGGTGAGGCCTGTGCTCAGGGACTGCCAGCCGCCCATGCTCAGGCCGGTGATTGCGCGATCTTCGCGCGCTGGTGATACGCGATAGAGCGATTCGAGAAGAGGCAGCGCTTCCTTGAGCAGCTCGTCTTTGAAAGCCTGGAGGGAGGCCGCCCGGCGATCTGCGGCATCGCGCGGCACCTGACCCAGCGGATGGCCGTCCAGCATCATCACGATCATCGGCTTGGCTTTGCCCGCAGCGATGAGATTGTCCAGAATCCAGTGCGCTTTCCCGTGTTCGACCCAGGTCTTTTGATTGTCGCCAGAGCCGTGTTGCAGCACGAGCAGGGGATAACGGGCATTGCTGTCCTTCTCATAACCATGCGGCGTATAGACCCACATCTCACGCGGTCGTCCGGCGGCTTTGCCATTGAAATCATGCCTGTGCACCGTGCCGTGTGGCACATCCTGAAAGTCCCACGGATTGGGTGGGGAACCAGGGATGTGCAGGATGCTCGCACTGGGCGATCGCTGAGGCTTCAGCGCCGGATTCGATGGGTCGATCATCGTCAGCCCATCAACGACGAAACTGTATTCCCAAATGCCTGCGGGAACCGGCACGGTGGTGATCGTCCAGGTGCCCTCCTCGGTCTTTGTCATCGGCACGGGCTTCTTGTCCCACTGACCGCGCAGGCTCACTTCTTGCGCTTTCGGCGCGCGGAGGCGAAACACGACCGCGTGATCGTCTTTGATCTCAGGGGATACGGTCGCGGCTCGTTGAGCGTTCGCGGCAAGGGCTGCGCAGCAGCAAAATGGGAGAAGCAGGTGGCGCATGATCGGATGAAGTCGTGCAGGTGTTGACGGGCTGGCAGCCTGTGTGTGCGCAGGCGATGCGGTGTATCTTAGAGGCGCTTGTTCCAGTAGATTTTCAGATTCTTCGTGCGGCGTCCGGCTCCGACGATGTCTGCATCGCCGTCGCCATCCAGGTCACCAACGATGGCGTCCTCGCAGGAGATGCCGTTGTCGTCGATGAGCTGCTGCTGCCACTCGCTGCCATCTTCCTTCGTGGTCCAGAACATCTTGATGCCCACTTTCGCACCTACTTGATTCATGGCGCGCCAGCCGCAGACGATCTGGCGGTTGCGAATCCCGAGCAGATCGTGGCATGCGATCGCGTGGCCATCGATCAGCTTGTCATCCAGCACCGTGCGCTTCCATTCATGCGCACCCTTGGGGCCTTCGGCAGGCGGTGTGTAAATGCAGAGCTGGTTACCGTGCATCGGTTCGATCGTGGCAACGTAGGGGCTGCCGTTCGCGAAGACGCCCCAACGCACTTCGCCCGCGCCTTTGAGGTCCGTGGACTCCGGTGGATGGCGGGTGATCCATTGTTGCTGCCAGCCATCGGCACTGGGTGACAGGCGCACGACACCTTCTTTTCCGCAAAGGAGGAACGACTCCGCTTCGGACGGTCCCGTGGGGACGATGTCAAGATTGTGCGTCAGGTGCATTGAATCAATGACGACGGATGTCTGCCACTCCGCATGCGGATCGGCCGGCATGGTGCAGGCCAGCACGCGCACGCCGGCGCCTTCGCCGTTCTTGTTGCCGCGACCATGCAGCGGCACCACGACCAGCGCGTATTTGCCATCTTGTGCGCGCACCCACTTCATGCGGTGCACAGTGGGCTCGTGATGCAGCTTCACGGGGGCCCACTTCTGCGTGCGATCCGCAGGCGGGATCAAATAGAACACTGCGCCGCTGTTCTCGGTGTCGCCAGGATTCCACTCCGCGCCCACGGCGATTTCGCACTTGCCATCGCCATCGATGTCGCGCGCTGCGATGCAGACGTGATCCTTGGGAGTAAGCGACTCGGCGATGATGTGCTTCGTCCACGAGGGGCTTTCATACCAGACGATCAGCTTCTTGTCGGCGAGCACGATGTCTGGCCGGGTGTCCCCGTTCACATCTGCGATCGCAGCGCCGTAGCCGATCTCCACCTGGTCGTCGATGAGCTGCTCTTCAAACACCGGGGCTTCGGCGCGCGCGGCCATGGTGAGAGCAAAACAAAAAACGGCCGCGGGCAGTGGAGATGAGAAGCGCAACATGATGCGCAACCAACGGCCACCCTGGCCGCCGGCTTGCGCGGACTTGCGTGCGTGACCGCGATTACTTCGCGAACATCTTGTCGTCCGGATTGCCGCCGCTGAGCAGGTAGGCGAGCAGGTCTTTGACTTCGTCGGCGTTGAGCATGTTGATCATGCCGGGCGGCATGATGCTCAACGGGTAGTCTTTGCGGCTGCGCACTTTTCCGGCATCCACGCTGACGATTTGCGCGGGCGCGAAGGGGTTGGTGATCAGATTGATTTTGCCTCCATCCTCACCCACGACGCGGCCCACGATCATGGTGCCGTCTTTCAGTTCGAGCTGATGGCTGCCATACAGATCGCTGACGACCTTGCTCGGTTCGGTGATGTTCTCGACCAGATCGCGAATCGTGTAGCGATTACCCGCGCCGGTCAGGTCCGGGCCGATATTGCCGCCGTCTCCCGCGAAGTGATGGCAGGCAGCGCAGAGTGTGGCGTGAAACAGGTTCTTGCCGCTGGCGAAGTTCCGGTCCTTCAAACCCGCGCCAACGAGCTTCACGATGTCGTCGGTCGTGTAGGCTTTCCCGGGCCCTTTGGGCGGGGTGATGTTGGCTGCCACGACGGCTTCGACCCGGCTGGACAGTTCATCGAGCTTATTCTGCTCCTCGGCGGGCACGAAATTGGCCAGCGCCTCCTTGCGCGTGTTGTCGATGAATCCCGCAAAGCTGTTCCCGCCCTTCCAGGTGCGCGCATGCGGGAACCAGGAGAAATAGGTTTGGCGCAGTTCCGGCGTCCATCCTGTGGTGCAGTTTCGCAGTGCGAACATGTAGGCGATCTGCTGGCGATTGGGCCTGCTTTGCTGCATCTCCTCGGCGGCGCGCGCGTAGCCTGCGTTGCGCGCGAGCAATTCATCCGTGGCGATCGCGTCGCTGTCATCGTGCGCGGTGGCCATGAGGTTGAGCGTCTTCGCGGCCACTGTCTTGGAGCCCAGGAAAATCAGAAGCTGGCAAAGCTCGCGATTCACGGATGCATCAGTCGCCGGGTAGGCGGTATCGAGCTGCGTGGCCAGTTCGCCTGCGGTTGCAGCGTCGGGTTTGCCCAGGCGCGTGAACGCGAGCTGGTAAGCGCGCAGCAACTGGAGCTTCAGCCCGGTATCGAGCTTCGCGATGTCGATACGGCCAAGCGCGCTGAGAATTTGCTTTTGCAAGGCGGCGTCCGCCGGTGTGCCGGGAAGGATGGCAGCAGAGGATGCTCCCGGCGCGGGCTTCTTTTCCTCGGGTTGCGTGGCGAGTGCTCCGCTGCGGCCCAGGCGGGCGAGGGCGATCAGAGCCTCGATGGACGCCTGCGGGTCCTTTTCCGCGAGGGCGCGTTCGCGCCATGCACTCACGGGCTGGCGCTCAATCGCGACGCGCGCGGCGAAGCGCAGGTAGCGATCCGAGCTGCCCAGGGATGGCCAGGCGGTGTCGATGGCGGCGATACCCACGTGGGGCGCGTGCAGGCTTTCCAGCTCGCGGCGCTTCTGCATGGCTGCAGTCAAAGGTTCGGCCGCCGCGGGCGCGGTGCTGTCCTTGCCCTCATACGTGACGCGATACAGCGCACTCTGCGTGCGGCGACCGCCCACGGCGAAATACATGGCACCGTCGAGGTGATTGATGACCACATCAGTGAGCGGCAGGGGTTTGCCAAAGACGAACTCTTCCTTCTCCGCCTTGTATCCTGCGCCATCAGCCTTTGGGTGAATGGCATACATGGTGCCGTAGGTCCAGTCGTTCGCGAAGATGCAGTGCTGATACCTCGCCGGGAATTTCGCACCTGTTCCGGCCACCACGCCAGTGGGCGAGCCAGGGCCGATATTCACCGCCGCGGGCAGGCTGTCTTCGTAGTATTCGGGCCACTTGCCGCTGCCGCTGCGCCAGCCGTATTCGCCGCCACTCACGCAGTGATTGATGCGTGTGGGGCGATACCAGGGCGCGCCGATGTCCCACTCCATGTCAGCATCGTAAGCGAACATCTCTCCATTCGCATCGAAGGCGAAATCAAACTCGTTGCGGAATCCGGAGCAGAAGATCTCGATGTTCTTGGCTTCGGGGTCCATTTTGCAAATGTAGCCGCCTGGGGCCAGGATGCCGCGTGCGTGGCCTTTCGCATCCCACATGCGGGGCAGGACATGATCCTCGTCCCATGAACCAAAGGCTGCACGGGAAGTGAGTTCGCCTTCGGGCAGTTTGGTGTGGTTGCCGCAGTTGAAGAAAATGCTTTTGCCATCGGGGCTGAGCTGCAGCGAGTGGCAGCCGTGCTCTCCGCCGCCATTGATTTTGCGCAGCAGCGTGATGGTATCCAGTTCGCCATCGTTGTTCTTGCACGTGATGCGATAGATGCCGTGGTCGCCGGCCTGCTCGTTCTTCATGAAGTAGAGCGAATCGAAGGCCCAAAGCAGCCCGTGGGCGCCTTCGATGTTCAGAGGCAGCTTCTCGACCTGGGGCTTGTCGCCGGAGCCGGTCGGCGGCACGCTGACGCGATACAAACCGCCGTATTGATCGCAGGCGATGAGGCGGCCTTTGGGATCGACTGTCAAGGCGACCCAGGATCCCTGGGCTTCTTTCGGCACCACGTAAAGCTGTTCGACTTTGAAGCCCTCAGGAACGGTGATGTTTTTGGGCTCGATAGCCAGGCCGGGATCATCGCGTTTGCCGCGTGAACCCTCCAGCACGGTGCCCCAGGGGCCGGAGCCGTATTTGCCCACCGATATGGCGGGCTTCCAGGCATTCTTCCCCGTGTCCGTGGCCTCCCAGTGCGGACCGCTTTCCACGATCATCTCGGTGGTCTTTGTTTTTAGAGTCAGTTTCACCAGCAGGCCGGCGGCGCTGCCGCTGTTGCCGGCCTCCACGGTGATGGTGTTTTCGCCGGGCTTCACCAGGCTCTTGACGTTCACTTTGGTTGGCTTCTGCCAGTCGGGATTGGCCTCGACGGCGGTGCCGTTGATGCTCGCCGTGGCGCCATTGTCGCAGGTGTAGATCAGTTCCGCTCCGGTCAGCCCGGCGGGTGCGTTGAACGTGGTGCGGAAGGAGACGTGGTCTTTGTCATGCGAGGGTTTCTTGTTCCAGATCCAGTGCATTTCCGCCTGGGCGGAGAGGGAGCAAAGCACAAGGAGTGATGCGGCGGTGAGCAGGTGTTTCATGCGGTGCGAGAATACGGCGGCGCAGCACCTGTCTGGCACCGAATCTCGGCGAGGCGGGGGTGATCGTCGTGGGGTGGTGCCAGATCTTGGCAGCTTGGCGGCTGGGTCCACAGGGCAGGGGAGGGCAGTGCGAGAAAGAGCATCAAGTATGATAATTATAATTGTTATTGAAAAACCATGCTGGCTCCAGCATAGTCCGACCGTGCGCACCGTCGCATCACCTTTCCGTTGAACCGCATTCACCCATCCTCCGCTGGGCTGTTGGCCGGGCTGTGCAAGCTGCCTGCCCCGGATAGCTGTTGTCTGGTGCCACGCTGGAAGTCTTCCCGGGCGGCAGCGGTCATCAGCTGGCTGGCGGGTTGTCTGGCATTGATTTTGATCCTCGGATCGGGCTCCGTTTGGGCCCAGTCAACCAGCGTCCTGGAGTGGGGTTACACCAGCAACGCCAATGCCACCCTGAAACACCTCGGTGTATCGACTTCGACTGTGAACATGCAGGCGCTGACAGGTATCTCCGGCTTCTCGGGAACCGTCACGGGTGGCTACTACCAGGTGGGGAGCTGGACAAACGCCGCCACCACCAGTCTGTATTCCCCAAGCCCCACCAGCACAACGCCCCAGGCGGGCGTGAAGCAAATCTATTCCACCTTCACGCTGAAGAACCCGGTGTATGGCGACTGGAGCAGCATGGCCGTATCGTTGCGTTATTACCGCTCTGCCACATCCGCTCCGCAGGCCGTGCGCGCCATGCTGACGTGGAACGAAGGCGGGACATGGAAGACTCGCTACTCGGCATCCACTGCCACGACGGTTAACACGACTTGGACCACACTCTCGTTGCCGCTCAACACGGGATCGACCGCCCCTGCCTCCAGCGCCTTGTCGGGGACGACTTTCCTCCTGGTCTTGCAGTTTTATACCGTCAGCAACACCACCAACAACATTCAGGTCGATGATATCAAGTTTTTGGTCAACAGCCTCAGCGCTAATGACTACGGCGACTGGAACGGATCGGGCGCAGCGACGTCAACCACCTCCAGCATAGCCAACTCCACTCTTCGACTGGGGACCACGGTCGATGCCGAAGTGACGCCTGCGACAGCCGCCGATGCCAGCTCTGATGATGGCGCGAACACCGGATCGGCTGACGATGAAGATGGAGTAACCATGCCGTCCAGCATCACCACAGGTTCATCCGTTACGATTCCCGTCAGCGTGTTTAACAACAACACGTCAGGCAAATACCTTCAGGCGTGGATCGATTTCAACAACGACGGCACTTTCAACAACACGGACGTGTCAAGTGGAGGCGAGCGAATATACAACGCCGTCACCACTGCCAGCGCCTCACAGCAGACCATCAATGTCACCTTCACAGTGCCGGCGGGCGCGAGCCTGGGAACACAGCGCGGGGCGCGATTCCGCATCAGCGACAACGCCGCCACCACACCAACAAGCAGCGGGGCCAATGGCGAGATAGAGGACTACATTGTCACCATTGCCGCGCCGCCGCGGGACTATGGGGACTGGGCGCACGCCACCAACACCACCGGTGCGGCCACGACATCGACCTACAGTCTGGTGAACAGCAATTTGCGCCTCGGCGCCACCATCGATTCGGAAGCCTCCGTCACCCCCACGTCGCTCGCCACGGCCGATGGTGCGGATGAGGATGGCGTCACCCTCCCCACCGCCCCCTGGACCGTGGGCCAGGCTCAGAACTTCGCCATCGTGGTCACCAACAACACCGGGTCCGACAGCTACCTGCGAGCCTGGATCGACTACAACAACGACGGTGACTTCAACGACTACGGCGAACTCGTCATCACGGATGTCGTCAGCAGCGGCACCACCAATTCCACCCGCTACTACGCCGTCTCCCCTCTGGCTGCCGGAACCAATCTCGGCGTGCGCGTCCGGCTCTCCAGCGACTCCGGCGTCACCGCCACCAGCAGCGTGGGCAGCGGTGAAATCGAGGACTACGTCACCACCATCACCGCAGTGACCAACACGCAGTGCTACTCCTGGACGGGTGACAATGTGAACGAAAACTGGGACTTCGACACCGGCGAACTCACCCCGGCCGCCGTGAGCTGGACGCCGCACATCAACGGCGAATCCTTCGGGCCGATCCGCTACATCAAGATGTCCTACAACCCCACGAGCAAAGTGCTCGAAGGCTTTGCTCGCATCAAATGTTACTCCGCTTCCAGGCCCCTGCAGGGAGCCTGGTTCGTGCTCAGCGACGGCCCCTTCCCGCGCGCCAACAACCGCGCCATCGTTTACTACGACGGCTACACTCCCACCCAGCCGAAGATGAGCGTCTATGTTTACGACGAGACCCAGTCAGACAACAGCTGGTCCACTCCCGGCAAGCTCCTGGCCACCAGCGTGAACGACACCCGCATCCGCCCGGGCCCCATCATCAACGAAGGCAGCAACTACTACACCTTCCAGTTCTCCATCGACGCCAGCGTCATCAACGACGGCACAAACTTCCCCAGCTACAACCTCCCGCAGGACTGGCAGGGCATCCGCTTCGGCAGCGAAGTCGGCGTCTGGCTGCACTGGTTCATGTTCAGCGGCCAGCCCACCTACAACGCCAGCGGCGCACTGACAGCCTTCCCCATCGATCAGACCACGCTCGACACCGCCGGCCAATACAAGAACTTCATCGCCTGGTTCGACACCGGCTACTGGCCCGCGCTGCTCAAAGCCAACCTCGGCACCAAGACTGCGGACTTCGGCGACTACGCGCTCTTCCCCAGCGCCAGCAGCAACGTTCTGAGCACGCTCAAGATCGGCTCCACCGTCGATCCTGATGACGGCATCGCCGCCAACCTCGAAGCCACCGCCGACGACCTGAACAACACCGGCAGCGCCGACGACGAGGACGGCGTCACCGTGCCAACCGGGCTGCAAGTGGGCGGCTCCGGCAACCTCACCGTGAACGTCACCAACACCACCGGATCCACCGCCTACCTCAACGCGTGGATCGACTTCAACGGCAACGGCGTGCTCACCGACGCAGGCGAACAGATCAAGACCAACTTGAGCATCACCGGCTCGACCTCCAACGCCAACCAGACCCTTGCCTTCACCATCCCCGCGACAGCTGCCATCGGTCAAGTCGGCGTCCGCGTGCGCCTCACCAGCGTCAGCAGTCCAGGCCCGGATGGTGCCGATGGCAATGGCGAAGTCGAAGATCATGTGCTGAACATCGTCAATCCGAACGCGTTCGCCGTCGGCAATCTGGTTTACATCGACGCGAATGACAACGGACGCTTTGATAGCGGAGAAGGTGTCAATGGCGTCACTGTTAAACTCTTTCCACAGGGCACCGCCACATCGGGCACGCCGACTGCGACTACGACCACAACCGCCGTGAACGGCGTCAATGGGTGTTACAGCTTCACCGGCCTCGCAGCTGGCAGCTACTACGTTCACATCCCGGCATCGAACTTTGCCAGCGGCCAGCCGCTGTATGGCCAGTATTCGATGGTGGGGGCCGGCGGAGACAATGGCAAGGATGACGACTGGGACGAAAACGGCATCGATAGCCCGGCACCAGCCACGAATGGCATCAGTTCCAATGTCTTCGCCTTGTCCGCGGGTGCCGAACCTACCACCTCGGAAACCGGTGTAAACGGCTCCTGGGATGTTGGCACCAGTGGCAAGCCTGCGGACAACAACGCGGACATGACGATCGATTTCGGCTTTTGCCCATGCGATCAGACCAATCTCATCTTGAACGGCAGCTTCGAGACGGCGAATCCGTCGAATCTAACGTTCCCGGATTCCTTTCCGGCGGGCGGAGCGGCTATTGCCAAGACCAGATCGACCACCAGCAACACCGACATCGCGGGATGGACTTTCGACACGGGGTCTTACGTCAACGACGCCACGCGTGCCACGGATGGCAGTCGCTTCGTGTATCTGAATGGCCAGGGGTGCGCGGGACAGCAGTTTACGGTTGGCTTGAGCCAGGCTGGCTTCACCCAGTTGCAGACTGGCAAAGTTTACACACTCACATTCGACTGGGCACCCTTCGATGCATCAGCCCCTAACACTCCAGCAGCGGGGAACAACACGGGCATTTACACGGACCTTTACTACACGGACGCCAGCTGGACAAATTCCACCTTCGTTACCTCCTTCCATGATTACTACGAACCAAAGACCAATGACTTCGTGGTGCAGCCTCGTCCCTTGTCCACTTGGGCTTCGCTCGACTGGCATCGTTGCCGCTTCAAATTCAACCTGCCCGCGCCGCCAGCCGGACAGAATTACCTCACTCTTTTCCTAACCTCCAACGGCACCACGCCGAAGGTATTGATCGACAACGTGAAGCTCACCGTTTCATGCGATCAAAACATCGGCACGGTAGGCAACTTGGTTTGGAACGATGCCAATGCCAACGGCATCAAGGACGCTTCGGAAACCGGAATCGACCAGGTGCTGGTCAGTCTGTATCGACGGCCTGCCACCGGTTCACCAGTTCTGGTTGGGCAAACTTACACCAGTCAGGGCGGACGCTACTTTTTCACTGGAATGCTGCCTGCGAACTACTTCGCATGGCTCCCGACCGAAAACTTCAGTTCTTCCACGCCTTGGTGGCTCAGCAGCGGAACCGGGCGTTTGTATAACTGGTTATCGTCCTCCGGAAACGCCTCGACGACTCTGCGCCGGTTTCGAATGGCATCTATTCGCCCGATTTTGCGTTAGGTGCAGGAACCGAGCCTGTTTCGTCACCCGGAGGCAAGGAAACAGGCACCGATGCGTCAATCGATGACTTCATCGATGGTTACGGGGACATGACCATCGATTTCGGCTTTGTAGCCAAGGGAACCGCAGGCTCGGACTACGGCGATTACAGCGGGTTTCCCATCGCCTCGCAGATCGCTACCACTGCGTTGAAGATCGGCTCTGCCGCCACTGATTCGGAAAGCATACCCACCACGAACGCCGCCGCCACGGGCGACGACACCACGGGCACTGACGATGAAAATCTGACGATGCCGACGTTCACCGTCGGCACCACCACGGCGCTCTCCGTGCCCGTCACTGCCACGCTCTCTTCGCTCAGCGGCACAGCAGCGCGCGCCATCGTCTTCGTGGACTGGAATGGTGATGGCGACGTGCTCGACGCCAATGAAACGCTGGCCGTGCAAACAGTAGCTAATGGCACGGCCTCGCTCACCTTCAATCTAACGCCACCCGCTGGCACCACGGCCGGCACAAAGTATCTGCGCATCCGCGTGGCGGAGACCACCGTCACCCCGGCTTTCAGCGGCACCTCCACGCTCAAGGGTGAAGTGGAAGATTATGCGATTACCGTGAATACCGCAGCGAACCTTTCGGTCGGCAATCTCGTCTGGAATGATGCGAACAACAACGGTCTCAAAGACGCTGGTGAAGTGGGAGTCGGCGGTGCGACCGTCCAGTTGTTCTCCACCACCAATGCCATCATCGGTGACGGAGACGATGTGCAGGTCGGGAGCAATTTCACGACGGCGGTTAGCGGCGCCTACTTGTTCTCCAGTCTTCCTGCCGGAAACTATTACGTCAAAGTCACCCCGCCCGCTGGATTCCCGGTGCCTGGTGGCACGCCGGCGACGACGGACAACAACGTGGACAACAACAACGATGGATCGCAATCTGGCGCCCCTGGGACGGCCCTGTTCTCCCCCATCATCAATCTCGCTTTGGGTGCTGAGTCGATCGCCGACGGCGACACCGATCCGAACACCAATTTCACAGTGGACTTCGGCTTGTTCAGCGGATTCACGGTCGGCGATCTTGTGTTCAACGATGCCAACAACAACGGCACCAAGGACGTGGGTGAAAGCGGCATCAGCGGACTCACGGTGGAATTGCTCAACAGTGCGGGGGCGTCGTTCTCTCCGGCCGTGACCACGACGACGAATGCGAGCGGGAACTACGGCTTCCTGGTTTACTCTCCGGGCACCTACAAGATGAAGGTTACGCCCAATGGCACCTATCCGCTGGCATCTTCAAGCGTGGGCACGGACAACGCCACGGATAACAACAACGACGGGACACAGAGCACGCAGGGCACGCCATCGACATCTTTTGCCTTCACGCTGAGTGCGGGTGCGGAACCGGGCGTGAGCGGGGGAGTGACGAATGTCGAGACCACCATCGATTTTGGTTTCCGCGCCTGTCCGACCATCACTCCAGCGGCATTGGCTGCGGCCACTGTGGGCACGGCCTATGCCGGATCGGTGGCCGCCACGGGTGGAACGGGCTCCTACACCTACGCGGTGACCAGCGGTGCGCTGCCTGCATGGGCGTCGTTAAACACATCTAGCGGGGCGGTGACGGGATTGCCTAACAACACGGTGGCGGCAACATTCACCATCACGGCAACTGACAGTGTGGGATGCCAGGGCGCTCGGGCTTATACGTTTGCGGCAGCCTGCCCGGTCGTGTCGGTGACACCCGTGACTTTGCCGGCTGGTGTTGTGGGGTCGGCCTACTCGCAGACGCTGTCTGGATCTGGCGGCACCAGTCCTTACACCTTCTCGATTTCCGCGGGGGCCTTGCCGGCTGGACTCTCGCTGAACACGACGTCGGGTGCGATCACGGGCACGCCGACCACGGCCAACGGCACGGGCACGTCCGTCACCTTCGTGGCAACGGACACCTATGGCTGCGTAGGCAGCAGGGCCATCACGGTGCAGATTTGCCCCGTCATCACGATCTCGCCGGCGACTCTGCCGAATGGCTACGCCGGCATGCCCTATGTGCAGAACATCACGACATCCGGTGGGTCGGGTTCCACGGCGCTGGCGATTGCGAGCGGATCGCTGCCGACCGGCTTGTCGTTTAACACAGCTACCGGTGTGATCAGTGGCACGCCGACCGGATCGGGGACGTTCAGCTTCGGCATTCGCGCCACGGACTCCAGCGGTTGCGTGGTGGTGAACAACTACTCAGTCAGCACGTCGATCAGTCTTGATTTCGGCGACTATACCGGATTTGCCGCCGCGGCCCAGTTGGCATCTCCAGATATCAGAATCGGAACCAACGCCACTGACGCCGAGGCTGCGAATCCGACGACGGGCGCCGCAACGGCTGACGATACCACCGGCTCGGATGATGAGGATCTCACGATCCCAAGCGTCTCGCCCGGCATTGTCTCAACCTTCTCATTCCCGGTCACGCTGTCTGGCACGGCGACGACTGGCCGGCTGATGATGTGGGCAGACTGGAATGGCGACAATCTGGTGACGGGCACCAATGAGATCGTCACTTCCTCGGCCATTTCGCTCGTGGCGGGCACGAACAACGTGGTGGTGACTCTGTCGCCGCCAGTCAGCACATCGGTTGGCACGAAGTATCTGCGCATCATCGCCACCGAAGGAAGCACGGCGCCCTCATTTAACGTGCTCTCCACCAATCGCGGCGAGGTCGAGGATTACCCGATCACCGTGGTGTCCCACACGGGTTGCGATTTCGGTGACCTGGCCGACACCGGCGCGGGCACGGGTGCAGGCAACTACAAGACGTTGAATTCAGACAGCGGCGCTGGTGCAGCGGTGATCTCCGGTCTTTCGTTGGGGACGCAAATCGATGCGGAGCCAGACGGTCAGCCTAACTCAACAGCCACCGGAGACGGTGCCGACGAGGACGGTCTCACCGTTCCGACGTTCGTTGTCGGAGCCGGCACGAGCATCGTCGTGCGCGCCACGAACACGATGTCTCCCGCCGCACCGGCGTATCTGAGTCTGTGGATTGACTGGAACAACAACGGCAGTTTTGAAGATGGGGGCGACAAGGTGGCGAGCAATGTTCTGGTGGCCGCCGGCACGAACAACGCTGCGTTCACAGTCAATTTTACCGTGCCGGCGGCGGCCTCGGTGGGAGCTCAAATCGGCGTGCGCGCTCGTTTGAGCACCGAGTCTGGCATGCTAAGCTACGGTCTGTCGCAGGGGGGGGAAGTCGAGGACTACCTCAGCGCGCCAGTCCTTGCGGGTGTGACACTGGGTAATTTTGTGTGGGGCGACAACGACAACAACGGTGTATATAACAGTGGCACGGAGGCAGGCTTGACTGGTGTCACGGTTACGGCCCTCGGCTTTGGTGCGGATGGAATCCAGGGCACCGGTGATGATACGACCACCACCACCACCACGACTGCCGGCGCATACAGCTTTGTGCTGTCTCCAGGCAAATACATCGTTCAGGTGACGCCGCCAGCGACGCGGCCTCTCGCGAGCGGCATCGTGAACACATCGGATGACGGTGTGGACAGCGATAACAACGGTTTGCAAACCGGTGGCGTCATGTCGGTCGTGAGCAGTCCGGTGATCACTTTGACTGCCGGTGGCGAGCCTGGCAGCACCGGTGCCACCAACACGGAAAATACGATCGACTTCGGCTTGCGTGCATGCCCCACGCTGACCAGTTCGGTTTCCGGCTCCTGGAATGCCACCCATTACACGGCTTTCAGCCAGACGCTGACGGCAGCGGGGGGTGTCGCGCCGTATTCGTGGTCGATCACCGGTGCCTTGCCCGGAGGTCTGACGTTTAACAATGCAGCGACATCCACCACCGCCACGATTACTGGCACGCCGGATGGCTCCACCGCACCAGGAAGCTATCCGATCACCATCGGCATTACTGACGCGCTCGGCTGTGTCGCATCGGTGAACTACACCGTTGTGCTCGGTTGCCCGACGATTGCGTCCTCTCCCGCCACGCTGCCGGCGGGCACTCAAGATGCCGCTTACGATCAGGTGCTCACAGCATCGGGCGGCTCCGCTCCTTACACCTGGTCCGTCACTGGCACGCTGCCAGCAGGGCTGGGCACCACAACGCCCACCAGCAGCACCTTCCGACTCAGCGGCACGCCGACGACGGTGGAGAGCCGCACGGTGACGATTCGCGCCACCGACAAATGGGGCTGCTTCAAGGATACGTCCTACACCATCGCCATCGGTTGCCCGCCGATCGAGATCAGCCCGGCTTCGCCACTCGCCGCGATCACCCAGTATCAGGCGATGACGTCTGTCACATTCAGCGCGACGGGCGGACGCACGCCTTACACCTGGAGCATCGATTCGGCTACGCCGTTGCCCGCGGGCTTGTCCCTGGCGGCGGCCACCGGAGTGCTCAGCGGCACGCCGACCGCGGCGCCGGGAACTTACAATTTCAACGTCAAGCTGACGGACAACTCCGGATGTCCTGGCTCGAAGGCCTACGCTATCACGGTGGCGTGCCCGGCGGTTACGATCGGCAACGCCGCCACACTCGCCAGCGGCACAACGAGCGCGGCCTACTCTGTGACACTCACCGCCACCACCGCCGGCACCGGAGTTCCCGCGCAGACTTACACATGGAGTTCGTCTGGTGCGCTGCCACCTGGACTGACACTGAATGCGAGCACGGGCGTCTTGAGCGGCACTCCCACAACCGCGGGAACTTACAACTTCACCGCCACGGCCACGAACCAGCAGTCGTGCGCTGGCAGCAAAGCTTTCTCTCTCACAGTGAATTGCGCCACGATCGCACTCTCCACGGCCTCGCCGCTGCCGGGCGGCACGCAGTATGGCAGCTATTCGCAAAGTCTAGCGGCGACCGGTGGCACATCCACCTACACGTTCACGCTTGCTTCAGGGACACTGCCTGGCGGAGTCACGCTGAGCACGGCAGGGCTGTTGAGTTCCGCTTCCATCACCGCAGCGCCGGGCACTTACAACTTCACGGTGCAGGCAAAGGACGGCAATAACTGCACGGGCACCAAGGCTTATGCGTTGACCATTGCCTGTCCGACCATCGTCATCTCTCCAGCCAGCCCGCTCACCGCTGTTTCGCAATACAGCGCCATCACGCCGATCACGTTCAGCGCCAGCGGCGGCACGGCGGCTTACACGTGGAGCATCGATGCCGCGACGCCTCTGCCGACGGGGCTGAGCTTCAATACGGGCACCGCCACGCTCAGCGGCACGCCGACCGCGGCACCGGGTGCGTATTCGTTCAATGTCAAAGTCTCCGACGCGAACGGATGCCTTGGCAGCAAGAGCTATGCTTTGACGATCAATTGCAACACCGTGACCATCGCGCCTGCTTCGCTGCCGGATGGAACCGTGGGCACTGCCTACTCGCAGACGCCGACGGCTACGCTCAGCGGCACGGGCGTGCCTGCGCAGACGTGGACGTGGTCGATCACCAGCGGTGCATTGCCTGCTGGCCTGTCATTGAATACCAGCACGGGTCAGATCAGCTCCTCACGGACCAGGTACCACCCCCCGCCGAGCGATGAGAGCGCGTCGCCCAGGTCACAGCAGATCACGAGCTCATCGGCGCCGTGCCCATGAAGAAGCTCCAGCTCGACGACCGCGGCAAGGCATGGGGAGCGCTGACGATCGACGATCCCGCCCTGTGCCGCGCGGCCGAGCGGGCGGTGCGCGGCCTG
>WBZU01001497.1_pt1 | contig 17490 bp, 16 predicted proteins | sample 5204311 | NCBI WGS metagenome assembly WBZU01 (sample SAMN12344359, study PRJNA552823) | activated sludge metagenome | biome: Activated sludge suspended growth; feature: Nitrification reactor; material: Wastewater; isolation source: activated sludge from nitrification reactor of wastewater... | reverse complement strand
AATAGAAGAGAAACCTACCAAACCAAAGTCTAATTATGCTGTGGTGGGGCTCTATTTTTATGATAACGATGTGGTAGAAATTGCTAAAAACATTAAGCCCAGTGACAGAGGTGAGTTAGAAATTACTACTGTCAATGAGGAATATCTAAAACGTAAAAAATTACAGGTACAAATAATGGAAGCTGGCTCTGCTTGGCTTGATACCGGTACATTTGCCTCAATGATGGATGCTGCCGAATATATCCATGTTATAGAAAAACGAACAGGGTATAAGATAGGTTGTATAGAAGAAGTGGCATATCAACAGGGCTTTATTAGTAAAAACCAATTAAATAAACTCGCCGAACCACTTGTAAAGAGTGGGTATGGAATATATCTTAGTAAAATATTAGAGAAGACAGAATGAAGAAAGCAAAAGTAGCATTTGTAATACCGGCCTATAATGAGGCAACTGTTATTGCCGAAGTTTTACAAAACCTTAAAAAGGCTCTTGCTAAGACTAAATTGGATTACGAGATAGTAGTTGTAGATGATGGTAGTAATGATAAAACTGGGCAAATTGCTAAAGCTGAAGGGGTTTTTGTAATTTCTCATATTCTTAATTCTGGCAGTGGTAGTGCAACTGCAACCGGGTTAAGTTATGCTCAACAAAATGGGTTTGATATTGCTGCTACGTTAGATGCAGACGGTCAACACGATTCAAGTGATGTAATAAAAGGCGTTGAAGTAATTCAAAAAAAAGGCAGCGATCTACTAATAGGCAGTAGATTAATTAATTCTAAGGGTATGTCTAAAACCAAAGTTGCCGGCAATAAAGGCCTGAGCTTTATTACGTTTTTGTTGTTTGGTATTAATGTTACCGATTCGCAATCGGGAATGCGTATTTATTCTAAGCATGCTCTAGATAATCTTAAGTGGAAGAGCAGTGGCTATGAGTTTTGCTCAGAAATGTTGTGGCGCGCTAAGCAGCAAGGTATGAGAGTTGATGAATATCCTATTAAGGCTATTTATACCGACTACTCTAAGGCTAAAGGTCAGAATAATTGGAACTCGTTTAATATAATAAAGTCATTATTACAGCGAAGAATAATGGAGGTTTTTGGTGAGTAGATATTTACTATTAGTATTGCTCAATACCCCTCTCATAATACTAGGTATTACAAATGCAGTTGTTGCATATAAATTAGACCGTACCAGTAGAAGAAGATTTATGTTTCGGTTGGTTTTGTGGATTGGTATATTTGCAGGTTTAGTTTTTGCAGAACCAATCTATAATTTCCTATTCAGCAAGGGATTAACCCAAACAGAACCGCTTAGCCTATTCGATGTTATTCAAATAACGGCAATAATTTTAGTTCTGTTTTTGGCAAATCTTGCTAATAGCCGTGTAGCTGTATTGGAAAAACAAGTTAGAGATCTTCATCAAGAACTTTCTATTCGACTTTCTGAAAAACAAAACAAGAAATAGTTAGAATATTCAGGTTAAATCTGGTACTATACTAGGTATAACTTTGTGGAGATTATGAGTAATTTTAGTAATAAAACCTTATTAATAACAGGTGGTACAGGTTCTTTTGGTAATACTGTATTACGACGGTTCTTAAAGACTGATATAAAAGAAATTAGAGTATTTTCTCGTGATGAGAAAAAACAAGATGATATGCGTAGGGCACTTAATAACGATAAGGTTAAGTTTTACATTGGTGATGTGAGAAATTTAGAGAGTATAAGGGATGCTATGAAGGGTGTTGATTATGTATTTCATGCTGCAGCATTAAAACAAGTGCCTTCATGTGAGTTCTTTCCTATGGAGGCGGTCCGAACTAATGTAATAGGGAGTGACAATGTGTTAATAGCTGCTATTGATGAAGGCGTAAAGAAAGTAGTGTGTCTCTCTACTGACAAGGCTGCTTATCCAATTAATGCTATGGGTACTTCTAAAGCTATGATGGAAAAAGTTATTATAGCAAAATCTCGCACTGTAGATCCAAAAGATACTACAATCTCTGTTACGCGCTATGGTAACGTTATGGCCTCTAGAGGCTCGGTAATTCCGCTGTTTATAGAACAAATAAAAGCCGGAAAGCCACTTACAATAACCGATCCAAATATGACCAGATTCTTAATGAACCTAGATGAGGCAGTAGATTTAGTATTGTTTGCATTCGAAAATGCCAATCAGGGTGATTTGTTTGTACAAAAATCACCTGCAAGCACAATCGAGGTACTTGCACAGGCTATTAAAGAACTATTTAGGGCTCAAAATGAAATAAAAGTTATTGGTACACGTCATGGAGAGAAAAAAGATGAAACCTTAATGACTAGAGAAGAGATGGCCAAGTCTGAGGATCTGGGTGGGTATTTTCGTGTACCGGCTGATACTAGAGATCTTAACTACGGAAAGCTGGAAGAGGGCACTAAAGGAATATCAGACGGTCAAGAGTATACATCGGATAACACAGAACAATTGGATGTTGAGGGTGTAAAAGAAAAATTATTGACAGTTGAGTACGTTAATGATGAGCTTGTTAATAAAAAAGGAGAACTGATATAAGTAAGCAAATACTAGTACTAGGTGCAGGCGGTATGGCAGGTCATGTGGTATCTATACACTTAAAAGAGGCCGGCCATCAAGTAGATACTTTGTCGGCCAGAAATCCACTGGATGATAAAACCAAACTTCTTGACGTAACGGATTTTAATAAACTAGAAGAATATCTAAATCAAAAAAAATATGACATTGTTATTAATTGTATTGGAATATTAGTAAAACAAAGTGAGGAACAACAGGATCTAGCAGTAATCCTAAATTCTTATTTGCCACACTGGCTTGAAAAACACTATCAGCCATCCAAAACAAGAATAATACATCTAAGTACGGATTGTGTTTTTTCAGGTAAAAATCCACCATATAAAGAAGACTCGGATTATGACGGACAGTTGTTTTATGATCGGGCGAAGGCACTTGGCGAAATAATTAACAGTAAGGATTTAACATTTCGCATGTCGATTATTGGCCCAGACATGCAAGAAAATGGAATAGGTCTATTTAATTGGTTTTATAAGCAGTCTGGTGAGGTTTCTGGGTTCACAAAGGCGATGTGGAGCGGTATAACAACGATAGAACTTGCGAAAGGTATAGAAAATGCAATCGAACAAAACCTCACAGGACTTTATCAGTTAGTTCCAAAACATAATATTTCTAAATTTGATTTATTAAAGATCTTTAAAGAAGTATTCTATAGAGACGATATAACAATCATTCCAAGTAATGATGTGAGCCTTGATAAGACCCTTATTAATACCCGAACTGATTTTGAATTTGATGTTTCTGATTACCAAACAATGATTAAAGAGATGCATAAGTGGATAGAGAATCATAAAAACTTATACCCCCAATATACTAAACAGTGAAAAAAAAGATAAAAGTATTGGTTATTTGTCAGCACTATTGGCCTGAGACCTTCAGAGTAACAGACCTTTCAGAGGGCTTTGTAGAATATGGTTATAAAGTGGATGTATTATGCGGAATTCCAAACTATCCTGCCGGTAAGTTCTTTAAAGGATATGGTTTTTTTAATAAAAGAAAACAAACCCATAATGGCGTAAATATCATCAGAGTTCCAGAGATTCCACGAGGTAAAAACACGAATTTCAGAATAGCATTAAACTATTTGTCATTTACTTTTTTTGCGCTTTTTTATATTCCTAAGCTATACAGACAACACTATGATAGAATTTTTGTCTATGAATTGTCGCCGGTTTTTATGATATTGCCAGGAATAATATTAGCAAAATTAGAAAAGATAAAACTATATGTTTATGTGTGCGACTTTTGGCCGCACAGTCTCTTCTCTATTATTAATATCAAAAATAAGTTCTTAAGAAAAATTATTACTAAGAATTCATATTGGTATTATCGACAGGCAGATGGAATTATGGCCGTGTTTAAAGGAATACAAACACGATTAATAAAAAATGTTGGAATTAGTAAGGAGAAGACATTATATACTCCACAGGCTGCAGAAAAATTCTATGAAAAACCGGTACATGATAATGCCTTAAAAAAAAGATTCGAAGATAAATTTAAGATAGTCTTTGCAGGAAATATTAACCCTGCACAATCATTTGAAACAATATTGGCTGCAGCAGAAATACTAAAGAAAAAAAACTACAATAAAATTTGCTTCATTATAGTTGGTGATGGCATGTCGCGTAAGTGGCTTGAGGCAGAAGTAAAAAAGCTTGGTTTAGATGAGTATTTTTCTTTTGAGGGTCTTAAGCCAACAGAAAGAATACCTGCTTATCAAACAATTGCAGACTTACTTGTTGTCGCACTTTCAAAGAGTAAGTTGTTCGAGTATGGGATACCCGCCAAAGTGCAGTCATATATGGCTTCTGGTAAACCAATTGTAGGTGCAATGGATGGAGAGGCACAAAAACTAATAAACGAAAGTGGTTGTGGTTATTGCGTGTCTTCCGGTGACTCTAAGGGGCTTGCTAAGGCAATTGAGAAATTGATAAACATGTCCACATCAGAACGTAGCATAATGGGCAATAAAGGTAGAAAATATCATTTTATGCATTTTGAAAGAGATTATAACTTGAAGAGAGTAGTTGAATTTGTTTTTAATAATAAACGGATAGATGATAAAGAATATGATTATTAGGCTAATGGAGTATAAGTATGAAAAATAAGATTGATAATAATAAAGAATTCTATAGTGGCTATTGGAACGAAAATATGATTGACTATCTTAACAATAGTTCAGGTAGTCGATGGTTTAGATATCTATTAAATGAATTACTTAAGGAAATACCGAAAAACAAGATAGATACAGTTGCCGACATAGGTTGTGGTGTGGGCAATAAAACTGCGCAAATAGCTGAGTATTTCCCAAAAGCAAAAGTAACAGGGTTTGATTTCTCTGAACCAGGAATAAAAACTGCCAGGAATTATTACAAGCTAAAAAACCTCAATTTTGTCACAGGTGATGTCACTAAAGTAAAGAATAAGAAAAATTATGACCTTATATCTGCATTTGAATTGTTAGAACACATTGACGATTGGGAAGCCTTGGTTGATAGCCTAGTCAAAATAAACAAGCAGTACTTTATAATATCTGTCCCTACAGGTAGAATGCGACTTTACGAAAAACATATAGGCCATTACCGTAATTATAAACGAGGTGAAATAGAAGGTTATATGGAGTCTAAGGGATATGAGACAGTAAAGACTTTTTACGCAGGGTTCCCCTTCTATTCCCCAATAACCAGAGAGTTATCAAATATTTTTTACAAAAACTATTCTGAGCCACAAAAAGAGATGAGCTATACTTCAAAACGCATGCATGATGTATGGTATTTTTTGTTTCGGTATTGTAGCTTAAAACACAGAGGTGATACTTATATTGGTTTGTTCAAAAAAAGGTAGAATGAAAAACCAATTCTCCTGTATAATAACTAAACAATGAATAATTTAATACTATATCTATATGTCCTTGCGACTTCATCTGCGCTCATTGTACTAAAATTTGCGACCAAGGCGGGTGCCCCTATAAGTTATATTGATGGCAAAATACATTTAAACTTAAATCCATTTACTATATTGGGCTTATTTCTTTATGCAATTAGTTTTATAGCATACACATACCTAATTGCTAAATTCGATCTAGGTTATATTGTACCGATTATGGCTGCGTTTGTTTATATAATTGTTTTTTCAGCCTCGTTTATTATCTTTAAAGAAGTATTTACGTTACCTAAAATACTAGGAATTTCCCTTATTGTTGGTGGATTAATACTGATTAATATAAAAAAATAAAATGATACTAGGTATACCTCGCAATAAGCACTAGGATAGTGAAAATCTGCGTGAGAAGAGTACCGATCATTAAATAACCTCTTGTCTTTATAGAAGGTTCAGCTCTTTTTATAACTAACAATGGTATTAATATTGCTATGATTGGCAAGAAATATCTACCCTGAAGACCTTGGACAACCCCAATTTTCACCGGTGACCAAGTTAAATATAATGCTGTAGTTAGCATAATTATCAATAAGATAGGTACCGTAATTATTAAGACTACTTGCCATTTCGATAAAGTAGTTTTTTTGGTTTCTATCCAAGACCCCATCGACTTGAGAAGAATAACCAACCAGGCAAATGTTATCCAGATGGGTAATGAAGTATCTAGCCAACCCAACACACCTATTAACCCTATATAGATTGGGTTTGAATAGAAGGTAAAATAAGTTCTCCAAAGAACTTTTAAATAGTAAACTGGATGGCCGGTAATTAGTTTTAATTGCTGTCCAGGGTTTACTCCTGGAATAGGTACTACAGAATTGTATTTATTTGTGAAAAATTGCCATGAAATAGATATAGCCGCAGAAATAATAAAAACTAGTGATGAAAATAAGTAATATTTCTTTTTAGATATAAAGCTTGGTATTGGTAAGGTAAATAGTAGTATTGATACTACAAAAAAAGTTTGTTTGGTTATACCAAGAAATAAGGTTGTCAACAGAAGAACAATGATATATCTTTTAGTAATTGATTTAGGATTTAATATACCATTAAAAAGCATAGCAACGATCAAAAAGACCAAACCATTAGTTAGTCCATCTGCAGATATGATTGATGCAACAAATAATGACATAGGCAAAAGAGCATATACTGCAAGTAACCATTTACCCTTTGGCATTATTTTGATCGCAAAAAATGTTAGAGCAATCCATACACACAACCCAGTTAGCCTTAACAAAAGGATTAAAATATATGGGTTGAGATTTAAAAATTCACCAATCAAGTAAGTAAAAATATATTGAGTGTAACTAAATGGCGTATACATACTGCCCGGCATATGAAAAAATTTGTCACGAAAATTACCTAGATGCATCTGTAGTAATTTTGGTAATTCTACCCTGTATGAGTATGTTTTGCCGTCTGTAAGGTCGGGTGATAATTCAAGCGCCTGAACAATTCCTGAGTTTGTAATTGTTCCATATCTCGAATTCTCCTTCACTGGCGTGAGGGATCCGTTAGAATATCTCGATATTGCTAGTAAGTGATTCGGTTCGTCTGGACCTTGAAATAGAGGTGTTAGTAAACAATAGGTTATACCAAATATTAGTGCAGTCACTAAAAAGAATTTCTCCGGAGAGATATTCATATCTACTATTCTTGTCTTTAGAGACTTAATAAATTCCATATACTACTTTTATTACCTAACTTTACGGGTTAATTTAAGTATTATATAATGCAATCGTGAAATCAAAAAATAATAGCAAAAGAATTATTATAATCATCGTATTACTGTTATTGCTAGTAGGGGTATTTCTAGCAGTTTTTTTTGTTTATAAAAAAATAAGCAACAAACCTAATCCTACAAAAGAAATATCTCAACAATCTACAGCAACTAATACAGAGAACTCTGACAAAGCTAATACCGTAAATGCCCCGGTCAACAGCAACTCTTCAACACTACAAGCACCTACGATCACAAAAAGTAGTGGTAATAACGGATCTGTACCGGTAAATGTGCTGATTAATTTTGTCTGTAATTCTCAGCCAAATACTACTTGCCAACTTATCTTAATAGATGGAAGTAAAAAGATTACCCTAGAAGAAAAACCAGTCATAGACAACGGTAGAGGTCAGTTTTTTGCAAGTTGGGATTGGAAGTCGATAGCTGGTAATTGGCAGGTATTTGTACGTGCCAAAAATCAACAGGGTAATACAGCTGATTCCATTAAGCAATCATTAGTAGTAGAATAAGAAGTATGAAAAAAGTATTTTCTATTATTTTGGCGACCATATTATTAGGGGCTAGCTTTGCTGTGGTTACTCCTTCGAGTCAATCAGCCAAAGCCTATGGAAATAACAATATGATAGATGATGCTGTTTTCGATAACTCTGGCAGTATGAGCACGGCTGCAATTCAGAATTTCCTCAATCAATTTCCAAATAGTTGTCTCAAAAACTACTCAGATGCCTATCCAAATGACTATTTCAGTTACGGTGCACCAGTTAGTGCGGCAACAGTAATTCGTCGAGTTTCTGATTTGTGGGGCATTAACCCACAGGTTATGTTAACCAAGCTAGAACAAGAAGAAAATCTAGTTACCGGTAATGCCGGGTGTCCTCTATACCGATACGTAAGTGCTGTAGGGTTTAACTGCCCTGGCCCCACACGCAATGCAGTTTATAACGGTACAGCTGTTGTGACCTGCGTACAGAACGATGCCAATATGGGCTTCAGTAGACAGGTTACCAAAGGCGCATGGCTACTTAAATGGGGTAAAGAACGAGCTAATGGCAACCTTGGTTGGCTAGTGCCGGATGATGCTACTTATTATTATGGTGGCCCAATGACACAAGGCAATAGACAGCGCAGTGCATCAAGCCCAGTGGTTTACTATGATGGCTATTGGAATGGAGTACATCTCGATAGTGGAGCTACTGCATCACTTTATAACTACACACCATATCTTAATCAGGCGTTCCCATCTATCTTTGAAGGTTTCTTTGGCGCTGGATCGACAAGTGCTACACCTAGGGACTATAGTTTAGTTTCGGCGTCAACCTCAGTCCTATGGTCAAATCCTGGACAGACACTTTCTGGCAACACTATTACGATAAAAAATACAGGCTACACTACTTGGTATCCAGATGATAATATACCTCCTGGACAACATCCAACACGACTAGCTCTTGGTGGTTACCAAAATTCTCCCTTTGCAGATACCACAGATCCTGCATGGTTAGGAACTAAAAATCAAATAAAGATGGTTGGTTCGAGTGCTGTTGCGCCTGGACAAAATGCGACGTTCACATTTCGTTTTAAAGGACCCTTCCAGTATATTAACGGTTATATCCACAGGTTTGTTCCGGTTACAGACTCGGTGGCATTTTTTCCAGACCGTAGTATGTATTTTGCCAATTATAATGTTCCTTCGGCCTATAGTTTTGTTTCGGCATCAAGCCCTCCCTCTATCATGTACTCAAATCAAAGAAATGATCTTAATGTAGTATTAAAAAATACTGGTACAGCACCGTGGTATGCAGACGGGTCTGTACCTGCTGGAGCTCGGCCAACTAGACTGGTTGGAGTGGGCTACCAGGGAACTCCTTATGCAAATACTTATGATCCAGCTTGGCTAGGTACTAACAATCAAATCAAGATGACTCCAGCAGTAGTCAACCCAGGAGAAAATGCAACTTTTAGCTTTTCTTATGTAGCTCCATTCTCTGGACTATCTAATACTTTTAGATTTTACCCATCCCTAGATGGTGTAGGCCCAATGCAAGATATTGGAATGGGCTTTGCCACAAGTACGCCTGCTCGAAATACTTCATACCAATTAGTATCTAGTATTAATCCACCTACAATTATGGCGCCAGGATCTGTGGCTAATGTTCAGATAACCTTGAAGAATACCGGTAGTGTGGTCTGGCGCAACGAGGCAAATGGTGTCGGTGCTGGGAATACACGACTAGGGATGACACAGCCATATTATCGAGCATCAAAATTCTATAGTGCAGCCGACACTAACTGGCTCAGTAGCTCGCAAATTGGCCTGACTACAGCAACTGTAGCACCAGGCCAAAATGGAGTATTCAATTTTCAATGGAAAGCCCCTACGCAGCCAGGGACATATACAGAATGGTTTGCACCTGTATTAGATAGTGTTCAGTGGATGCCAGATATTGGTATGGGCTTTAAGGTAATGGTTCAATAAAAGTTGGATCAATTAACAAATACCAATATTTTACAGGTTGAGAAACGTTATACTTATCTGTTAAAATAGATGAGCATGAAAAAGAAAAAAACTAACTTGCTCGACCTCGTTCGTCAGCTAGCAATTACTGATTTTAAGATTAAATATCAAGGGTCAATATTGGGCTATGCTTGGTCATTAGCAAAACCTCTAGCTATGTTTGGCGTGCTGTACTTAGTTTTTACAGTCTTTGTTCGTATTGGCTCCACTATTCCTCACTATGCACTTTATTTGTTGTTAGGTATTGTTCTTTGGACATATTTCTCTGACACAACTCTTACAGCAATGCGTTCCGTTGCTGATAAGGGTGACTTAATGCGAAAAGTTTACTTTCCACGAATCGCAATTATATTAGCGGCCAGTATAACAGCGGCAATAACACTGGCGCTAAATATTCTAGTTGTTATCGTGTTTATGATATTTGCACACATAATTCCTTCAGGTTTAAGCTTATTGCTTACAGTATTATTGTTATTAGAATTTTATATTCTTTGTCTTGGTACTTCTTTTATACTTTCAGCACTCTATGTTAAATACCGAGATATTGGACATATTTGGGAAGTGTTGCTACAACTTTTGTTTTATTCTAGTGCAATTATCTACCCGCTAAGCATTGTGCCCCTGCGATATCAAAAGCTAGTGCTATTAAACCCTATTACTCAGATTATTCAGGATGCTAGATATGTTCTTATTAGCCACGATGCCATAATAGCGCATAGTGTCTTGCGATTTCCTTATGTGCTGATACCATATTTTATTCCATTTGTGCTCTTAGTGGTGGGGTACATATATTTCGATAAATCTGCTAAGAATTTTGCAGAGGAGGCATAATCGTGAATAAAGAGGTAGCTATTTCAGTAACAAATGTGAGCAAAAATTTTAAGGTACCCCACGAGAAGCATAATACATTGAAATCAAAGGCCATTCATATTTTTTCTAGCAATAAATTCTCTAAATATAAGGCACTTGAAAATATTAACTTTGAAGTTGAAAAAGGTGACTTCTTTGGTATTGTTGGTAAAAATGGGTGTGGTAAAAGCACATTACTAAAAATAATTGCCAGTATATATCAACCAACAAGAGGAAATATAGAAGTAAATGGAACAATAGCTCCATTCATTGAGCTAGGAGTTGGGTTTAATCCAGAACTTACTGGTCGAGAGAATGTGTTTCTAAGCGGCACTATTCTAGGACTTTCTCGTAAAAGAATAGAGCAGCTCTATGATGAAATAGTGAATTTTGCAGAGTTGAGTGAATTTATGGATCAGAAATTAAAAAACTACTCTTCAGGCATGCAAGTTCGGTTGGCATTCTCAATTGCCATACGTGCCGAATCAGAGATACTACTGATCGATGAAGTATTAGCTGTCGGCGATGTTGCATTTCAAGAAAAGTGCTTTGATGAGTTTAATAAATTAAAGATGGCAGGTAAAACTATAATCCTTGTCACACATGACATGACGGCCATTAATAGATTCTGCAATAAAGCAATTCTAATTAGTAATGGAGAGATTATAGATAAAGGTACACCATCAAAAATTACGGCACGGTATAATCAACTGAATGATTACGAGATAAACAATGACCTGATAAAAACCAAAGTGCTAAAAAGCTTCAAACTTATTGGTAGTAACAATAAAGAAAAGACGGTATTCAATTTTGGCGAGAATATAAGATTACAATTAAAATTCAACAATGGTAATTCTAAAGTAAGAAATGTTGGTGTAGCCTTATTTAAGAACGATGGTGTATATTGTTTTGGCTCTAACACAATTTTAGATAATTATAAGCTCAAGCCTGGTCAAGAAATGATTGAATATATAATCAAGCAACCAACACTCTTGCCCGGTACATACCTGTTTAAAGTTGGATTATCTGGCGACACAGACAATAAGGTAATTGAATTTATTGATCAGTTATGTATCTTCAAAGTCAAAACAAATTCCAAGATACAGTATGGTGGTGTTGTTACACTAGAGCATACTTGGATATAAAAATAAGGAAGAATAAATAGCCATGCGAGAAAATAAGCCACCAAAAATTATTATAAACTGTCTCGATGTTATTAATGAATCAATGGCAGGCCCAGCGATACGAAGCTGGGAGTTTGCTACCCAACTTTCTAAAAGATACGAAGTAGTCGTACTCTCGCCAAACAAGAGTAAATTAAAATCAAAGACTTTTACTCTTAAGCAGTTTAGTAACAAAGTCTTAAAGAAAGAGATGTCTGATGCGGATTTTATTATTTCGCAAAAGGTTAACCAAGAGATTATAAAACTAGCACAAGACAATAATACAAAAATCATCTTAGATGCATATGATCCAATCTCTCTCGAAGCACTAGAGGCAAATAGCCATAAAAATATAAAGTATAGAAAGTCACTAAATAATCTCTTATTGTTAGAACAGAGTTTTTCATTCTTAGCTGCAGACAGTATTATCTGCGCAAGCGAAAAGCAAAGAGATTTCTGGCTTGGCGTCTTATCTAGTATGAACAAGATTGATCCTGAATCATATGACAAAGACCATTCACTCAGATCTCTTATAGATGTAGTCCCATTTGGATTATCTAGTACCCCGCCGGTAATAAAGAAGACAAACACCCTGCGCTCTAAATTTGGGTTTAGCAAAGAAGACAAAGTTTTATTGTGGGGTGGCGGCATATGGGATTGGTTTGATCCACTGAGTCTAATTGATGCAGTAGCAAATATTGATGAAAAGTACAAAGTTAAGTTGGTATTTATGGGTATTGACCATCCAAACAAGGATATCCCTAGAATGCCAATGGTACAAAAGGCAATCCAGAAGGCTACAGATCTTGGGGTGCTTGATAAGAAAGTTTTCTTTAATGAAGGTTGGGTGCCTTACAAAGAACGACAACAATTTTTACTAGATGCAGATATTGGGGTCTCGACCCATTATGATCATTTAGAAACAAGATTTTCTTTTCGCACGAGAATGCTCGATTATATTTGGGCAGAACTTCCAATTGTCGCTACCCAGGGTGATTCATTCGCCGAGCTTATAGAAGAGAAAGGTTTGGGAGAGATTGTTCCCTACCAAAACAGTCAGGCTATTGCAGATGCGATTGTTAAGCTAGTTTCAGACAAGAATTACTATGCTGCAACAAAAAACAATCTTAAGCTTCAACAAAAAGATTTTTATTGGGAAAAATGCGTTGAGCCAATAACTAAAATAATTGAATTTTGGTCAAACCAGGATGCAAAAAAATCTTTAAAATATAAATATAGAACGTTTAGTTTATTGGCAATATATGGTGGTCAAAAGACTTTAGTAAAAAGATATGCAAAAAAAATTATTGGACCAGCAGAGAATAAAGCTAGAATTTCTAGGTTGTATAGATCACAGAATATTATCCGGAGAGGTACGTTTAAAAAGGCAATCGGTATGAAAGCTAAGAAAAAGACTTAATTATGGATAGAAAAGACCGTGCTTTGCAGAGCTTAAATCTTGATGGTATCGGGCTAGAAATTGGGCCTCTTGATCATCCACTCGTGGATAAAAAAGACCATGAAGTCTATTATGCCGATCATATGTCCTTACAGGATTTAAAAGAAAAATATAAAGATGAGCCAGTAGATTTTAAGAAAGTTGTAGAACCGGATTATGTTCTTGGTAATAAAACACTTAAACAGACTATAAGAAATAAAGAGTTTGATTATATAATTGCCTCACATGTCATTGAGCATATTCCCGATACTATAAGTTGGTTTAAGGATATTGCGTCTATACTTAAGACTAATGGCATTCTTTCATTAATAATCCCAGATGGACGTTTTACCTTTGATATTACCCGTGAGGTTTCAAAACCAGCTGATATTATAGGTGCTTATTTAGATGGGCTCACTCGGCCATCTTCTGCATCAATGTATGATTACACCTCGGAATATCGAGATAATATAAATTCAATAGAGGTTTGGTCGAAACCATATTTTGATTATTCAAAAAAACCATTCCATTATAGCAAAGACACCGCCTATCAAATGGCCAAACTAAACGCATCAGGAAAAGTATATGTAGATGCACATTGTTATGTTTATACTCCATACTCATTTACAGAAATCTTACGAAGTTTGATATGCCATGATTTACTTGACTTTAAGGTTATGAGTTTTAACCAGACTCTAGAGAATGATATGGAGTTTTTTGTTAGTCTACAGAAGATTAAACCAAACAAACAAAAAAAGCTAGCTAGCCTACCTACAATAAAGCGTCCGAGGGAAACCTGGGAAGTTGAAAGAGATCTGGTTGAGAGCGAAGCTGAATTAGAGAGAGTAATAAACTCTCGGTCATGGAAAATAACAAAACCATTACGTTTAGTAAAAGAAATGGTAAATAAGAAAAAGTAATTTCCAGATAGAAATGCTATAATACCAGGTATGAAACAACCAACTGTAAGTGCGGTAATACCTAACTGGAATGGCAAAGATGTAATTGGCAAGTGTTTAGACTCCTTACAGACACAAAGCTTCAAGCCTACCGAAATTATTGTTGTAGAAAATGGTAGTATCGATGGCTCGGCTGAATATATTGCCAAGAACTATCCTAAAGTTAAACTGATTGTAGAGCCTACAAACCTTGGATTTGCAGCCGGGGTAAATGTCGGTATAAAAGCAGCCAAATCTGATTATGTTTGGTTGTTTAATAACGATGCAGTAGCGCAAAAAGATTGTTTGGCTAAGCTAGTTGCTACAGCAGTAAAAACTAAAGCAGACATTACCTCGGCAGTCATACTAAGCAAGGATGGTAAAAAGATAGATTCAGACGGTGATGTGTATACCATGTATGGGTTCCCGTACCCGCGGCACCGCAATTTGCTCGCGAGTGCATTGCCAAAACAAGATGAGCCAATCTTTGCCGCTAGTGGTGGAGCGAGTTTATACAAAGCATCATTATTTAAAGAAATAGGATATTTCGAGGAGTCATTCTTTGCTTATTACGAGGATGTAGATCTAAGCATGCGCGCCCAACTGCAGAAAAAATCCATTTGGCTTTGCCATAATGCCATAGTATTGCATGCCACGAGCCATACCAGTAATAAGATACCTGGCTTTGGTAGAGAAATGGCTATTCGTAATAGCATATACATTTTTTGGCGAGATTTACCAAAAGGTGTACAGGGCAAAGTATTTTGGCGTTTTTTGTATGCCAATTGGCGCCTCAGTCTTATCTCTATAATAAAAGGACACCCATATAGAGTTTTGCGGGCGCATTTTACGGCGCTGTTTCATACCCCTCAACTTTTAAAGGCAAGAAAACACATTCAATCGACCAACAAGATGAGTGCTAAAGAATTCCTTAGCCATATTAAGCGAGAAAATCCGTTTAAGGTATTAAAGAGTCGGCAATGAAACTCAGTATTATTACCATTAATTACAATACCCAAAAGCTACTTGAAGATTGTTTGGTCTCAATTAAAAAATATCTAGACGTTAGTAGTTACGAGGTAATAATAGTTGATAATGCCTCAAAGCAATTTAGTATTACAAAACTAAAGAAGTTGCTGCCCAACGTTACCATTATTCGCTCAAAAGAAAATCTGGGTTTTGCCAAGGCTAATAATTTGGCAGCCAAACAAGCAAAAGGTGAGTACCTATGGTTTCTTAATAGTGATACTAAATTAACCCAGTCGAGTAACATACACGCACTTATTACATTTTTAGATAATCATAAAGAATATGGCGCCGTCTCACCGCTTATACTAGATAAGGCAAATGTTCCGCAGCGTTATCAATATGGCTATTGGCCAGCAGTGTGGAGGATGTTATTAGAAAAACCGGTAAACAAGCGAGTAGCCAAAGACCCAAGCCGGGCCAAACATTGGAAATGGCTGAATGCCGATTATTTGCCCTTGCAGAGTCGCGATGTCGACTGGGTAAGTGGTGCGGCTATGATGATTCGCAAAAATGTATTCAATGATGTGGGTGGTTTTGAGGGTGAATACTTTTTGTATTACGAAGATGTAGATTTATGTCGTAAGCTTTGGGCCAACAAGCAAAAAATCCGCTTTATTAAAGATGCAGAGATAATACATTTAGAAGGTGGTAGTGAGGGTAATGTGGCCAAGAAAAAATTAATTGCTTATCATAGTCAGGATATTTACTTTAAGCGCTGGGGGAGTCCGGTTTCGCGATTTGTATTACATACATTTCGGCGGCCGTACGCAAAGAGATGGCAACAAAAGTAAACGGCTTAGTTGAGCAGGCCAATTTTTGTCTTCTTAGCGCATTATTATTTTTCTTGCCATTTGAGATTTGGCCGCAACTTGCTTGGCACAATTTAACCATTCGCCCCAGCCACATTGTTGGCTTACTACTGGTTTTAATTAATTTGCCAATGCTCATACGCAGACGCTGGGATTGGCTACAGTTGCCATGGGTGCTATTGGGTATTTTTCTTGTTGGTGGAATGGTTTCGGCTTTTTATAACAAAAGTGGTGGCCATAGCTACACAACCATAATGCTTTATGGATATGAATTTGTGTTGGCATTTTGTGTGGCGCAAATTGTAAAAAAGACTGACCTTACCTGGTATAGAAATATTATCTTAGTAAGCGGCAGTGTAGTAGTGCTGTTTACTCTATGGCAATTTTTTGGCGATGTAGCTGGCGTGTCAGCTCGGTATACGCTCTTAGCAACACGATATTCTAAATTGGTTTTTGGCTACCCACGAGTAACCGGCCTGAGTTTTGAGCCGGCAACCTTGGTAAACTACCTTATTATTCCTTTTAGCCTTGCACTAGTAACGTTTTTTACGCAAACGAGTAAGAGGTATTTTGCACTGTGTACTGTATTCTTGAGTGTAATGTTTTTGGCTACTTCTCGCACCGCATTTATTGGCCTATTTATTATTTTACTTATTATTTTTGCTACACTTATCCTTAAACGCCGCAGTAGAGAAATATTGTATTTTGTCTTGATGTTAGTAGCCTCTGCGCTTATCGCTGCTGCAATACTGTTTGTAGGCGCACGTCTGTCCAAGCCCGTACAAATGGCAGTACCACCAGATATCCAGACAACAATACCGCAGACAGGCATTAGCCCCACAGTAGTCCGGCACAACCTTACTAATCAACTCGTTTCTATACAAACTAATACATCTGTGCAGACGCGCCTAGACTCATGGCGAGCGGGAGTAAAACAATTTACTGCTCATCCAGTACTTGGAATAGGCCCCGGTAACTTACAATCTACCCTTGCCAGAGAATTTAGCATAGACACCAGTATATATACTGGCAACTCATTGACACGCAGTGTATATGTTCAGTTACTAGCAGAGCAGGGAGTAGTAGGTCTTGGTATTCTTGGGCTTTTTGTTATTGTGATATTCTGGCTGACCCTACGGGCATGGCCCATTACGAGCAGTAAACTAGAAGAGATATGGCTGCTTGCCAGTGCCGTAATGGGAATAATGTTTTTGGTGCAGTGGCAGAGCCTAGGAAACCTAGCAGTTACTCACACTTGGATAATAATTGGCATATTAATGAGTATTACCGGAACGGTAAAAGTTACCTATTTAGATAATCTACGCAGGCGTGTACAGGGTAGTGTATGGTTACGACAAAACAAATGGGCTTTAGGTATTTCTCTACTTAGCCTGGGGTATTATTTGCTTTTACAGTATTTGCTTTATCGCAAACTGCAAATACCAATGCTCGATCTCGGCCTATTTAACCGACATATGTAT
>WBZU01001493.1_pt1 | contig 17510 bp, 14 predicted proteins | sample 5204311 | NCBI WGS metagenome assembly WBZU01 (sample SAMN12344359, study PRJNA552823) | activated sludge metagenome | biome: Activated sludge suspended growth; feature: Nitrification reactor; material: Wastewater; isolation source: activated sludge from nitrification reactor of wastewater... | reverse complement strand
CCCGGGCACCAAGTCGCCCAGCCTCGGCCAGATCCGCTTCGCCGAGCTGCGCGACCACTACCAGGTGGCGGCCGAGGCGCTGCTCGAGGGCGGGGTGGACCTGTTCATCCTCGAGACCCACTTCGACCTGCTGGCGGTGAAGGCGTCGGTGATCGGCGCCCGGCGGGCGATGGCCAAGGTCGGCCGGCAGGTGCCGATCCAGTGCCAGGTCACGATGGAGCTGACCGGCCGGATGCTCGTCGGCACCGAGATCGCCGCCGCGCTGGCATCGATCGACCCGCTCAAGGTCGACATCATCGGGCTCAACTGCGCCACCGGCCCCACCGAGATGGGCGAGCACATCCGCCACCTCTCCCAGCACGCCCGCATGCCGATCTCGTGCCTGCCCAACGCCGGCCTGCCCTCGGTGGTCGACGGCAAGATGCACTACGACCTCCAGCCCGCCGAGCTGGAGGCCCACCAGCGGCGCTTCGTCGAGGAGCTGGGCGTGCAGGTGATCGGCGGCTGCTGCGGGACCACGCCCGAGTTCATCCGGCTCCTGGCCGACATGGCGCCCAACCTCGTGCCGGCCCGGCGCACCCCCGACTACGAGCCGTCGGTCGCCTCGATCTACTCGCCGGTCGCCCTGCACCAGGACCTCTCGCTGCTGATGATCGGCGAGCGCACCAACGCCAACGGGAGCAAGAAGTTCCGCGAGGCGATGCTGGCCGCCGACTACGACACCTGCACCGCCATGGCCACCCAGCAGGTCAAGGAGGGCGCCCACGTCCTCGACGTCTGCGTGGACTACGTCGGGCGCGACGGCACCGCGGACATGGACGAGGTGGCCTCCCGGTTCGCCACCCAGGCCAACGCCCCGCTGGTGCTCGACTCCACCGAACCCGAGGTGATCGAGGCGGGCCTCCAGTGGGTGGGCGGCCGGGCCATCCTGAACTCGGCCAACCTCGAAGACGGCGAGCACGAGGGCTCCCGGCTCGACCGCGTCTTCACGTTGGCCAAGGAGTACGGCGCGGCGGTCATCTGCCTGCTGATCGACGAGGAGGGCCAGGCCCGCGACGTCGAGTGGAAGATGCGCGTCGCCCACCGCATCGCCGCCCTCGCCACCGGGCGCTACGGCCTCGAGACCTCGGACCTCATCTTCGACGCCCTCACCTTCCCGCTCTCCACCGGCGACGAGGACCTCCGCAAGGACGCCATGGCCACCATGGACGCCATCCGGCGGATCAAGGCGGAGATCCCCGGGGCGTTCACCACGCTCGGCCTGTCCAACGTGAGCTTCGGGCTCAACCCGGCGGCCCGCCACGTGCTCAACAGCGTCTTCATGAACGAGTGCAAGGAGGCCGGGATGGACTCGGCCATCGTGCACGCCTCGAAGATCCTCCCGCTCTCGAAGATCCCCGACGAGCAGCGCGACGTCATGCTCGACCTGATCTACGACCGCCGCGGCCCCGAGGGGGCGCTGTCGGGCGGCGCCGAGGACTACGACCCGCTCCAGCGCCTGCTCGAGATCTTCGCCGACGTGAAGGTGCAGACCGCCGAGAAGGAGGACCGCTCCGGCTGGCCGGTCGGCGAGCGCCTCCACCACCGCATCATCGACGGCGACCGCGAGGGCCTCGCCGACGACCTCGACGCGGCGATGGCCGAGGGGATCGCCCCGCTCGACATCATCAACGAGCACCTGCTCGGCGGGATGAAGGTGGTGGGCGAGCTGTTCGGCGCCGGCGAGATGCAGCTCCCCTTCGTGCTCCAGAGCGCCGAGACGATGAAGGCCGCCGTCGCCCACCTCGAGCCGCACATGGAGAAGGTGGACGGCGCCGAGGACACCGGCAAGGGCCGCATCGTGCTGGCCACCGTGAAGGGCGACGTCCACGACATCGGCAAGAACCTCGTCGACATCATCCTCACCAACAACGGCTACGAGGTGCACAACATCGGCATCAAGGTGTCGATCGCCGAGATGATCGACAAGGCCCAGGAGGTCAAGGCCCACGCCATCGGGATGAGCGGCCTGCTCGTGAAGAGCACGCTGATCATGCGGGACAACCTCACCGAGCTGAACGACCGCGGCTTGGAGGACATCCCGGTGCTGCTCGGCGGCGCCGCCCTCACCCGCTCCTACGTCGAGCGGGACCTGCGGGGCGTGTACCGGGGCCGGCTGTTCTACGGCAAGGACGCCTTCGAGGGCCTGCGGGTGATGGACCGCCTCGGCGAGATCCGGGCCAACCCCGACGCCGACGACCCCGATTGGGGCACGGTCCCCTCCGAGTCCACCGTGCCCAGCCGCCTCAAGAGCCAGTACGAGACCGAGCGGCCCGACGTGAGCGGCATCGCCCGCTCCCCCGAGGTGGAGGCCGACAACCCGCTCGTCACCCCGCCGTTCCTCGGCAGCCGGATCGTCAAGGGCCTCTCGCTCGACGAGATCGCCGGCTACCTCAACGAGACCGCGCTGTTCCGCAACCAGTGGGGGTTCCGGCCCGAGGCCGGCGAGGACGACGCCGCCTTCAAGGAGCGGCTCCGAGCGGACCTGCGAGACCAGCTGGCCAAGGCCCGCGCCGACGACCTGCTCGTGCCCCAGGTGGTCTACGGCTACTACCCGGCCAACGGCGACGGCACCGACGTCGTGGTCTGGGCCGACGAGTCGCGCGACCGCGAGCTGGCCCGCTTCCCGTTCCCCCGCTCGGTCCGCGAGCCCCACCTGTGCATCGCCGACTTCTTCCGGCCGATCGAGTCCGACGAGGTGGACACGGTCGCCTTCATGATCTGCACCATGGGCCACCGGGTGTCGGAGCGCACCGCCGAGCTGTTCAAGGCCGACCGCTACCAGGACTACCTGATGCTCCACGGCATCGGCGTCGAGATGGCCGAGGCCCTCGCCGAGCTGTGGCACCACCGCATCCGCGAGGAGCTCGGCTACGCCGACGAGGACGCGCCCAGCGTGGCCGGCCTGTTCCGCCAGCAGTACCGCGGCGGCCGCTACTCGTGGGGCTACCCCGCCTGCCCGGACCTCGAGGACAACCAGAAGGTGGCCGAGCTGCTCGAGGCCTCCCGCCTCGGCATCGAGGTGAGCGAGGAGACCGGCTTCCAGTACCAGCCGGAGCAGACCACCAGCGCCATCATCTGCCACCACCCCAAGGCGAAGTACTTCGTCGCCTGATCCGGAGCGAGCCCCGTGTACGCTCCGCGGCCGTTGGGGCAACCGATGGGCACGGGAGCGAAGCTGGCGCGCTCCGTCGCTTCCGATCGGGGGCGCTCTCCGCGCCGGATGCCGCCGACCTCGCCGGCCGGTCGCTGAGCGGGTTCCTCGACCTGGTCGAACGGGCCGACGCCGCCGAGCAGGGCCGCGCCGCATCCACCGAACCGCGCGGACCGGTGCCCGACCTCTCGGTGGTGGTGCCGATGTTCAACGAGGAGGGCAACGTCGGCCCCCTGCTCGCCGAACTGGTGCCCGTGCTCGAGCCGCTCGGCAGCTACGAGATCGTCTTCATCGACGACCGCAGCACGGACCGATCCCGCGAGGTGGTCCGGGAGGCGGCGGCCACCAACCCCAACGTGGTCCTGGTCGAGCTGGCCCGGAACTTCGGCCACCAGGGGGCGCTGACCGCCGGCTTCGACCAGGCCCGCGGCCGAGCGGTGATCCTCATGGACGCGGACCTCCAGGATCCGCCGTCGGTGCTGCCCGAGCTGGTGGCCCGGTGGCGAGAGGGCTACGAGGTGGTCTACGCGGTCCGGGAGGCCCGCAAGGAGGGCGTGCTCCTGCGGGCCAGCTTCCACGTCTTCTACCGGCTGCTGGCCCGGATCTCCGAGGTCCAGCTCCCCGTCGACAGCGGCGACTTCTGCCTGATGGACCGCCGGGTGGTCGACGCGGTGCGGGCGCTGCCGGAGGCCAACCGCTTCCTCCGCGGCCTCCGAGGCTGGGTCGGGTTCCGCCAGATCGGGGTGACCTACGAGCGGGCCGCCCGCCTGACCGGCGAGACCAAGTACTCGATCCGCGGTCGGGTGCGCTTCGCCCTCGACGGCTTGCTGTCGTTCAGCGACGTCCCCCTCCGCATCGCGTCCTTCGCCGGCTTCCTGACCACCGCCGCCGCGCTGGTGTACCTGGCGGTGGCGGTGGTGGCGAAGGTGGTGGGCGGCGAGGTGGTCAAGGGCTGGACGTCGATCATCTTCGTGCAGCTCGCCGTCGGCGGCATCCAGCTCATGATGCTCGGGGTGATCGGCGAGTACGTCTCGCGCGTCTACCAAGAGACCAAGCGGCGCCCGCCGTACGTGATCAGCACCGTCCACCGGTCGAGCGTGGAGCCCGGAGGCCGCCGTGGATGACTCGATGTACGACCTCTTCGCGGACGTCGACGGCTCCCACTGGTGGTTCGAGGGGCGTCGCCAGGTGGTCGCCGCCGTGCTCGAGCGCCACCTCCCCCGCCGGCCGGCGGGCCACCCTGATCGGCCGTCGATCGTCGACATCGGCTGCGGCAGTGGGGCGATGCTCGGCATGCTCGACGGGTTCGGCCAGGTGACCGGCCTCGAGATGTTCGAGGACGCGGTCACCTACTGCCGCCAGCGGTACGCAGACGTGGCCCGGATCGAACTGGCCAGGATCCCCGACGACCTGCCCCGCGACGGGGCCTACGACGTGGCCTGCGCGTTCGACGTGGTCGAACACATCGAGGACGACCGGACCGCGGTGGCCCGCATCCACGACGCCGTCCGGCCCGGTGGGCTCTTCGTCTCCGCGGTGCCGGCCTTCCCGTCGCTCTGGGGCGACACCGACGTGCTCTCGCACCACTTCCGGCGCTACCGGCGCGGGCCCTACTGCGACCTGCTGCGGGGCGCCGGCTTCGAGATCGAGCGGGCCACCTACTTCAACACCTGGCTGTTCCCGCCCGCCGCCGCCGTCCGCTGGGCCAAGCGGCTGCGCCGCCGCACCGATCGCCCGCCGCGGGCCGACCTCGACCTGTCCGACGGGCGCCTCGACCGGATCCTGACCGCGGTGTTCGCCTCCGAACGCCACGTGGTCACCCGGTGGTCGATGCCGGTCGGGGTGTCGCTGCTCGTCGTCGCCCGGCGCCCCGCCGCCGATGCCCAGGAGGCTCGTCCGTGACCGCTCCCAGCGAGGCCGCCCTCCCCCAGGTCGACGGCGAGGACCTGCTGGCGGGCCCGCGACGCCTGCTGGCGCGCCTCGACCGGCTCCTGTCCGGCCGGTGGTGGCTGTTGATCGTCGTCGGCCTCGCCCTGGCCATCTCGATCCTGGCCGCCGCCCCCTCCTACGAGGGCTTCCACCCCCACAACAAGGACTGGAGCGCGGTCGAGCACTGGATCGACCACCCCTTCTCCCAGCGCGGCCTCGACCCCACCGACCGCGCCTACAACTTCACGTTCCGGGCGACCTTGCCCCTGGTCGGCGGCCTGCTCGGCCTGCCCCCGGTCGGCTTCCTCGTGCTCCAGGGCCTGGCCGGCGTCGGCCTGTTCGCCGCCTCGGCCGCGGTGGTCGAGCGGGTCACCGGCAGTCGACGGCTCGCCGCGCTGGTCACGATCGCCGTCGGCCTGACCTGGGCCGGCGCCTGCGCCTTCATCGAGCTCCGGGCCAACTTCGACGCGGTGGCGATCGCCCTGCTCGTGGCGGCCATGGCCACCCGACGGGTGCCGTTGGTGACCCTGTGCTGCTTCGCCGCCTGTTGGACCGACGAGCGCGCCATCCCCGCGGTGGCCTTCGTGGTGCTGTTCCACCACGTGACCACCAGCCGATCGGTCCGGTGGACCTCGGCGCTCACCAACCCGGCGTCGCTCGCCGCGGTGGCCGGCGTGGTCCTCCACGTGATCACCCGCGTCATCGCCACGATCCACTACGACCTGCACCAGCCAAGCAACCTCGGCGTCCACTACCTGTCCGATCAGCTCAGCATCATCCCGGTGGGCATGTGGACCGGGCTCGAGGGCTTCTGGGTCGTGGTGGCGATCGCCACGGTCCTGCTGTGGCGGATCCGCGAGCGGCTCCAGGCGCTGGCCTACGTGGCGGTGCTGGTGATCTCGATCCTCGCCGCTGCCTCGGTGGTCGACGTCACCCGGAGCATGGCCTACCTGCTGCCGGCGGCGTTCACCGCCATCGCCGTGGTCGCCCGCTTCGGCGACCGCCGGACGCTGCGGCTGAGCACCTACGCCGGCTTCGTCGCCACCGCGGTGTGGCCGATGTACTACGTCGGCGGCGCCTTCACGATCTACTGGCACTACCCGCTGCCGCTGGAGATCTTCCGCAAGCTCGCCGGCGTCGGCTGAGCGCCCCGGCGCTCGGCCCCGGTGCTCGGTTCAGCCGGTGTAGCCGGGCCGGCCGGCGATCGGCGTGGCGCCGGGGGCGGTGCCGCCGGGGCCGACCGGCGTCGTGGTCGGCTCGGTGGTGGGGGGCGTGGTGGGCGGCGGGACCTGGCCGCCGCCGTCGACCATCTGGCCGGCCGAGCAGACGGTGCGGTCCACGTCACCGCCGGGAAGCAGCGTCACCTCCTGGCCGCTGCGGCGCAGGTCCATCCACGAGAGCATGTCGTCGAAGGACGGGCCGATGACCCCGGCGTGGCTCTGGCCCGGGTAGCTCCAGCGCTCCACGTCCTGGCCGATGCCGCAGAGGTGGTCGGCCAGCAGGACGCTCGACACGTTGGGGATCTGCTCGTCGTCGCCGCCGTGGATGATCAGCAGGGGCGCGTCGGCCGGTTCGGTGAAGTTCTGGGCGTCCTGCGCCGCGATCAGCGGGCCCCACGTGGGGTTGGAGAACGGGTTGAGGGTGCCGTCGGGCTGGGTGACCAGGAGGTCGCGGACGTCGATGTCGTCGGCGGCGTCGGACAGCGCGCCGGTGCAGCCCTCGTCGACGAGGTGGATCAGGTCCTCGCCCTTCTGGTTCATCACGTCCGATAGCGGGGCGGCCTCGTCGCCGTAGGCGGCGTTGATCGCCGCCCCCACCATCAGCAGGTAGTACTTGTACGGGCTGTCGACGAGGTAGTCGTAGACGACGTCGAGCTGCGACGGCGGGGCGCCGGCCACCACGCCGAGCAGGTGCAGCTCCGGCGCCCACGAGGCGGCGTCGTGCAGGGCGAACAGCGCGGCGTGGCCGCCCTGGGAGTGGCCCCAGACCACGTAGTCGCCGCTGATGTCCACCCCGAGGGCGGCGGCGGCCCGCACGTTGTCGATCACGCCGCGGGCCTCGCTGTCACCCACGATGTAGGGGTGGCGGCCGGGGGTGCCGAGGCCCTCGTAGTCGGTGGCCACCACCACCCAGCCGTCGTCGAGGAACGAGTTGGCGAACCCGATCGAGCCCGACGCGTCGAGCGACGGGGCGCACGAGTCGGCGACGCCGGTGGTGCCGTGGGCCCAGGACATGACCGGCCAGCCCCCCGCCGGGGCCGGGCCGTCGGGCACCACGACGAGGCCGGTGACGGCGATGTCCGCGCCCCGGATCGAGCGCGAGTGGTACATGACCCGGTGCAGCGTCCCGTGCAGGCCCTCGGCGGCGACGGTCTCGTCGCGGATCAGGTCCCCGGGCTGGCCGACCGGCAGCGGATCGGGCACGTCGTAGAACGCCGGCAGCGGGGCCGGGGCGATGACCGGCGGCGGATCCTCCGCCGAGACGGCCGGCGCCGCACCGGGGACGACCAGGGCGAGGGCGGAGGCGACGACGGCGCCGACGAGCGCGGCCAGCGTGGAGCGACGGGGAGCGAGGAGCACGCAGAGGGTTCTACTGGATCCACGAGCCGCCGGTGGCGGCCAGGTGGTCCAGGGCGGCCCGGGCGTCGCGGCCCCGAGCCAGCCGGAAGGTGTCCTCGTCGATGACGAGCACCCACAGGTACACGACCGGGGTGCCGCGGCGGCTCAGCCCCCGCAGGTCGGGCGCCGGCCAGCCGTCGGCCGCCGGCGGCGTGGCGGTGAGCAGCAGGGCCGCCTTGTCCGGGCCGAAGGCCGGGTAGGACCCGGGCGCGCCCCCGATCGTGTGGCCCTCGCCCAGCCACGTGCACCGGCCGAAGGGGATGCGGGCGAGGGCACCCAACAGGTCGGCGCCGGCCTGGTCCGCGGTCCTGCGGGCGATGGCCAGCTCGATCCGGGCGGCGCCATCGGGATCGTCGAGGTACTGCTCGACGCCGGCCATCCGCTGGGCGGACAGGCCGGTGGTGGCGGTCACCCAGAGCTGGTCCTGGCCGACCCGGTGGCGGGTGGCGATGATCTCGGGGAACAGCTCCTCGCCGATCGGCCACGCGCCGTCCTGCGGGCCGACCCGGGCCTCCAGGTGGGCCAGGCCCACCGAGCGGATCTCCGGCCAGGCCCGGCCGCGGCGCCAGGTCCAGAAATCCCGAGACTCGGCCACCTTCTGGTCGAGCACCTGCCGGGCGTCGCCGGTGAGCTCCCAGGCCAGGGGGCTGCGGCCGCGGGCGTAGCGGGCGTAGCCGTAGAACCCGTCACGCCCGGCCCAGCCGGGGATGGCGGCCATCACGCCCTCGGGGTCGACCAGCGCCACCGCGTCGCCCTCCTCGAACCAGACCAGCTCGAGCGAGGCGCCGAGCGCCGGGCACCCCTCCGGGTGGCGGGTGCCGCCGGCACCCATGCGGGGCGGCACGCCGTCGGGCGTGGGCTCGCCGCGCCCGTCCGGCGCCGGCTCGACGTTGGCCACCCACACCGCCGAGGTGGTGGCCGGCGTGGCCCCCACGAGGTCTTCCAGGTAGAGGTAGATGTCGCCGTCGCCCCGCAGCAGCGACGCCCGCCGCGTGCCGTAGGGACTGGTGTCCTGGAGGAGCAGGTCGGGCACCGTCCGTTTCTACTTGCTCGCCCCCGGCAGGCGTTGGACCTCGACCAGCGTCGGCGCGAACAGGTCGCCCCGCTCCGCCACCCGGTCGAGGACGTCGGCGGCCTCGAACACCAGCGGGTCCTCGCCGGCGGCGGCCGCCTCCACCTCGGCCCAGTCGACCGGCGTCGAGACCGTCGGCCGCGGCCGGGCCCGGAGGGAGTAGGCGCACACGGTGGTCTTGTGCCGGCTGTTCTGGCTCCAGTCGATCAGGACCTTGCCGGTGCGGGCGGCCTTGGCCATCGTCGTGACGATCAGCGTCGGGTGGGCCGCCTCGAGCACCTGGGCCACCGTCAGCGCGAACGCCGACGCCTGCTCGTGGGTCGGCGGCTCGTGGCTGGGCGGCTGGTGGATCGGCTCGTCGGTGGGCGAGTTGAGCGGCACGTAGACCTGGAGGCCCTTGGACCCCGACGTCTTGGGGAAGCAGGCGAGACCGATCCCGTCGAGCACGTCGCGGATCCACAACGCCACCTCGGCGCACTCGGCCACGCCGGTGCCGGGCCCCGGATCGAGGTCGAACACGACCATCGTCGGCACGTCGATGTCGACGGCCCGCGCCATCGGCGCGTGGAGCTCGATCGACGCCAGGTTGGCCGCCCACACCAGCGCCGCCGGCTCGGCGAGGCGGCAGTAGCCGATCGACCCGTCGCGGTCGCCCGGGCCGGCGGCGGTGGCGATCCAGTCCGGGCGGTGGGTCGGGCAGCGCTTCTCGAAGAACGAGTCGGCGTCCACGCCGTTCGGGTACCGGCGCATCGTGATGCCGCGGTCGCCGAGGTGGGCCAGCAGCACCGGCGCGATCCGGGCGTAGTAGTCGATGACCTGGGCCTTGGTGAAGCCGACCTCGGGGTAGAGCACCTTGTCGAGGTTCGACAGCGAGAGGGTGCGCTCGCCGAAGCGGGCCTCGATCCGCTCCCCCGGCACCGGCGGCGGCGCCTCAGGCCGACCGGCGCGAGCGCGGCTTCTTGGCCGGGGCGCCCTCGGCGTCCGCGGCCGCCGGGTGGCGACCCCGGGCCTTCTTGGCCTCGGCCACGCTGGCCTCGAGGGCGGCCATCAGGTCGATGACCTTGTCGGCCTCGACCGGCGCGGGGGCCTCCACCACCGACTCGTCGCCCGCCGCCTTGCGCTCGATCAGCTCGAGCACCTTCTCGCGGTAGGTGTCGTGGAACGTGGACGGATCGAACTCGGCGTCGAGCGAGTCGATGAGCTGGCCGGCCATCGTCAGCTCCTTGGGGTTCAGCTCGATGTCGTCGACGCCGTCCAGTTCGGGGATCTCGTCGGCCCCGCGGATCTCGTCGGCGTAGAGCATCGTGTTGAGCACCAGGCGGTCGCCCTGGGGGCGGATGGCGCAGAGGTACTCCTTGCCCCGCATCACGAAGCGGGCGATGCCCACCTTGTCGGCCTCGGTCATCGCCCGCAGCAGCAGGGCGTAGGGCTTGACCGTGGCCTGGTCGGGGGCGAGGTAGTAGGCGGAGTCGTAGAAGATCGGGTCGATCGAGGCCTGGTCGACGAACTCGAGCAGGTCGATCGTGCGGCTGGCCTCGGGGTCGAGGGCGGCCAGCTCGTCCTCGCTCACGATCACGTACCGGCCCGACGCCAGCTCGTAGCCCTTGGCGATGTCCTCCGGCGGGACCTCGCTGCCGTCGGCGTCGGACACCCGCTTCTGGCGGACGCGGCTGCCCGACCGGGTGTCGATCTGGTTGAACCGCACGGTCTGGCGCGAGGTGGCCGTGTAGAGCTTGATCGGGATGTTGACCAGTCCGAAGCTGATCGCGCCGCTCCAGGTCGCACGGGGCATCCGTCCATCCTCGCACCCGACCGCGCGAACCGCACGGGTTCAGGCCCCGAGGCGGCCCTCGATCCCCCGCGGATCGCCCTCCTCGTCGGCCCAGACCCCCAGGTCGCGGTAGCCGAGGCGATCGAGCACCGGGGCCAGCACCCGGTCCTGTTCGCCGCCGAGCTCCAGCACCAGCCAGCCGCCGGGGCGCAGGACGCGGCGGGCCTCGGCGGCGAGGCGGCGGTGCAGGTCGGTGCCGTCGCCGCCGCCGTCGTAGGCCCGGCGGTCCTCGAAGGCGAACGTGTCGCGCTGGAGGGTCCCCAGCGCGCCGGTGGGCACGTAGGGCACCACCGCCACCACCAGGTCGACGGCGCCGTCGAACGCCGGGCCGAACGGCGCCAGGAGATCGCCGGTGCGGGCGTCCACCCCGTTGGTGCGGGCGCAGGCCACCGCCGTCGGATCGAGATCGGACGCCAGCACCCGCGCCCCGGGCCGGGCCGCGGCCAGCGCGGCGGCGACGGCGCCCGACCCCGTGCAGGCGTCGATGGCGACGCCCGCGTCGGGCAGGCGCGCCGCGGCCCGGCGCGCCAGCTCCTCGGTGTGCCACCGGGGGACGTACACGCCGGGGTCGATCCGCACGGTCCGACCGCCGAACCCGACCTCGCCGGTGATCCACGCGAGCGGCTCGCCGGTGAGGCGCCGCTCGACCAGCGCCGCCAACCGCTCGGGGTCGCCGGCGGACGCTCGCAGCAGGTCGTCGGCGTCCTCCTCGGCGGCCACGAACCCGGCCAACTCGAGCCGCTCGACCAACCGGTCCCGGTCGACCGCCGGCCGTTCGGTCACGCCAGGACGGCCCGGGCCACGAGGTCGGTGCCGAAGGCGGTGAGGATCGCCAGGTAGAGCAGCCCGGTGGCCGCCATCACCGCCGAGTACTGGCGCTCCTTCAGGGCCGCCCGGGTCACGACCACCAGCCCGATCGTGGTGACCGCGCAGGTCACCCACATCCAGCCGAGGATGCCGCCGTAGCCGTCGTCGATCCGGCCGTCCAGGACCGAGATCATCCCGGTGGGCAGCAGCATCACCACCACCTCGGGCACCCACAGCCACCCGGTCCAGCGGACCAGCTCGAGCAGCGGCCCCCGGGCCAGGCCGGGCTGCACCAGGTACCAGTGGCCGAGGAGCATGGCGTCGGTGACCGCGCCGAGGAAGGCGGCGCCCACCACGAGCCGCAGGACCGACAGCCAGGCCGGTCCGCCGGCGTCGATGCCGCCCGCCACCAGGCCCACCAGGCCGATCGCCGGCGCCACGAGGTCGAGTGCCGGCGGGAACTCGGGGGCGTCGTGGTCGAAGCGCTGCTCGTCGCGGTCGATGCCGGTCATCGCCGCCACCCGGGCCGACCGGCGCTCGACGACCTCGCGCTGGCCGGCCACCCCGGCGGCCCGGCGCCGCACCGCCACCCACAGCGCCCACCCGGAGGCGGCCCCGACCAGCGCGGCGGCGCCGTCGCGCACCGGCACCGGGCCGGTCACCCGCCCGACGACGATCGACGCGAGGGCGAAGGTGGCGAACACCCCGCGCTGAAGCCAGCCGTAGCCGAGGCCGACCTCCCGACGCCGGGTGGTGATCCACAGGAAGGCCAGGCCGCCCACCGCCCACTGGAGCAGGAAGGTGGCGGCGTCGAGGCGGATCATGGCGCCGCCGACGCTACGGACCCGGTCCCGATCCGAGCCACTCCCCGCCGATAGCGTCGCGCCGATGCCCGACGACGCCCCCGCCGCCGTCGCCGGCCACGCGCTGCTGGTCGGCTCGGCCGGCGGCCACCTGGCCCAGCTCGTCCGCCTGCGGCCCTGGTGGCAGGACCTCGATCGGACCTGGGTCACCTTCGACAAGCCCGACGCCCGGTCGCTGCTCGCCGCCGAGGACGTGGTCTGGGCCCACCACCCGACCACCCGCAATATCCCGAACCTGCTGCGCAACCTCGGGTTGGCGTGGCGGGAGGTGCGCCGCCGCCGGCCCGACGTCGTCGTGTCCACCGGGGCCGGCGTGGCCGTGCCCTTCTTCGTGATCGCCTGGCTGCTGAGGATCCCGACCGTCTACGTCGAGGTGTTCGACCGCATCGACTCCGCCACGATGACCGGGCGCCTGTGCCGGCCGTTCACCACCGTGTTCTGCGTCCAGTGGGCCGAGCAGCAGCCGCTCTACCGGGGCAGCCACGTGATCGGGCCGCTCCTGTGACGGCCTCTTCCCCCGACCTCGCCACCCCGCGGGTGGTCGTCACCGTCGGCACCGACCACCACCCGTTCGCCCGGCTGGTGGCCTGGATCGACGCCTGGGCTGCGGACCATCCCGACGTCGCCGTGCTCGTGCAGCGCGGCACCACGCCCGCGCCGTCGGACCGGCCGTCGGTCCGATGGGTCGAGATGGTCGGCTACGACGACCTCGTGGCCGCCATGGCCGGCGCCGACGCCGTGGTCGCCCAGGGCGGACCCGCGGCGATCATGGACGCCCGGTCGGTGGGCCACCGCCCGATCGCGGTCCCCCGTGAGGGCTCGCGGGGCGAGCACGTGGACGACCACCAGCTCCGCTTCACCACGTGGGCGGCCACCCGGGATCTCGTGTGGCGGGCCACCACCGAGGCCGAGCTCGTCGGCCTGCTCGACCGCGCGCTGGCCGACCCCGCCGCGCTGCGCATCCCGCCGGACGCCGGCGAGGCGCCGGCCACCATCGCCGCCTTCCGGACCCTGGTCGACCCGCTGCTGGCGGACAGGCGAGCGGTCAGGCGACGCGGCGACGCACGACGAGGGTGACCGCACCGGCGGCCACGAGCACGCCGCCGATGGCCACGAGCTGGGTGGTCTCGGCACCGGTGATGGCGAGGCGCTGGGTGCTCGGGGTGGCCGCGGTCGACGTGCTGGTGGTCTGGCGCAGCGTCGGCACCGAGTTGTTGGTCACCGAGCTGGGCGGCGGCGCCGTGTAGTCGGGGTTCTCGACCGCGCCGGCCACCGACCCGGTCCCCGCCAGGGCGGCGAGCCCGACGAGGGCGGCGAACACGAGGACGAGGAGGCGGGACATGGTGGTCACCCTACGTGACCGATCCGCCGAGGTCAACACGTTCCGTGACCGACCGGCCGGGGCGTCGTCATCTCGGCCGCAGCGGCACGCGCCGCCGCACGTCGAGCCGATACTCGTGCCCGTCGATCGTCCAGCGGGTCGGAGGGATCCGCGCCGACGGTTCGATGACCAGCGACGTCGAGGAGGCGGGCAGGCGGGCGTGCACCGACACCTCGACGGTGGCACCGGGGCCGACGTCGACCTGGCCGGCCACCACCTGCGCCGGCCCGTCGCCCCCACGGAGGGTGAGCTTCGCCCCCTCGAGGGTGACGTCGGTGGCGCCCGCCGGGAGGTCGACCGCCACGATCGCCCGGTGGCCGCCGGCGGCCAGCCCGTCCACGTTGGGGCCGATCTGGTACGCCGGCCCGGTGGTCGGCGCCCGGCTGGCGATGCGATAGGTGAGGTCGATGTCGGTGGTGCCGCCCGGTCCGGCATCGGTGGTCAGGGTGGCGGTGGTGTCCAGGTAGGGGTCGAGCTTCTCGGCCCCCCGGTTGAGCAGGGACACCGCCACCGAGTCCGGTTCGAGGGCCCCGGCGGCGCCGACCTCCTCCCAGGCTTCCTGGGTCTCGAGGTCCGACGACCACACGAGCAGGTGGCGGCGGCGCACGGCGTCGACCAGCGCCGTGGCCAGGCGGTCGAGGTCGCCGTCGCCGGCCTCGATCCGCTGGAACACCGCGTCGGCCACGTCGCCCAGCCGGTCTCGCCGCTCGTCCCTGGCCGCGGGGTCGTCGCCGCCACGGCGGTACTGGTCGACGAGCAGCTCGCCCCGCACGGTGTCGGCGGTGTAGCGGATGCCGTCGACCTCGACCGGGCCGACCACCTCCAACAGGCCCCGCAGCGCATCGACGTCGACCACCAGCACGCCGGCCACCTCGGCCCCGCCGGGCACCTGGGCCCAGTTGGCGGCGGCCAGCGCCGCGCTCTGGGGGAAGTCCGCGGTCAGCCCCAGGTTGCGGAGGTCCCGGCCCCCGTCGATCCACGCCCAGTTGGCGGCGAGGTCGCCGGTGGCGGGCACCGACCCCTCCGGCAGGACCAGCTCGGCGGTCGGGCGCACGTCGCCGAGGTCGAGGCGGCCGTCGGCGAACGACAGGGTGGCGGCGGAGAGGAACATGCCCGACCCCGCCCGCATCTCGGCGTTGTTGGCCCCGAGCAGCAGGTAGGGCCGGGGCCCCACCAGCATCGAGCGCAGGGCTCGGGTCACCGCCGACGCCCGACGCAGGCCGCGCACCGCATCGCGCTGCTCGCCGGCGAAGGCGTCGACCGCGTCGCCGAGCGGGCCGATCAGCCCGTCGCCCTCGCCGGGGTCGAGGGCCGCGAGGCGGTCGGCGGTGCCGGTCTCCAACGCATCCAGGTCGTCGAGCAGCGCGAGGCGACCCGGTCCGGCCGCGGTCGATCGCGCGGTGAGCGCCCGCAGGTCGGCCACCGCCGCCTCGGCCACGCGGGCGGTGCCCGCGGCGCGGTCGGCCAGGCGGTGGGCGGCCCGCACCTGGCGGCCCACCACCGGGAGCACCCGGGCCGGGGCCAGCAGCGGGTTGGCGAGGCGGCGCTCGGCCCGGGCGAAGTCGGCCTCGGCCGCCGCCAGCCGCCGCCGGGTGGCCGGGTCGGTCAGCACCGCCGGGGTGGCGTCGGCCCGAGCCCGCTCGAGGGCCGCCCGCCCGTCGGTCAGCGCGGCGCGGGCGTCGAGCAGGAGCCACGCCACCGCGCCGGCCCACACGACGGCGAGCCCCAGGAGCACGAGGACGACCGTGCGTCGACGAGGCCTCCTCATGGCGGCGCAGCGTAGGCCGATGGGAGCGGACGGGCCCGATCCGACCACTCACCCGACCGGGTGACGAGCCCGTGAACAGGTCGTGACTCCTCGTGAAACGGGAGCGACGTCAACTACGCTGCGTGGCCGTGAGAGGAGGGAGCAGATGACCGACACCGTCCGGGATCCGTCCGCGCTCCCCCTTGCCGCGCCCGGCCTCTCCTTCGATCCCACCCCCGACCGCGACCCGGCCCTCGAGCCCTCCTTCGCCGCCGCGCCGGCCGGCTCGATCGCCACCCGCTCCGCGTGGCGCCCCAAGATCCTGCTGATGGCGGCCGACGCCGCCGCCCTCGCCGTGTCGGTCCTGGTGGCCGTCGCCTGGTTCGAGCGCTGGTCCGACGGGGGCACCGCCCGCCAGCTCGGCCAGGCCACGATCCTCTCGCTGCCGCTGTGGCTGGCCATCTTCGCCAACCAGCGCCTCTACAACACCCGCTTCATCGGCCGGCGCATCGACGAGTTCCGCCGCATCGTCAACGCCACCGTCCTCGGCACCCTCACCGTGTCCCTGGTCGCCACCCTCACCGGCGTCCTGCTCCGCCGCTCCTCGCTGGTGATCCTCGCCCTCACCGCCTGCGTCGTCCTGACCGCCGAGCGCGAGATCGCCCGTCGGGTCTTCCTGCGGCTGCGCTCCCACGGGCGGATGATCCGCTACGTGGTCATCGCCGGCGCCAACCCCGAGGGCCGCGACATCGCCGCCATGCTCACCGCCGAGCCGTGGCTCGGCTACCAGGTGGTCGGCTTCGTCGACGACAACGCGCCGGCGCGCGAGCCGGTGCCCGGCGTGCCGCTGCTCGGCGGCGTGCGCGACCTGCCCGGCATCCTCGCCGAGCACCCCTCGGCCAGCGTGATCGTCGCGGCCAGCGCGGTGGAGAGCGCGGTGACCAACCGCCTCGCCCGCGACCTGCTCGACCAGGGCGTGCACGTCGAGCTGTCGTCCACCCTGCGGGACATCTCCTCGCAGCGGCTGACGGTCCGCCCCCTCGGCCGGTTCCCGATCGTCTACGTCGAGCCGGTCACCCGGGGCGGCTGGCGGGCGCTGGCCAAGCGCTCCTTCGACCTCGCCGTCGCCAGCGTGTCCCTCGTCGCCACCGCGCCGATCGCGCTCGTCGTCGCCATCGCCATCCGGCTCGACTCGCGGGGGCCGGTCCTGTTCCGCCAGGTCCGCGTCGGCCAGGACTCGGCGCCGTTCGAGGTCCTCAAGTTCCGCACGATGGTCCCCGACGCCGAGGACCGCCTGGCCGAGCTCCAGGCCCTCAACGAGGCCGACGGGCCGCTGTTCAAGATGGCCGAGGACCCCCGGATCACCCGCGTCGGCCGGTTCCTGCGCAAGACCTCGCTCGACGAGCTGCCCCAGCTCTGGAACGTGGTGCGGGGGCAGATGAGCTTGGTCGGCCCCCGCCCGGCGCTGCCCCACGAGACCGAGGAGTGGGATGCCCTGCTGGCCCAGCGCCTGCGGGTGAAGCCGGGCATCACCGGCATGTGGCAGGTCAACGGCCGCAGCGACACCAGCTTCGAGGACTACACCCGCCTCGACCTCTACTACGTCGACAACTGGTCGCTCGCCACCGACCTCGCCATCCTGGCCAAGACCGTGCCCGTGGTGCTGCTGCGCCAGGGCGCCCGCTGACCCGGCGCTCGGTTCAGGCGTCGACCACCACGAGGTCGTGGTCGGCCCGGTTGAGCGGGAGCGGGCCGGAGGCGGCGGCCACCACGATGTCCTCGAGGCGCATGCCCCAGGCGCCGGCGGTGTAGATCCCGGGCTCGACCGAGAACGCGTGGCCGGCCACCAGCGCCGTGGCGTTGCCGGCCACCACGTAGGGGTCTTCGTGCTCCTCGACGCCGATCCCGTGGCCGGTGCGGTGGAAGAAGCGGTCGCCGTAGCCGGCCTCGTCGATGATCCGGCGGGCGGCGGCGTCGACCGCCTCGCACGGCGTGCCGACGGTGGCCGACGCCACCGCCGCGGCCTGGGCCCGGCGCAGCACGGCGTAGGCCTCGGCCACCTCGGCAGC